>OODG01002441.1_pt1 | contig 11247 bp, 7 predicted proteins | sample 1671621 | NCBI WGS metagenome assembly OODG01 (sample SAMN06348175, study PRJEB24527) | human gut metagenome | biome: human gut; feature: ankylosing spondylitis patient; material: feces | host: Homo sapiens | place: China | collected 2015-10 | reverse complement strand
AAGGCAAAGCCGGCTCCCATTTCCACGAGAAATTTCTCCACATGCTTCACCAAACCGATTTCTACATCACGCTCATTGTATTGGTCGGTGAAAGTCAGCATGTCAAATATATACGGGTCTTTGAGCATGGATTTCACATCGTTTGCTTCCGGTGCGGGCAGGGTTTCTGTGAAATTGTTTGCCAAAGCTCCATGCTTGCCGTAATCATCCAGCTTGATGGTTTCTTGCAGATAGCGTGTATTCCAATGGGACGTAATACTTTGCACCATGTACCAATACCGTGCGCGAATATCTTTGACTTGTTGCAAGAGTATCAGATTGTGCGTCCAGCCCAAATGTTTGATGGGAAGGGTAAAATTGCACTTTTCAAATTGCGCAATCACTGATTGCGTAATTGGAGCAGCCGCCCCTTTTATCATCGTAAGTTCTTGATTATATTCATTGAAGAACTGTATCATGCACTGCATGTTACGCACGGAGAAGCCTTTAATCTCGGAGTAATCGTTCTTCAAATCCACAACCAACCGTTGCAAGGTTTTCTTACCCCATCCGTCAGCGTCTTGGCTTTGCTGTAACATTTCACCAACGTCCCAATACATCCGAAGCATTTCTTCGTTGGCGGCATAAATCGCTCGTTGCTGGGCAATCAGTACCCTTTGCTTGATTCTGCGAAGTAATGCCGCATAACCCCGAAAGTTATCTGTCAAGTTACCATCTGCTTGTATGTCTGTATCTTTAGTCATATTCCGCCTTATTTTGTTTACAAAGGCACTTTTCAAAACACCATAAAAGGCTTTCAGAGTTTTACGATAGTCTTCCAGCAGCTCGTCATTACCAAGGGCCTGTAACAGTGGCTTGTCATATTCGTCTACCAGAACAACAACACTGCATCCGGTTTGCTCGCTGGCACGGCGGATGATTCCGGAAAAGCGACCGGAAAGAGTATTTTCATCAATTCCTTTACCATATTGAAGCTCCCATTGGCTTAGTTGACGACTGAGAATATCATACAACCGCTCCGATGAATCATACTTTTCCGCATTCAAATCAAGATGCAGCACAGGATGCTTTTTCCATTCTGTCTCCATTTGTTCAATGGCAAGTCCTTCAAAGAGATCCTTTCTTCCTCCGAAGTAAGCCTCGAAAGTAGAAAGCAACAAACTCTTACCGAAGCGGCGGGGACGTTAAGGAAATAAGGTTTGCCGGTATTGGCTATCTTCCAGATAAAAGCCGTCTTATCCACATACAGACAATTGCCTGTCCGTAGATCTTCAAAGGTCTGTATTCCGATAGGAAGTTTACGAAGCATGTCATTCATTACCATAGTTTTTCCTTTTTAGTAATTCAAAGTTAATCATTATTTCCGGATAATTCAACTCACGAACTATTTAACATAGCGATAACATTCCTATAACCTATCTTCCGCCGTCAACCCCGTACTTTTGCTTCACAGAAAAAAGAGAAAAGTATAAATCACTAAAAGACAAAAAGATATGCTATTACCAAACGAATGGATAGAAAACAGTTTAGAAACTTACATCTATCAGCACACCACGAAGTCCCAGATTATTTATTGGGTAGTTTTATTAGCTATTACGGCAACTATGATCGCACTTCCCTTTATTTATGTAGACATTTCCGTGCAAGGCAGTGGAGTAGTGCGCCCCGTAACAGAAAAGACTGAAATTAAATCAGCTATCACGGAACTGGTAGACTCCATTTATGTTCGCGAAGGCGAACAAGTCAGCAAGGGCGATATCCTTCTGCGTTTTCGCACAAACAGTTCCGACTACAAAATCAACTACCAGACTAACCGTCTGAATGATTACGAGGCACATCTTGCCGACTTGGCATATCTGGCAAAAGGCGAGCATCCTGCCACATTCCGCTCTCCGGTTCGCCGGCAGGAGTACACTTACTTCACCAAAAAGAAGAAAGAGCTTGAAACCTCCCTGGCACAAGCGGAAAAAGAGTATAAACGCAACAAGATATTGTTTGAAAAGAAAGTAATTTCAGAAGAAGAATATGACAAATATTACTATCAATATCAAACCCAGCAAAACGAACTGGCTTCATTGACACAAAGTCAACTTAGCACTTGGCAAGCCGACTTGAACAGTTACCGCAATTCACGCAATGAGATGAGTACCAGCCTCAAGCAAGAGGTAAAAGACCAAGACATGTACATCGTCCGCAGTCCGGTAGACGGCACGCTCGACCAGTTCTCCGGCATATATCGGGGAAGTAGCATTCAAGCCGGACAATCACTGGCAGTAATCAGCCCCGACTCTACACTTTGCCTCGAAGTATACGTCACTCCCCGGAATATAGGCTTTATGAACATAGGTATGCCGGTCAATGTACAAGTGGAATCTTTCAATTATAACGAATGGGGCACACTGCCCGGAAAGGTAAAAGAAATCTCCTCCGACTTCCTGACGGACAATCAAGGCAACTCTTTCTATAAAGTGAAATGTGAAATGGAACGAGATTACCTGACACTGAAAAACGGACAGACAGGAAAGCTGAAAAAAGGTATGACCGCCAGTGCACACTTCATGGTGACACGCCGCTCCCTGTTCGATCTGCTTTATCAGAAAATTGACGACTGGGCAAATCCAAGACAATACACCGCTAACGAGATGATAGCAAGAAACAGTAAATAAGTAGTCAGTAACAAAATCAAAAATAAGATGAAAAAGGGTACTAAGATCAAACAACATGATATCACCGATTGCGGAGCAGCCTGTCTGGCTTCCGTATGCGCCCACTACGGACTGCGCTTCCCGGTATCGCGCATCCGCCAATATGCATTCACCGACCAGAAAGGTACGAATGTATTAGGACTGATAGAAGCCGCCAACAAACTAGGATTGTCCGCTAAAGGCGTCCGCGCACAGTTCGATGCACTGTACACGATTCCCAAGCCAACCATTGCACATGTGCTGGTAAATCACAAACAACTTCAACACTTTGTTGTGATCTACAAAGTGACGAAGACACACATCACATATATGGATCCCGGAGACGGACGGATGCATAAGGTTTTACACGAAGACTTCCGGCACGACTGGACAGGCATACTGGTATTGATGGAACCGGAAGAGACCTTCAAAAAGGGAAATCAGCAGACCAGCATGAGCAAGAAATTCCTTTCATTGATGGCGCCCCACAAGTCCGTAATGCTGCAAGCCGTTTTCGGTGCACTTGTTTTCAGTATTTTGGGATTATCCACTTCTATCTATGTAGGCAAAATCACAGACTATGTACTAGTCGACAAAAACACCAATCTGCTGAATCTGATGGGAGTGATTATGCTCATTATCCTGCTGCTACGTACCTTCATCGGTGCAATGAAAAGCATTCTGGCACTGAAAACCGGACAAAGAATCGATGCAGCCCTGATCCTGGGATATTACAAACATCTGCTGGCCCTGCCTCAACAATTCTTTGACACCATGCGCGTAGGAGAAATCATTTCACGCGTGAACGATGCCGTAAAAATACGTAACTTCATCAACAACGTGTCTCTCGATCTGGTAGTGAATATCATGATACTGGTGTTCTCCCTGTGCCTGATGTTCATTTATTCCTGGAAGCTGGCAGTCATGACCCTGATATCAGCGCCGCTATTCCTGCTCATCTTCTGGGGGTTCAACAAACTGAACCGGAAGTATCAACGCAGCATCATGGAAAGCAGTGCCGATCTGGAATCCCAATTAGTAGAATCCATCAACTCCATTTCAACCATTAAGCGTTTCGGCATCGAAGAGTATGCCAACCTGAAGACAGAAAGTCGTTTTGTACATTTATTGAAGAATACTTACCGAAGTATTTACGGTTCCATCATGGCACAAGGAGGCATCCAATTCGTATCTACAGGAATCACAATCGCTATCTTGTGGCTGGGCAGCATTCTGGTTATCGATCAAGAGATGACACCCGGCACGCTCATGGTATTCTATTCTCTGGTCGGTTACGTCATCTCGCCCATCGGTTCGCTGATATCATCCAACCAGACTATTCAGGACGCATTGATAGCCGCCGACCGCCTGTTTCAGATTATGGATTTGGAAAGAGAGCAGGACAATGAACAAAAGATCATTCTGGAACCGGATATGATGGGCGACATCACCTTTGAGAATGTCTCCTTCAGATATGGTTCGCGCAAGGAAGTATTCGACTCCCTGAATCTGACCATAGAAAAAGGCAAGACTACCGCCGTCATCGGAGAAAGCGGTTCGGGCAAAACAACATTGATTTCCCTTTTGCAGCACATCTACCCCATTCAATCCGGACGTATCCGCATTGGAGACTATGACATTGCCCAGATTGATAATCGCAGCCTCCGGCGCCGGGTAGGCACTGTCCCCCAGCAAATCGAACTGTTTGCCGGAACCGTCACTGAAAACATTGCACTCGGTGATACGCAACCGGACATGAAACGGATTGGCAGCCTGATGAGGCAGCTCGGCCTGATGGACTTTATAGACAGATTGCCCAACGGCTATATGACTCAAATAGGCGAACATGGCGCAACCCTCTCCGGAGGCGAGCGTCAGAGACTTGCCATAGCCCGCGCCCTGTATAAAGAACCGGAAATCCTGATTTTCGATGAAGCCACTTCGTCACTGGATTCCATAGCCGAACGTTACGTAAAAGAAACACTGGATGCACTGGCCGGGAAAGGCAAGACGGTCATCATCATCGCCCACCGACTGACTACAGTGAGATGTGCCGACAACATTGTAGTAATTGACAAGGGTAAAGTGGCAGAAACCGGCACACACAGCCAGCTCTACGATGCAGGCGGCTCATACTTCAGGCTTTGGAACGAGCAGTTTGCCATGTTCGAATAATCTTAACATAGCGATAACATTTCCATAACATCGTTTGATCTGTCATTGTTCTATTTTTGCAACAACAAAGCAATAGAATCATACAGTAATCAAACGATGTTATTTTTATGAAGAAATTAATGATGATAAGCGTGGCAATCACGACTTTCGCCTTTATCGGCAATGTACAGGCACAAAATAAAAGATGGTCTCTCCAAGAGTGTATCGATCACGCCATCCGGCACAATATTGAAGTAAAACAAAGCCGAAACCGTATTGAAAAACTAAAAGTAGAAAAAAGCACTTTAAAAAACAGCTTCCTGCCCGACCTCAGTGCCGGAACTTCTCAAAAGTTCGACTTCGGACGCTCACTCAATCGTAGTAATGCATACGAAGACAGCAATACACAAAGTTCCTCCTTCTCCGTAAGCACAGAAATGCCTCTTTTTACAGGTTTCCGGCGGAGCGCATCCGTATCACGCAACAAGTTCGACCTGATGGCAGCCGAAGCTGATAAGGAACTTATAGAAAACGATTTATCGCTAAATGTCACAAGCTGCTATTTCCAGATTCTGCTGAACAAGGAAATCCATAAGATTGCCCAAGAGCAAATCCGCCTGACCCGCGAGCAGGAAGACCGGACATTGCTTCTGATAGAAAACGGCAAAGCACCGCAATCTCAGTTATATGATGTCAAAGCCCAATTGGCAGACGATGAACTGACGGCAACGGAAGCCAAAAACTCGCTCCGTCTCTCCCTACTCGACCTCATACAGCTCATGGAATTGCAAGGCCATGAGGAGTTCGACATAGATTCTCTTGATGAGAACATATCCCGGACAGATACCATCATGCCCCAAACCATCTATGCAGCCGCACTGAACTGTATGCCTCAAATAAAACAGGCCTATTATTCACTGCAAAGCAGTTCAAAAGCCATCAAAGTGGCCAAAGCAGGATACTACCCTACCCTTTCATTGGGTGCAGGTATCAGCACCGGCTATTATCATTCGGGGAACAGTATAAATCCATCCTTCAGGCAACAACTCCAAAATAATATGCAGAAAAGTGTCTATTTATCACTGAGTATCCCTCTTTTCGACCGATTTTCAACCCGGAATGAAGTCCGCGCCGCACGAATAGAAGAGAGTAATGCCCGTCTGTCTTTGGAAAATAAGAAAAAGAATCTATATAAAGAGATCGAAAAAGCTTATACGGATGCAGTGAACGCGTTAGAAAAATATGAATCGACCTCCAAAGCTGTCGTTGCCAATGAAGAGGCGCACCGCTATGCTTTGGAGAAGTATGCTTCCGGGAAGTCGGCCGTATATGAATACAACGAGATAAAGATGAAACTGGCAGAGGCGTTATCGAAGCAATCACAAGCAAAATATGCATATCTACTAAAAGAGCGGGTATTGGCATTCTACTCATGCAGAGAATCAGCACTAAGCCATTGATTATTTCTTTTTGCCCAGTTGGTTTTGTATCTCTACAGTAAGCAATTTGTACCTCCACAGTAAGCATTATCAGGCGTTGACCTTGGTTAACAAGCCTGTCGACCAAGGTTAATCGGCTCGTTAACCAAGGTTGATAAGCCTGTTAACCAAGGTCAACACCCGACGATTCCTAAGGCTGAATAGATATATCCCTCGTTCTCAACAGGATAACACCTGATACGAGATAAATAAATGCCTCATCCGGATATGGGTTGAGTGCGAAAGTGAGAGTAACCCACTTACCCTCACACCGGATTTTTTACTACCACCACATTTAATACCCTAACTATCAACGATTCACACTAAAAGTGAGGGTAGTGAGAGTAACTTGATCCAACTTTTTATTGAACAGGCAGGTGAGTTCCGTTTAAAACCCACATTTCACTCCGGCAGAAAAGTAAACCGGCGGATTGAAATACGGATCATCTTTATCACTGAACATATTGTCTACAAACCCTTTAAGCGTACGTTTAGTCAGATCGCCGGACCGGAGCCAATTGCCTCCTATCCCCAAATACAGGCATGACTTCTTACCTATTTTATATTCCGGACAGAGATAGGATCGCATCATAACTGAAGCATAGATCATCGACTTTCCCTCTACATCCATCACGGAAGATATTCCATCCATTTCCATTGCCACGAGCCTCAACTTAAACCGATCTCCCAAACGTACTGCCCCGGACACTTCAACACCGGAAGAGAGATTCACATTAACCTCATAATTACCGGAAAGTTGCCAGTTAAGAAAGAACATCGGCATGGCAATAGGTACTCCAAATGAATTCGTCAATCCAGCCCCAACACCTATATCCAGATTTTTCCTACATTTATACACAAAAATCACTCCCCCATTCACCAATACACTCTGCCAGGTAATTGCATCCGGTGCCGAATAAATACCTGCTCCCAAACTGGCTATCATGTACCACTTTTTCGACAAGGGCCGTACATGCGTCAGATTGAGACTGCCACTTAACACCTCATCCGGATGTATATCCAAGACCATATGTCGATTATTAAGTATCGCGTAAGTTCCTCTTGCCGATGCCGACCACATGATAGGCTGTCCCGATGCATTCTGCTTCAGCGAAAAGGGTAGCGTGTATGCTCCGGTGAATTTCAATAAATCACCCGAACCCAATTTATTCCCCGCTTCATCTCTGAAAGAAGAGGCAGGCATATACTCCGTTTTAATAACTCCTTGTGCAAAACCATCGATTGCTGCCACCAAGAGCAACAGAAATAAAAGATAAGAGAATCTTCTCATTGCTAATAAATTAGATTATTTTATTGCAAAGAAAAGAGATTAGCTTGTCCGGTATAAGTCTTTTCCGACGAACTGCACGAAAGACCTGTTGAATTTCATTATCCCAAAGATGGAACAAAAGGAAAAAAGAAGATTATTCGAGGAAAGGTACTCTCACTACAAATTCTGTAGTACTTTCCACGATATCAATTGCTTTATCATACAAGGCGTATTGTTTTTCCAGGTTCCCTAATCCTACACCACCTCTATCTACTGAACTCCGCAATTGCAGATTATTGGAAACCATGATCCCCTCATCGGTAAAGCCTATCCGAATAATAAGCGGATTCTTTAAAGTAGCTATATTATGCTTAATCGCATTTTCTACCAGCAGTTGCAAGCTGACGGGAATGATCAATCTGGTTCCATACAAATCATATTCGTCTATCTCGATGAACAATGTATCTTCAAAGCGAATCTTCTCCAGAAATACATAACTTTCCAGAAAAGCCAGTTCTTCCTTCAAAGTAACCATCGGACGATTGTTTGTCAACAACAGATAACGGTAGACACCTGACAGCTTTTTAGCAAACAGATTGGTCTTTTCCGCATCACTATAGGCCAGTGAAGATAGCACATTCAGACTATTGAACAGGAAATGCGGGTTTATCTGGGCTTTCAAGGTTTCATACTGATACTGAATCTTCTCTTTCTCTATAATAGCCAGTTTCTTCTCTGCTTCCATTTGGCTTTGCTGATAAAAGAATATCTCAATCAGAAGAACAATCATGCTATTCCAAAGTACTACCGGCAGAGACATTTTCAGCAGAGCATAATCTTCCGGCCAAGGTTCCTCCAGAATAATGGACAGGATATAATTTGCCGCTATACCGAAGCAACTCACCCATACGGATGCCAACAATAAATCGATAAAGATTCTCATTGTATTGTTAATGTTGTCCAGCCTCTTATGGACAATAACAATGATGAGAAAGTCAACAATCCCCACAAAGATGCAGGCAGGTAAATTGAGCAGATACTGTGTTTCCAAACTTAAGCTCCGGGGAGCGTCAGAAAGAAGCTCCGCCACATACTGGAATGCAAACAAAGAAATTGCAATGAGCACTATAAAAAGCAGGATATACCATTTATTCTTCATCCCCAAATGTATTTTAAAGCACACCATCCACCCACTTCAGAAAATCAGGAACCCGCACACGACTGATTAAAACCTCGTGCGGACATTCAGGCTGGAAGCTCAACTTCAACCGACTATTGAAGTACTTGGATATCTTACGGATAGAGTTGATATTAGCAATGCAATTGCGGGAAACACGGAAGAAAGTCCTTTCATCCAGCAGTTGCTCTATCTGTTCCAAAGTATAGTCCACAATATAGCGTTTATCTGAAAAGGTGTGCAGACTACTTTTTCTTCACTGTAGAAGAAAGCGATATCTGAAGTCTCCACATAATGATACGCATCCCCTTTCTGGATAAGGAAACGGTTCTTTTTACAATTACTCATCAATGCTTCTTCCAGTTTCCTGTAATCGGTAACGGGAGATTGCACAACCCTGAACTGTTCAAATTTTCTCAATGCCGCCAGCAAATCATCTTCCTCTACAGGCTTCAGCAGATAGTCCACACTATTCACCTTGAATGCCTGTATGGCATGCTCATCATAGGCAGTAGTAAAAATAACAGGCGTCGTGACCTGTATCTGCTCAAAAATGTCGAAACTGTTTCCATCAGTCAACCGGATATCCAGCAACATCAGATCTACCGGGTGGTGTTTCAGAAATTGTACGGTCTGCTCCACAGTGGCTGTCCATGCCTCCAACTGATAATCGGGGCGTAACTTCTCCATCATCCGCTTCATCTCTTCGTAAGCGAAACGTTCGTCTTCTACTAACAGGTATTTCATCATCCGGCACTCAATTTATAGGAATCTGCCGTAAAATTACAGATTATCATCCATATCCGGTTACGAAATGATGTATTTCCGATGAAGTGCAGAAATTGAAGGATGAAGTGCAAGTGTAATTACCTGCCTTCATCCATCACCACCGAGAATCTATAAGTACCTGACTGCAATGCAAGTGATAGAGCATTCCTTTTTTGTGAATACAGGCTGACTCCTTCCGCCTCTTTCCATGCAGTTTCTCCTTCCTTTAAAGTAGCAGGATGAATGCCGGATAATTTCAGGACAGCAGTAGTATTAGCCGGTATGGTGATTTCCATTTTCAGCACACCGGCTTCCAACGTCCAGTCAGAGACTATTTTCCCATACAGCGAGTTGTAGTATGAACGTACTTGCTTTGGACCGCCTTTTGTAATCCAAGGCTCAATGGAAAACTCCTTATAACCAGCCTCCGGACGGCAGATACCTCCTAAAGCCTCAATAAACCAACTACCGATATACAAATAGGAACTATGCAAACCCGAACCACGACATTGCCAATCTTCAAAGAACGTACCGTTGCCATGCTTCAACATATCTCCCCAGCCGGGAAAATCTTCTTTGGTAGCCATCTCAAAAATCAAATCATTACGATGATTATCTAATAAAGTATGCAACAGGAACGAACCGGCAGTAATGCCTCCCCAGAAATGCCCTTTACGCTTTACCAACACTTCCTGCTCAAGACGTTTCCAGACTTTTGCCTGCAAATGCTTCGGGGGTAAATCAACCATCAGTGCAATAGCAAGATAAGAAGGATAGCCATTCACGTAGCTATTATCGTTCGAATTGAAAAAAGTAGCATGCACCGCCTTACGTACTTTGGATGCCCGGTTCCGATAAGCGGAAGCTGCTGCTCTATTTCCCAACACATCGGCAATCTGTGCAGCAGTTTCAAGACTGTAAATCCAGTGACAATTATTAAAGAATAAAGTTTCCCGAGTATCTCCAAGTGCTTTTCCCTGTTTCTCCATAGCCGACCTTTCTGACCATGCATCCGGCCAAAGCCAGTCACCCAGGAAACTCCATTTACCTCCCCAACGTACCAGCATGTCATCCTGCGACTTCGTTTCTACAAAAGAAAGCCAGCGCTGAATGGTGGGAAAACTTTCCGAAAGAATACGTACATCTCCATACTGACGATAAAGCTCCCAAGGCAAGGTAATGCAGAAACCACTCCAGGATGGTCCACCCCCGCCAATGCGGGTAGGAGCGGTATAGGGAACATTCCCTTCGGGATCTTGCACATCACGCCAATCTTCCATCCATTTGTTATAGAAAGCCCCCAATTGATAGTTTCCCAAAGCTGTGCGCGTAGTGGCCAATGCATCTCCCCCGTATCCACAACGTTCACGATGAGGACAATCGACCACATAGTTACCCAGACTGAGATTTTCAAACGTCCACAAGGTAGTACGATAAATGTCATTCAACAAAGGAAGATCACATTCAAATCCACCACTCCGGCGATAATCCGGACGAATCATCCAACCACGTATCTGGTCTAATTCCGGTTTATACCGAAGGCCGGTAATTTGTACCCAACGTCCGGTCATATAATTAAAACGGTTACAAAAGACTCCTTTCCGTTTGGAGCCAACTTTATAAATGCTATGTATACCATAGCTGCAAGCATCCTTTTCCCTTTCAGAAAATTGGAATACAATTGAATCACCGGGTTGGCCTTGGAGCTGCATCTCA
>OODG01002438.1_pt1 | contig 11266 bp, 6 predicted proteins | sample 1671621 | NCBI WGS metagenome assembly OODG01 (sample SAMN06348175, study PRJEB24527) | human gut metagenome | biome: human gut; feature: ankylosing spondylitis patient; material: feces | host: Homo sapiens | place: China | collected 2015-10 | reverse complement strand
TGCAGCAGCATATGCAATGCTTGCACGAGCCATTACTTCTCTTGGATATCTTATACCCACAGTTGACGAATATCCGATGGTTGCACTAAAAATAAAATCCTTTGATACTTTGCCATCGTCATACCTTATATTCATAAAGCTGAGCATATCAATATATTCTCTGAGCGATTCGTTCTTTACAAGCATAACGAAATTATCGCCGCCAAGTCTTGCGATCATTTCACCATCTAAAAGATTTCGGTATATAGTCTTTGTATAATTACGCAAAACAACGTCGCCCTGTTCGTAATTTAATACCTTATTTACATATTTGAAGTTATGTATATTGAAAAAAATTATACTGAAATCCTCTATCCTGTTTTGCGCTATAAGCATACCGGCGTAATTTATCAAAGCGTCTAAAGTTGCTGCACCTGTTTCGATATCCGTTTTTATAACATGAGTAACAAGCTCCTGCATAACTACCCTGTTAAATTGGATAAAAACAGTGTCTGCGATTATCTCTACGATATTCCTTTGCTCGTTATCAAAGCCATTGGAATTACCAGGATAAAAGGTCACTGTTATAAAGCCGCCTTCAAACAAAGGAAAACTTGCCTCAAAAGGCTCGTTTTCCACGTCCTTCTCTCTGTCATAAAGCACCATGAGCATATCTGCACCATCCTCACAAAGCTTTGTTGCAGGCATTTTCACTGCAAGCTCCGCTCTGACGATGTCAAGCTTGTCTGCCACAGCAGCCACAGCACTTTTCACCTTGGCACTGCATTCGTCCATATCTGCCGAATCTTCATATATCGTTCGGAAGAAAAGCATCAAATCATTATCAAAATTCATTTTTATCCCCACTAATTTTTTATTCAATGATCACGTTTAGGAAAACGTTTTCAAAAATACCTGTACTTACCTTATTTCATTTTACTACTTTTTATAAAAAAAGTCAAGCAAGCATAGCAAAACGCCGTCCTTTTCCGACGGCGTTTTATCGTCTTAGTATCTATAGCTGCTCTCACCTACAAACTCCCTTGCAAGGGAATTTACAGGCACATTTTCGAGCATCACCGGCTCTATCTCCTCAAGGGCTTTTAGCATAGGCAAAAAGCGTTCAAAATCCTTATAACTCCTGCTCTCACGTCGCAGTGTTTCCAAAAGATAGTTCTTATACAAGGCAGGCTCATAAGCGTGAAAAGTATCCACTGAAAACTCAGCCCTGTGCTTGTATGGCATTATATACTTGTTCTCGCCAGCCTCAACGCTGTCAAACATATCTAGTGTTTCCGCTGCACTTCTGCCACGGAAAAATCCGTCCCTTATAAGTCTGCGCATAAGCCTGATATAGCAAGGATGCAGAAGCTCACCGTCTTTCAATTCGAGTCTGCTTCTTACACTGACATACATACATCTTGCATAATCTCCTGCCGCACCTGTGACCTCCGGATTAAGGGCATGGATACCCTCAAAAACAACTATGTCGTTTTTGTTTCGTCTGAGTTTTTCCCCATCACGCCTGCATTGTTCTGAAAACTCAAACTTCGGCAGAACGACTTCCTCACCGCTGTTTATCTTTTCCATATGCTCATAAAGAAGCTTTCGGTCTATTCTGTCAGGAGATTCATAGTCAGGCTTGCCGTCCTCTCCTATAACAGCGGTGAAGCTGTCAGCTGGAAGAAAATAATCGTCCATAGAGATAGTGTGGGTGTGTATCCCCCTGCTGTCAAGTATTTCCTCTATTTTCAACGCTGTTGTGGTCTTGCCCGCCCCTGACGGACCTGCCAAAAGCAATATAGGCTTCTCCTTTTGATGCTCCTCGATGCTGTCTGCAATGGCAACGAGCTTTTCATTATATTTTCTGTCGCACTCTTCAACAAAAAGCTTTTCGTCATCTCTGACCTTTCTGTTTATAGCACTGACGTGTATCTTTTTCATTGTGTGGTTTGTTCCTTTCGTATGCGTCAGGCAACACCACACATAAAGCGTGCAGTGTTGCCCTGTATCTCATATTATATGTGCAGCAAAAGCTAATCGTTCCACTTCGCACAGATATTATTTATGGTATCAGTGAGCTTTGCAAGGTCTTTATTCGTAAGACCTGAGCTTTTGTTCACCAAAGCCGTCAGCCTGTCAAGAGCGCTGAGCAGACGCTGATAGTTAGGCGACGCACCTGTCTTCTTGACTATCTTTATAGGGGTCGTGTTTTTGAACTCGCCGCTTATAAGGTCAAGCTCCGCACCGCTGTATGGTGCAAAGGCGTTAAGTCCGAAATCGTTACGCAAATGCTCCTTATACGCCTCAGCAACTGAATCCTCGCCGTGGTTGACAAAGACTTTCTTAGGCGGTTTTTCATAGCTTTTTATCCACCTGTCCAGACCGTCAACGTCAGCATGACCGCTCACGCCTGGCAGCACCAGTATCTCAGCCCTGACAACGACTTCCTCGCCGAAAAGCTTTGCCGTTTTTGCACCCTCCACAAGACTTCTTCCAAGGGTATTCATAGCCTGATAGCCCACAAAAAGTATGGTGTTTTCAGGTTTCCACAAATTGTGCTTGAGGTGGTGTTTTATTCTGCCCGCCTCACACATACCGCTTGCGGAAATTATTATCTTAGGCGTGTCGATAAAGTTAATTGCTCTTGATTCGTCACTTGTGACAGCGATATTAAGTCCGCTGAAAGTGATAGGATTTATGCCCTTGTTCACATAGGACATTGCCTCTTCATCGAAACAGGAATTTTTGTTCTTGTTGAATATCTGCGTTGCCTCGATAGCAAGTGGAGAATCCACATACACTGGAAAATCCCCATGACCCGTCACCATATTCTCCGCCTTGATATGCCTTATAAAATACAGCAGTTCCTGAGTTCTGCCCACTGCGAAGGACGGTATAACAAGATTTCCTCCCCTGTCAAAGGTCTTTTGAATGACCTCTGCAAGACTCTTTGCATAGTCCTTCGGCTTATCATGGCGACGGTTACCGTATGTGGACTCCATTACAACATAATCTGCCTCCGTTATATACTGCGGATCTCTGATAAGAGGCTGGTCAAGGTTTCCTATATCTCCCGAAAATACGATCTTACGTTCTTCACCGTTCTCTGTGAGCCATATCTCTATACTTGATGAACCAAGCAGGTGACCTGCGTCGATAAAGCGTACCTTTATGCCCTCGGATATCTCCGTCACCTCACTGTATGGGTGCGGACAAAGGCAGGCAATAGCCGCCTCTGCGTCTGCCATAGTATAGAGTGGCGACACCTCGCCTGTACCCTTACGTTTGCCCTTTCTGCTTCTCCACTCTGCTTCAAACTCCTGAATATGCGCTGAATCTCTCAGCATTATCTCACATAAATTACAAGTGGCCTCCGTTGCGTGTATCTGTCCAGCAAAGCCGCCTGCCGCCAACAGTGGAAGCAGACCTGAATGATCTATATGAGCATGTGTCAGCAATACAAAATCTATATTTCCAGGAGGACAAGGTATCTTCGCATTTTCAAAATAGTCAACGCCCTGCTCCATTCCGAAATCCACCAGAAATCTCTTTCCGCAGGCTTCTATATATGTACAGCTTCCCGTTACCTCATGTGTTGCACCGATAAAATTAAGTTTCATTGCCCTTATCCCCTCGTTTCGTTCATATTCTGTGACAGTATCTCTATCACACTTACATTATAGCACATTCCCAGTGTGATTTCAAGCATTTTGCATAAAAATATTTGATTATCGGCAATTATTTTGTAAAGTCTGAAAGAACGTCAAGTAATAATGAGGTAAGCAACAGCATATAGATTACTACAGAAAAATTTAATGGGGTGTGAACAATGAATGGATCCGAAAAGGAACGATGTGTGCTGCTTGGAGAATATGTTGCGGCACACAGAGCCACGGTACGCTGTGCGGCAAAGGAATTTGGCATAAGCAAATCCACAGTACATAAGGATCTGACAGAACGTCTGCCGAAAATCTCTCCTCAGCTTTTCAAAAGCGTAAAAGAGGTCCAGTCCCGCCATCAGGCTCAGCAGCGTGCTCTTGCCCGCGCCGGACTTGCCCACCAAGGCGTACAGGGTGCCGCACTCGAAGACGCAGTTCACACCCCGCAGCACCACCTTCTCGGGACTGTAGCTGTAGCGCACGTCTTTCAATTCCAGAATCGGCATATCATTCAACCTCCCTGCGGTTTTTCAGAATATGGCGGCTGTTGGCCCGGCACAGGGCCACATGGGCCCCCAGCAGCCACAGCACGGCAAAGGCGGCGGTGAGGCCCAGGCCCAGCCTGCTGCCCCAGCCCAGGGCCAGGCACAGGCCCGCTCCCAGGACGGCTCCCAGCGCGGCCAGCATCAGCTGCTCCAAAAACAGGCTCCCATAGGCGGTTTTCCGGTCCGCGCCCACGCTGCGCATGGTGCGCAGCTCCCGCCGCCGGGACTGCACCTGTAAAAATGCCAGCAGATACGCCAGGCCCAGGGCGATGGCATACACCACCGGGAACAGGTGCTGCATATACCACAGGCGCTGGGCGGCGGCCCGCTCCGTGGTCAGGTACGCCGCGTCGTTGATGATGACGAAGTTGCGGACAGGCCGCAGTTTACCCACGGCGGACAGGCCCATATCATACAGGGCCTGCTTCACGGCGGTCAGGTCCGTGCAGCTGGGGATGGAGAAGGTCGCCCCACTGATGGCCCGGTTCAGATTCACGCCGCCGTACTGCGGACCCCGCAGAGTCGTGTAGATGTTGTTGGACCGCCCCTCCTGCACATAGGAGCACACCACCAGGAACCGGACCAGGTTCCGGTACTGCTCATACTGGTTGGAGCACAGCACCTCCAGCTCGATCGTGTCGCCCAACCGGATATCGTACTGGTCCATCAGGTCCGTGGGAATGGCGCAGATGTTTCTTTCCAGGGCTCCGTTCTCCTCGGCGAACACGGAGGAGTCGTATCCCTCCAGCCACTGGGTCACCAGGGAGGTGCTGTACATAAACTCCGGCGCACCCTCCAGCCGGTTGATGAGGATCAGCTCCGGACCGGCAGCCAGATTGGCCATATATCGCTCCTCCTCGAAAGAGGTGGTGGGCTGCTCCGGCAGACCGGGACCGGAGATTTTCACGCCGTCCCGATAGACCTCCGCCAGATAGTAGGAGGTGGCCGTCATCCAGGTCAGGTCCGTGACGCCGGGCAGTTCCGCAATCTGGTTCACCACCCCCTGGTCCAGCACCAGGCCGGTAGTGGACCGGCCGGAGAAGTCCGTCATGCTACCCCGGACGGAGCTGTCCGCCCGCAGCTTCATCAGCTGATGGTCATAGCGGGTGACGGTGCCCGTCAGCTGGCAGAACAGCACCGCCGCGCAGATGCCCGCCAGCACCGGCACCAGGGACCGGAAGCCCCCTCGCCGGGCCGAAAGCCGGGCATAGGTCAGCGCGCCGCCCTTCAGGCTCCGGGACCGGGCGCCCTGGGCGGTACGCCGGGTCCGGCGGCGCTTATGCCGCCGCTCCAGGCTGACCGCGCTGAACACCAGGCAGGAGACCAGCGCCAGGACCAGGGTGGCCAGGGCGATCAGGGCCAGGATCCCCCAGCCCGGGGCCGCCAGATACTCCGTGGCCGTGCGCTGCATGGCCAGGGCGGTGTTGCTGAAGAACAGGTCCATGGACGTGGAATCGTTCAGCAGAACCTCCAGCAGACGCAGCACTCCCAGGCATACCAGGCGGCTGAGGACCAGCCCCAGCCCCGCCGCAGGCAGGGCCGTGGTTCCGGCGCAGAACAGGAAATAAGTATGCACGTTCCGCTGGGCAGCGCCCACGCGGATCATGGTACGGCCCACGCCCCGCTGGCGATACACCAGCAGATAGCCGAACAGCACCAAAAAGCCCAGACCCACCGCCAGGCACACACCGGCGATGATCTGCACCATCCGCAGCATGTCCTCCAGGGACTGGGACACGGCGGTGTAGCCCTGGTCGTATACGGTGATGCGGATGGAGCCGGGCAGCTGCTGCTGCAGCTGCTCCACATACGCCTGGGCCTGTCCGTTTTGGAGCTGCAATTGCCCCAGGGTGAAGGAGCAGCGGTTCACCGTCATGTCCACATCCTCCCGCACCGGGATATACACCGAGAAATCATAATCCTCGCTGGTGGAGAAGATGCCGCTGACGGTATAGGTGTCCTCCGCGTCGAAGCCGTCACCGGCCCAATAGCTGTAAGGGATCAGGGCATCCTCCCGGACGGCCAGGGACAGGGGCAGACTGCCGCCCACGCCCAGGCCCAGGTCATCGGCCAGCGTCTGGGAAATCAAACAGCCCTTGCTGCCGGCGGCGTAGTAGTCCCCCTGGACCAGGGCCAGCTCGCTCTGCTGGAAGGGCAGCAGGTCCGCCGGGCGGTCCGTGGCCCGGACGGTCAGGGCGTGGGTCGTGACCCGATAGGTCTCGGCCACGGCCTCAATGCCGGTGCTGCCGTCCAGCTGGGCGCAGGTGCCATCGGGTTGGGTGATGTCGATCACGTCGGTGACGCCGGTGTCCACCCCGGGCAGCTCATAGCTGCCCAGAGACAGCTGCATATATGCCGCACCCCGTATGCTGGTCTTGGCATAGGAGCCGTGGACCAGATAGTAGTGCCCGGGGATCCAGATGCTGTCCGCCGGGGCCACATAGTCCTCCTCGGGGACGGTTTGGGGCTCGCCGGGAATCTCCAGCAGCACCGGCGCGCCGCCGGACAGGTTCTTGCCGCTGTAGAGCATCTGGGTGATGATGGCGTCATAGGTGGGCAGGACCCGGTCATAGGCCGGGTGGGCCGGGACCTCCACCATGGAGTCGGGATACACGAACTCCGTGTGGGCCTCCTCCGCGGGCATATGCATCGTGGCCAGGCCCCGTATTTTGATCACGGCCGCAAACCGGTCGCTGAGCAGAGAGCTGCTGGTCAGCGACTCCAGCGCCGGGGTATAGCCCAGGGCCACGCGGGTGGGCTCCCAGTCCACCAGCGCCGGGTCCGACCGGTCCAGCTTGCTTTCAAACTCCGTCAGAACCTCTCCGGCGTCCTCCACCACCCGGGCGGTGGAGGGATAGCCCGGGCCCAAATACTCCACCAGTCCGATGGTGGAATAATTCTCCTGGCATTGGCGCAGGGTCTCCTGCAGGGCGAAGCTCAGCCCCAGGGATGTGCCCAGCAGCGTCACCAGCAGGGTCATCAGCAGCAGAAATGCCACCGATCTCCTGCGGGTGCGCAGGGCGTTCTGAATGCCGTGTCTGGCAAACATACGGCCTTCCCCCCTTCTTTGATTTCCGTTATGTAATGGATGTTATTGCAGCCAGGCGTGGAAGGACACACTGCCGCCGGAGTAATGCGTGTCCTCCTCCAGCAGCAGGGACTGGCCCACCCGGCGGAAGGTCGAGTGCTGCACCCCGTCCACGCTGAGCACCGTTACGGAATCCACGATGTAATCATCGTATCGGGTGTCCGTGTCCGGACGCTGGGACTCCAGGTCCGTGGGTTGGTCGGCAAGGCCCCACTCATAAAACCGCAGATGGGGCACATCCGTCTGCCGATAGTAAGACCCCGCCTCGGGGTAGAAGATCTCCACGTCGGCGTAGCTGGCCACGCCGTACCACTGCTTCTGGGCGATCCAGTCCTCCGGCTCCTCCGTCAGCTGCACCGTGTAGCTGATCCGCTGGGCGGCGGGGTCCAGGGTGGAGGAGACGATCAGGGCCTTGGAGCTGGTCTCCCGGAGCCGGTCGGGGTCTGTCTGACCGGAAGCGGTCTCCGGGGATACCCCGGTCCGGGCGGGCTTTGGCTCCGTGAGGAAGGTCATGGCCAGCGCGGCGCACAGCAGCACCGCCGCCGCCGACAGCCACACCCCGGGACGGCGATAGTGCAGCACCGACTTCACCCGGTCCCGGACCCCCACCTCGCCGAAGGCCAGGGGGCACAGCACCAGCCTGCGCCGCCGGGGCATGGCGCAGTCCAGCAGGGCCTGGGAATAGGCGGCCCGCTGGGCCCGGTTCATATCCCGCACCACCCGCTCGTCGCAGGCCAGCTCAATGTCCCGGCACAGCAGGACATACGCCGCCCAGATCAGGGGGTGGAACCAGTATACTGCCACCAGCAGATGACCCAGCGGCTTCCACCAGTGGTCCCGGCGGCGCAGATGGGCCCCCTCGTGGCGCAGCACGCTTTGCAGGGTCTCCCCCTCCAGCCCCGAGGGCAGATACACCCGGGGCCGGAAAATGCCCAGGATAAAGGGGGAGGAGATGTCGTCGCAGAGGTAAACCTGCTCCCCCACCCGGATGGAGGCCGCCACCTGCCGCCGCAGCCGCAGATAGCTCACAGCCGCCCAGCCCAGCACCGCCGCCATGCCCACCAGCCATACCCAGGCCAGGTCCGTCAGGGTGATCCCCGCTCCGGGGGAGGCCGTCTCCATGGCCGCGGCGGCGGGAAGCGCCGCCTGCCCCGGCTGGGGCCGGACGCTGAGAACGCTTTCCGGCAGCACCGGGCACATCAGGCACACCGCCACCAGCCCCCACAGCAGGCAGTTGCCCCACTTGGGCATCCGCCGCCGGGTCACCAGCCGCACCGCCAGGATGGCCAGCACCAGAAGTCCGGCGTTGGCGCTCATACCCGCCACCGCCAGGAAGATCCGGCTCAGCACGGTCACTCCTCCTTCCGGAATTTGTCGATCATCTGCTGAATTTCCTCCGCCTCCTGGGCAGACAGGCCCTTCTGGGCGGTAAAGGCCGCCACAAAGGCCGGCAGGGAGCCGTGGAAGGCGTTGTCCACAAACTGCTCGCTGCGGCGGGAGGCAAACTGCTCCCGGGTCAGCACCGCCGACACCAGACCGTCCTCATTCCGGAACAGCCCCTTTTCGCACAGCTTCCGCAGCACCGTATAGGTGGTAGGCTTTTTCCAGTTCAGCTCCTGCTCGCACAGCTTCACCAGCTGGCCGGAGGGGATGGGCTCGTGGTCCCACACCAGGTTGGCAAACCGCTCCTGCACCTCACCGATCTCCATATCGCGAACACGCATATTAAATGACCTCCTTTATATAGTTGACGTGTTGTAAACTCCTATCAGCTTATCATACGCCAATCCCTTTGTCAAGTTAAAGCGTGGAATCGTGTATTCCTGCTCTTTTTGTTTGTCACATACGCACAGGTGTCGCAAGTTTATCCTTGAGACGGAAAATTTGTGCAATTTCCCTTGCCGGTTTTGCAGTATGAAACCGGACGCCCGCCTTGTGATTTTGTAAACCGGGCTACAGATTCTATTCTGACGAAACATTTTGCAAGTCTTCCCTGCACCGAACGCATTTTTACCAAACCATTCGGTGTTTTCATGTGCTTAATGGAGAAAATGCGCCCCGGGCGGGATTTTTGCGGAAAACCGATTCACAACCCCGGGCGGGTGTGCTACATTTAACATGGACCAGAAAAAGAAGGACTCTGCGCCCGCCGCAGAGGAAATGTGTAGGAGGTAAATCCATTATGATCCAGCTCACCGACCACGGCATGTACCTGGTAAACGGCGTCCCCCAGGAGACGGCAGCCACGGCCCAGGAGGAAGCACGCCGCCGGACCATGGCCTGGCAGATCCTGCAGGCCCACAACGAGTCCCCGGATCCCATGCAGCTGCGCATCCGGTTTGACGCCATGGTGTCCCACGACATCACCTATGTGGGCATCATCCAGCAGGCCCGGGCCTCCGGCATGAAGGAATTTCCCATTCCCTATGCCCTGACCAACTGTCACAACAGCCTGTGCGCCGTGGGCGGCACCATCAACGAGGACGACCATATGTTCGGCCTGTCCGCCGCCAAGAAGTACGGCGGCATCTACGTCCCCGCCAACCAGAGCGTGATCCACTCCTACGCCCGGGAGCAGATGGCCAAGTGCGGCTCCATGATCCTGGGCTCCGACTCCCACACCCGCTATGGCGCCCTGGGCACCATGGCCGTGGGCGAGGGCGGCCCGGAGCTGGCCAAGCAGCTGCTGAAGAACACCTGGGACACCCCCATGCCCAAGGTGGTGCTGGTGTATCTCACCGGCAAGCCCCGGCAGGGCATTGGCCCCCACGACGTGGCCATCGCCCTGGTGAAGGCCACCTTTGAAAGCGGCTTTGTGAACAACTGCGTTCTGGAGTTTGCAGGCCCCGGCATCCAGAGTCTGCCCATCGACTTCCGCAATGGCATCGACGTGATGACCACGGAGACCACGTGTCTGTCCTCCATCTGGGAGACCGACGAGGTCACCCGGGGCTTCTATGAGGCCCACAAGCGGCCCGAGGACTACAAGCCCCTGCACCCGGGCCAGGACGCCTATTATGACAAGATGATCACCATCGACCTGTCCAGGATGGAGTCCATGATCGCCCTGCCCTTCCATCCCTCCAACGCCTGGACCATCCACGAGTTCCTGGAAAATGCCCAGGAGCTGCTGGCCAAGGTGGAGGCCGACGCCAAGCGCCGCTTCCCCAAGGCCAACCCCCAGCTCACCGGCAAGATCCACGACGGCGCCGTCTGGGCCGACCAGGGCGTCATCGCCGGCTGTTCCGGCGGTCTGTTTGACAACATCACCGAGGCGGCGGATATCGTCCGGGGCCACTATACCGGCTCCGGTGCCTTCAGCTTCGACGTGTACCCCACCTCCGTGCCCGTGTCCCTGGAGCTGATGAAGGTGGGCTCCACCGCCGACCTGCTGGCCTCCGGCGCCATCATCAAGCCCAGCTTCTGCGGTCCCTGCTTCGGCGCAGGGGACGTGCCCGCCAACAATGGCCTGTCCCTGCGGCACACCACCCGCAACTTCCCCAACCGCGAGGGCTCCAAGCCCGGCGAGGGACAGTTCGCCGCCGTGTGCCTGATGGACGCCCGGTCCATCGCCGCCACCGCCGCCAACGGCGGACGCATCACCGCCGCCACCGACGTGGACTATACCCCCGTCCACCACGAGTATCACTTCGACAAGGAAGTGTATGACAACCGCCTGTACTACGGCTTCGGCAAGGCCGATCCCAGCGTGGAGCTGGTGATGGGCCCCAACATCACCGACTGGCCCAAGATGTACAATCTCACCGAGAACCTGCTGGTGGAGCTGGCCGCCGTGATCCACGATCCCGTCACCACCACCGACGAGCTGATCCCCTCCGGCGAGACCTCCTCCTATCGCTCCAACCCCCTGCGTCTGGCGGAGTTCACCCTGTCCCGCCGGGTGCCGGAGTATGTGCCCCGGGCCAAGGATGTAGCCGCCCGTGAGGCCCAGCGCCGCCAGGGCGACGTCCCCGCCGGTCTGCTGGAGGTTC
>OODG01002435.1_pt1 | contig 11269 bp, 5 predicted proteins | sample 1671621 | NCBI WGS metagenome assembly OODG01 (sample SAMN06348175, study PRJEB24527) | human gut metagenome | biome: human gut; feature: ankylosing spondylitis patient; material: feces | host: Homo sapiens | place: China | collected 2015-10 | reverse complement strand
ATTGTTCTGATATCCTGCATACAGTAGGACAAGTCCGGTGCCTCACCGCCCCGGCAGCCATTCCCTGCACGTTCAGCAGCGCGCGGAACGCATCGTCTTTCTGGGAAGGCGTTCCGTCCGAGAAGCCCTCGGAAATGATATCGACGGCCTCGGGAACGCCTGCTTCGGCCAGCACGCTGTAATACAAAGACTTTTTGGCCTCGTTCGCTTTCATGCGCGACGCGATGGCTGCGGCTTTGTCCGAGACCGGCATATTCTTCATCGCCACGGCTACGGCATGCTGCACGGCAGCGGCATTGGCGTCCGACGCCGAACTCATGCTCTCGAGCAGCGAGTACAGCGCAGGCAGGTCCTTATCCGTCACCACGCCTGCCAGCGCGTCGGAGGCTGCCTTCGCCACAGTCGGATTCAGGTCCCCGGCAGCCTTGAGCACGACATCCGCCCGGGAAGTCGCCCCGCGACGGCCCAGCAGCTCGAGCGCAGCGACCCGTCCCTGTACGCTGCCGTTCTCGGCAACCGGAGCAACAACGGCATCTATATTGCCTTTATAGGAGGCAAGACAAGCTTCCGCCACAGCAATCCGGGTGGCATCCTCACCACCCAGCACGGCAGCCAGCGCAGCCGGAACCTCCATGCCTCCGATCCTCGTAGCGGCCCACATCGCGGCCGCGCTCAACTCGGCATCCGCATCATTGAAACGATCCAGTACCGCAGGAAGCGCCTGAGCGGCTTTTCGGCATCCGAAATAAGCGATCAGATCGGTCTGAGCGGCCGCATCTTTCGACTTGGTCAGAACCGGGATCAACGCCTCGTACAACGCTGCATCGGCATACGGGCGGGTCGCATCGAGCACGGCATTGCGATAGGCTCTGTTCGTATCCTTCATTGCCTTGACGACAAATGCGGTCGTCGTCTTTCCGGGCTGCGAAGCCAGAATGCGCGCAGCCGCGATCCTGCTCTGCTCGGCACCGGCCGCCGTCGCCTTTTTGAGCAGTCGGTTAGCTTCCGCGCCGGCTTCCTTCGTCCGGCCGTCGGCATACAGTTTCGCTATCAGCTGCGAATAGGCCTCCGTCGCATTGGTCGGCTCGCCCGTATACTGCGCCTTCTCAGCCGCTGCACGCAAGGCAGGCAGCGAAGCGGACGTACCTATCTTCGACAAAGCGTAATACGCCTCTTTATCGAGCGTGTCGTCGCTGCCGAGCCAGGAAAGCAAGACTTGTTCGATTTCAGGCGAAGCCACCGCAGCGTCGCCAACGGCATGCGCCAAGGCCACGCGATCGCCTTCGCCGGTCTTCACGGCCCCGGCAATCGCCTGTTTCGCTTTCGGCGTGCCGATCGAAGCGAGCGCTACGAGCGCAGGCGAACCCAAACGCTTATCGGACACCCGCGCGGTCAGTGCGTCGACACTCTCGTCGCCACCTGCCTGCTGAAGCAGGCGGATATAGAAAGCGGCTATTTCCGGATCGGCGCTCCCGTCGAGCCCGCGAACGATTCCCTCGGCGAATACCTTCCGGTCGGCTTCATGTCCCGAACTGACGAACGCAGCCCAGCCCGAGAGCGCATAAGCGACCGGTACATTATTCGTTCCGTCGAACATCGACACGAGCATGTCGACGCCCTGCGAGCCCGTCGAAAGCAGATCGCCCATCAGTCGGTTATACTCGGCCGGGTCGGGAGCGGGCATCAGTCCGAGCGCGTCGGACACTTTGGTTTTCCATGTGCGGTTCGGCGCCGCCTGACCCATCGCCTGAACGGCCATCGCCACACAGGCCAGTATCAAAACTATCTTTCTCATTTTCTTTTCATCGGTTTAAGGTTGGGTTAAATGGTCCAAGGCGCGCGCATCGGCTGGTCGATCAGCCGATTGGCCGCATCGTCGTCGATAAACTGCAGCTTCTCGGGATCGAACCGCAACGACCGTCCCAGCCGGAGAGCCACGGCGCCCATGTTGACGATCGTCGCCGAGCGGAATCCGTTCTGCTCGTTGAGCGCAAACTTCCGGCGCGTACGCACACAGTCCAGAAAATCGGTCTGCTGGGGCATCGGATCGGGATATTCGGCCAGCTTGGCTTCCCAATCGGGTATGTCGCACCGGAAATTGCGGTAAAGCTTCCCGTTCGGTCCTTCGATATAAGCGTCGTTCGGATCGCCGTTGTCCTCGCCCCAGAGAACGATCTTGCAGCCGTCGTCGTAGGTATACTCGATCTTGCGCCAAGTGCCCACGGCATCGGGATGCTGCTGGGGAGCGTCGATCTCGACCGAAACGGGGCTCGTATCGTCCTTGCCCAGCAGATACTGAACCGGGTCGATGTAATGTTGCCCCATGTCTCCCAGTCCGCCCGCATCGTAATCCCAGTATCCGCGGAACGTCCCGTGAACTCGATGCGGATTGTAGGGTTTGTAGGGAGCCGGACCGAGCCACATGTCGTAGTCGAGCTCGGCGGGGACCTTCATCTCTTCGAGCTGGGGCTGCCCCACCCAGAAGAACTTCCAGTCGAAACCGGTATGCTTGCTGATGGTCACCTTCAGCGGCCAACCGAGCATGCCGCTGTCGACGAGCTTCTTGATCTTGTCGACAGTCGTGTTCATGCCGTAAAACGTATCGGTGAAGCGGAACCAAGTATTCAAACGGAAAATATTGCCGTTACGCTCCACGGCCTCCTTAACCCGCTTGCCCTCGCCGATGGTGCGCGTCATCGGTTTCTCGCACCAGATATCCTTACCGGCCGCGGCGGCCTCCACCGACATGATGCCGTGCCAGTGCGGCGGCGTAGCGATATGTACGATATCGACGTTCGGATCGGCGATCAGCTGACGATAGTCGGAATAGGTCGCCACTTTCTCGCCGGCCAACTGCCGTCCGGCCTCCAAATGATTCTTGTCGACGTCGCAGATCGCGACCAGACGCGTACCCGCGTATCCGTAATGGCCTCGGCCCATGCCGCCTACGCCGATGATACCTTTGGTCAGCTGGTCGCTCGGAGCCGTGTAACCGACGCCGCCCAGAACATGACGCGGGACGACGGTCAGCGCGGCCATGCCGGCGAACGTTTTCAGGAATTCCCTTCTCTTCATAACAGGTTAACTTTTATTTATATATCAATAAGTTTGGATAGTATATTTCTTCAGATAAACGCTTTTCGCAAGGAAATCGTGTGGCACCCCGTAAAAAATCAGTCCTTCAGATAATACTCGACCGTCGTAACGACCCGTATCGTCTTGATGCTCGGCGTATTGTCATCGCGGTCGGAAATCGAGAACAGACCTTGGCTGGCCGACTTGATCTTGCCCAGCTCGCTATTGGAGTCGTGCGCGAACTTGTCGGCGGCCGCACGGGCATTCCGAGTAGCCTCCTCGATCATCGCCGGCTTCAGCGCATTCAGCGCGTCGGAAGTATAGATAAAGCGAGGGGTATAACGATAATCGCCGCTTGCGATCGCCACGCCTTGCTTGAGCAGGTCGCTCTGCCGCGACATCAGCTTCAGCACCTGCTCGACGTTGGTCGTCGTTACCGTCACGACACCGGTCACATTATAGCGATAACGCACGCCTTCGGGGACATAGCGCTCGGCCTGCATGTCGACGATTTCGGCGGGAGCCACCGAAATCTCGGATTCGGCGATCCCGTTGGATTTCAAGAAACCGACGATCTTCGCGTTCGCGCTTTCCATCGCATTGTACAGCGCAAGCATGTCGTTTCCCACCTCCTTATAAGACAGAGGCCAAATAACTCGGTCGGCCTTTACTTCCCTTTCGGCAAGGCCCTTGACAGTTACAACGCGCTCACTGTCCTTGAAATGGCGGATACCTCCGCTCAACAACCAACCGGCTACGATCACCCCTACGGCCAGCATGGCCGAACCGGCCAAACGAATCCTCGAATCTTCCATGACTTAGGATTTTACCACACTTCACCCGGCAAAAGACGGTCCGAAACGCTTTCGATTCGGCTTCAAAAATACGTAAAAAAGCCGCAGAACAAAACAAAAAACCGATAAATATTTACAGCTTATCCAAGCTGTAAACAACAAGGAGAGCCGCATCGAAACGAATGCGGCTCTCCCTGCTTTGTCAAAGGGTCCTTATCTGCCGCCGCCCAATGCCTGATAGAGATAGACGACAGCCTGCATCTGCTCGAATCGGTCCTGTACGCCCGAAAGTTGAGCGCTCAGCAGCGATTGCTGTGCGGTGATGACTTCCAGATAGGTCGAGGTCCCCAAATAGAGCAACTGCTCCGTATAGCTGACCGAACGCTCGAGCGAAGCGATCTGTTCCTTGCGGAAGGCTTCCTTCTCGGCGGCGCTGCTATACTGGAACAGCGCATCGCTCACCTCGTTGCCGGCGCTCAGCAGGCTTTTCTGAAAAGCCAGACGGGCTTCTTCCTGCCGGGCTTTGGCAGTCTTCAGGTTCGCACGGTTCTGTCCCCGTGTAAACAACGGAGCCACCAGACTACCCGTCGCGTTGAAAATCGCCTGAGCTGGATTGACGATCATGGAGCCCAAATTATTGGTCCATCCGCCGTTAGCACCTATGGACAGTTGCGGATAGAACGCCGAACGGGCTACGTTCGTATTGGCCGTCGCAGCGACCAAGGCCATCTCGGCAGCTTGCACGTCGGGACGGTTCGACAAAAGCTGAACGGGAACGCCCGCCGAGAAATCGTCCGGAAGCTGCTGCTCGTCCCACGCGCCCCGGTCGATATGCTGCCCGGGCTGTCCCAGCAGCAACGAGAGAGCGTTTTCCGTCTCGCGAATCGAACGCAACAGATCGGTCTTCGACGCGCACACGGCATAGTAATTGGCCTCGCTTTGGACAACGGCCGCCTCATTGACATTGCCGGCCAGCTTCATCGCTTTCATCATCCGGACGGTCAGACTCCAGTTCTCTATCGTCTGCTCGGTGATTTCCAACTGACGGTCGAGCATCAGCAACGTATAATAGCCGGTAGCTATGCCCGAGATCACCTGCGTGCGAACGGCTCTCAGCGTCGCCTCGCTCTGAAGCCATGCGGCCTTGGCTCCCCGCTTCGAATTGAGCAGTTTGCCGAACAGATCGACTTCCCAGCTGGCCGACAGCGGAAGCGTATAGGTCTTCTGCAGCGACCCGTGCTGAACCCACGACAGCTCGCCGCTCGGCGCCAGCGTAAACGAAGGAACGTAGGCCAGACGAGCCGCAGTCAGCTGCGCCTGATATTCCTGCACGACCAGCGCTGCCGACAACAAGTCGATATTGCTGGACAACCCCTGTTCGATCAGCGACTGCAGCTTCGGATCGGTGAACACTTCCTGCCACGGCCTGTTCCCGAAGTTGACCGTATCGCCCGAAAGCGTGTCGGTGACGGAAACCGTGTCGCGGTACAGTCCGGCCGTCTCCATCTGAGGCCGGCTGTAGGGACGGTAAATATTGCAGCCGCCCAGCATCACCGCCGCACCCGCCACGGCCAGCAACGCGCTATATTTTCGTTTCATCATCATTGCTCTTTAGTTAAATGCTTTACTTAATCAAATCTTGCATCTCGGCATCCAGCTCGCTCGAATCGGGATCCTTCCACTGGATCGGCTTGAATTTCTCCTGCAGCGCTTGGAATGCGACAAACAGCGCGGGCACGACGAACAGCTGCAGAATCATACCGATAAGCATGCCGCCGACCGAGCCGGCTCCCAGCGAACGGTTACCGTTGGCACCTACGCCCGAAGCGAACATCAGCGGCAACAGGCCGATGATCATCGCGAACGAGGTCATCAGAATCGGTCGCAGACGGGCGGCGGCACCGGAAACGGCCGCCGAAGCGATCGACATGCCGCTCTCACGGCGGGCCAGCGCGAACTGCACGATCAGGATCGCATTCTTGGCCAACAGACCGATCAGCATGATCAGCGCAATCTGCAAGTAGATATTATTCTCGACGCCCATAATCTGCGCGAAGATGAACGTCCCCAGCAAACCGAACGGAATCGAGAGAATCACGGCCAGCGGAAGGATATAACTCTCGTACTGGGCGCTCAGCAACAGGTAGACGAATACCAAGCAGAGCAAGAAGATCATGGCCGTGGTACTGGTACCCGTACTCTGCTCCTCGCGGCTCAGGCTCGAGAACTCGAATCCGTAACCGGTCGGGAGCATCTGGCTCGCCACCTCCTCGATCGCCTTGATCGCTTCGCCCGAGCTGACGCCCGGCTTCGGCATGCCGCTGACCTTCATCGAGGTATACATATTGAAACGGTTGATATTGTCCGGACCGTATATCTTTCTCAGCGACATGAACTGCGTGATCGGAGCCATCTCGGTCCCGTTACGGACCATGATGCCGTTGAGCGATTCGGGACTTATGCGGGCCTCCGGATCGGCTTGGATCATCACGCGATACAGCTTACCGAAACGGTTGAAGTTCGATGCGTACAGACCGCCGAAGTATCCTTGGAGCGTCGTCAGAATATCGCTCGGACTCAGGCCCGCCTGCTTGCATTTCGCAGCATCGATGTCAACCATATACTGCGGGAAGTTCGGATTGAAAGTGGTCATGGCGTACATGATCTCGGGACGCTGATTCAGCACGCCGAGGAACTGCTGCGCCACTTCGAAGAAACGGTCCAAATCGCCTCCAGTCTTATCCTGCAGATTGAACTCGAAACCGTTGGACGCACCGTAACCGGTAATCATAGGCGGCGCGAACAGCATGACCTGCCCGTCCTTGACCAGCTGCCGGGTCTGCATCGTCAACGCTCCGACGACATCGTCGGACGACATACCCTCGCCCTGTCGCTCGCTCCAATCCTTCAGCTTGATGATGGACGTACCGTAGCTGTTGCCCTGTCCGCCCATAAAGCTGTAGCCGGTAATCGACGTACGCGACTTGACGGCCGGATTCGCGGCAACCAGGCTGTCGATCTGCTGCATCACGGCCTCGGTTCGCTCCTTGGACGTTCCGGGGGTCAGATTGACGGCAGCGAAGACGGTACCCGTATCCTCGTTGGGCACCATACCCGTCGGAGTGATCTTCATCAGCAGGAAAAGCGCCACGATGCTGCCTGCAACGATCAGGAACGACAATACCCGCTTGTGGATGAAGAACAGCACGCTCTTCTTGTATTTTTTCAGCGTTACGTCATAAGCGGCATTGAACGATGCGTGGAAACGATCGATCAGGCTCATCTTCTTTTCGCCTTCCTCGCGATGAGGTTTCAGGAACACGGCGCAAAGGGCAGGACTCAACGTCAGGGCTTTCACGGCCGAGAAGCCGATAGCGATCGCCATCGTCAGACCGAACTGGCGGTAGAACGTACCCGAGGTTCCGGTCATGAAGCTCACCGGAATGAACACGGCCATCATCACGAGCGTGATCGATACGATCGCTCCGCTCAGCTCGCTCATCGCGTCGATCGACGCCTTGCGGGCGGAAGTGTACCCTTGATCGAGTTTGGCGTGGACTCCCTCCACGACGACGATCGCGTCATCGACGACGATTGCGATCGCAAGCACCATAGCCGACAGCGTCAGCAAGTTAACGCTGAACCCGATCAGGTACAGCACGAAGAACGTACCGACAAGCGCGACAGGAATGGCGATCGCCGGAATCAGCGTCGAACGGAAATCCTGCAGGAAAATGTAAACGACCAAGAACACGAGAATGAACGCCTCGATCAGCGTCTTGATCACCTCGTGGATCGAAGCGAACAGGAAGTCGTTCGTGTCGAGCAGAATGACATAATCCATACCCGGGGGCAGCGTCGGCTTGATCCGCTCCAGGTAGCTTTTGATATCGTTGATGATCTGCGTCGCGTTCGAACCGGCCGTCTGAAAGATCATCGACGTCACGCCCTCGTGACCGTTCACGTGGTTGCTGAAACCGTACGTCAAACGTCCCAGCTCGATATTGGCGATATCCTTGAGTCGCAGTACCTCGCCGTCGGAGGTGGCGCGCACGACGATGTCGCCGAACTCCTCCTCGGTCTGCAGACGCCCCTTGTAGCGCATGATATACTGGAACGACTGGTCGCCCTCCTCGCCGAACTGTCCGGGAGCGGCCTCGATATTCTGTTCGGCCAGCGCGGCAGCTACGTCCGTCGGCATCAGGCCGTACTGAGCCATCACATCGGGCTTCAGCCAAATACGCATCGAGTAGTCGGCACCCATCACCATCGCGTCGCCCACGCCGGGGATACGCTTGATCTCGGGAATGATATTGATGTTGGCATAGTTCTCGAGGAACTTGATATCATAACGGTCATCGGGGCTGAAGAACGCGAAACCGAGCAACATACTCGTCTGCCGCTTCTCGGCCGTCACGCCGACCTGAGTCACTTCCGAAGGCAACAGCCCCAGCGCCTTCGAGACACGGTTCTGCACATTGACGGCTGCCATGTCGGGATCGGTTCCCTGCTTGAAATACACCTCGATCGAGGCATCGCCGGTATTGGTCGCCGTCGAAGTCATGTACATCATGTTCTCGACACCGTTGATCTGCTCCTCGAGCGGAGCGATCACGCTGTTGAGCACGGCCTGCGCATTGGCTCCCTGATAACTCGTGTTCACCCGGACGGTCGGCGGCGCGATATCGGGGTATTGCGTAACGGGTAGCGAAACCAAGCCGAGCAAACCCAGGATGACGATGACGACCGAGATGACCGTCGAAAGCACCGGGCGATTGATAAATCTATCTAGCTTCATATCTCTTACACCTTATTCTGTCCATGTATGAATTATTGTCTGGCCTGCTGCTGAGCGGCTCCGGCCGCACCCGAAAGGGCATTCAGCCGCGCGGCCGCCTCGGCGGGCGTAATGGCCTTGATCTTGGCGCCGTCTTTCAGCGTCGCCACGCCCTCTACGACGATCCGGTCGCCGGCACGAAGCCCCGATGTCACGACATAGTTCTTACCGTCGTCGAGGTTGAACACTTCGACGGGCGTATTCTTGACCGTCGAATCGGGTTGAAGCACGTAAACGAACTTTTTGTCCTGAATTTCGGAAGTGGCTTTCTGCGGCACCATCAGGGCCGAATCGAGCTGGCTCGGAATCAATACATTGCCCGTTCCGCCGCTGCGAAGCACATAATCGGTATTGGGGAACAATGCCCGGAGCGTGAACGAGCCGGTCTTCGTATCGATCACGCCGGTCAGCGTCTCGATCCGCCCTTTCTGGGGATAGACGCTTCCGTCGGCCAGCATCAGCTCGACCTCGGGCATGTTGCCGACCATCTTGCCGAGCGAGGCTCCGTCGCGGCGCGTCATCTCCAGCAACTGCTTCTCGTTCATCGTGAAGTAAACGTACATTTTCGAGATATCCGACACGACGGTCAGCGGCTCGGCCGAAGACGAGCTGACCAAGCTACCCACACGGAACGGAATCGACCCGACGACACCGTCGGAAGGACTCGTTACAGTCGTATAGGCCAAATCCTGTTCGGCCGACACCAGCTGGGCTTTCGCCTGCGCGAGCTGGGCCTCGGCAGTCTTCAGCGTGTTCTGAGCCATTTCCAGATCGTACTCGCTGATGATATTCTGTGCCTGCAGATCGGTCTTGTTCTTTACCGTCAGGCGATTCGTAGCTACGTTGGCCTCGGCTACCTTCACGGCTGCCTCCGCCGCATTCCGGGCCGCCTCGTACTGCACCTTGTCGATCAGGAACAAAGGCTGACCTTTTTTCACTACGGCCCCTTCGTCCACGCACAGCTTCGTGATGAAGCCGCTAACACGCGGACGGATCTCTACGTCCTGCAACCCGCGGATCGTGGCCGGAATAGTCGTTTTCAGATCGACCGAGACAGGCTCCAGCGTCTCTACCGCAAACTCGGGAACGCCTCCTGCCATGTTCTGGCCTGCATTCGAATTACCGCACGAAACGGCGGCAACGCCCGACAACAAAAATGTCAGCCCCTTACACAGAGTCCCTACGACTCTCATTCTGTTCCTGTTGTTCATATTCTCTTATCCGTTAAATTATACTCCTTTTCAAACATCACGTCGTTTCCCGGCACGAAAACCGCTCGCCGGCAAGCTGCAAAAATACAAATAATTCAGGCAATTTGTCCTCGTGGCGCTTTCATCCACGCCGATCCCCATACGCTTGCATTAACGTAAACTCATGAAAAAAATTGTATCGAAATCAAAATGAATACATTAAAATAACCTGTCATAGGTTTCTCATGACAAATTACGGAGCAAAAGTAACAAGAAAACTGATAAAACAAAAATAGTTTTCCGGTTTCGCCGCAAAATTCGCAGAAGACTTCCCGGAACCGGCCGTCGACCGTCCTGCATCGCCGGACGGCATCGCAAAAACGCCCATGGACAAAAGCGACATCCTGTATTGCAAAGACTTAAGATTCAAACCGACGACATAAAAAAATCATACGGACAAAAAATATCCTTGCGTCCGCACCTGCTTTGGCGAATCATACGCCCGAAAACCGCACTGCCCATGCACGATCTTACCCTATCGATCAGAAAAATCCGTCCCCATTTTCCGCCATAAAGGACATGATAACCGTACAATGCATATATTTGCATTCTATTCCGGAGACGGGCGGGGAAAAGTCCGGCCGCCGAACAAAAAATAACCGAAACGCAGCAAAAGACCATGATCAAGAAGATGACAATGCTGGCGCTGACCGTCTGCACGCTCTGCGCGACGGAGGCACAGGCCCAGATCAAGCTGGGCGGCAAAACGCTGAACGCGCAGAAACTCGTCCAAGCGGGCGCCGACATGATAAAAGCCGTCACGCTTTCCGATGCCGACATAGCGGCCCTCAGCCGCGAGGCGGTCGAATGGATGGATAGCAACAATCCCGTGTCGCCCGACACTTCGGCCTACAGCCAACGGCTCAAGAGGCTGACCGAGAATGTCAAAGTCGACGGATTGGAACTGAACTTCAAAGTTTACGAAGTGGCCGACGTCAACGCGTTCGCCTGCGGGGACGGAAGCGTGCGCGTATTCAGTTCGCTGATGGATCTGATGGACGACCGGCAGCTGATGGGCGTGATCGGGCACGAGATAGGACACGTCGTGCATGCCGACACGAAGGATGCGATGAAGAACGCATACATGGCCTCGGCCGCACGCAATGCGGCCGGCTCGGCCGGAGGTACGCTGGCCAAACTGACCGACTCGCAACTGGGCGACCTCGTGCAGGCTTTCTCGAACGCGCAATTCTCCCAGAAACAGGAGTCGGCCGCAGACGACTTCGGATTCGATTTCTGCGTCCAGAACGGTCTGGACCCTTATTCGATGGCCTCGACGTCAATACGGCGCAGTTCACCGACTGCCTGCTGGG
>OODG01002422.1_pt1 | contig 11311 bp, 12 predicted proteins | sample 1671621 | NCBI WGS metagenome assembly OODG01 (sample SAMN06348175, study PRJEB24527) | human gut metagenome | biome: human gut; feature: ankylosing spondylitis patient; material: feces | host: Homo sapiens | place: China | collected 2015-10 | reverse complement strand
TGTGGCGGCAAAGCTGGCGGAGGACATTGCGGCGTCTGACGCTGTTTTTGTCTCCATGCTGGCGGGCGTCAGTCTGGACCGCTTGGCGGAGATGCTGGGCGGAGAGAAGAAGATCATCCGCATCATGCCAAACACCCCCAGTGCCGTGGGACAGGGGCTGATGCTGGTGTCGGCAAATGACCGTGTAACGGCGGAGGAACTGGCGGCCTTCAAAACTATGATGGCAGAATCCGGCCTGCTGGATGACCTGCCGGAGAACCTGATCGATGCGGCCAGCGCCGTGTCCGGCTGCGGCCCCGCCTATGCCTACATGTTTGTGGAGGCATTGGCAGACGGGGCGGTGAAGTGCGGCGTGCCCCGTGCCAAGGCTATGCGGTACGCCGCCCAGATGCTTCTGGGCAGCGCGTCCCTGCTGCTGGAAACGGGAGAGCACCCCGGCGCGTTGAAGGACGCCGTGTGCAGTCCCGGCGGCAGTACCATCGCCGGTGTGGCGGCGCTGGAAGATCGGGGATTCCGTGGGGCGGCGATCGCCGCTGTGGAAGCGGCCTATCGCCGGACAAAGGAATTGGGATAATAAAAAATTTCCGGGTGCACTGCACCCGGAAATTTTTTGATCTTGATTCAATCAGCCGTTCCAGGAACCCAAAAGCTGCAGGCCCATAGCGATGATCCACATATACGCGCAGGTCTTGGGAATCATCAGCAGGCCCACCTTGGGTTTCGTTTTGCTGAACAGCGTGACGGGCAGATAGCAGCCGAAGGAGATCAGGATGGCCGCCACCATTTTCGTCATGTGATACCCGCCGGCGTTCCCGGAAATGGCGTACAGGATCATGACGCCGATGCCGGTGACGGCGAATACACCGTTCCGGAGGATGGACAGCTTCAGATTGCCCTCGTCTGTGCACCAGTTGTTCTGGGGCAGCAGGCACACGGCGATCCGGATGATGGCGGAGGCCCAGATCATCACCTCCACCGCCGCAGGAGCGGCGAAGCCCGGGAAGGTGAGCTTCCAGATGAACAGCAAGATCACATAGAACGCCGTCATCGTGATGGAGGAGATCTGCAGGCCGGTGCCCATCAGATGCTTGATCTTGGGGGTGCTTCCACGGAACGCCCGGAAGATCCGGGGAACGAGGTGGAAGGCGTCGCCGCCGCAGAGGGTCAGGGTCAGGATGCCGTAGAGAACAAACAGGGGGCGGCCTTGCGCCATGGCGAAAAATACGATGCCTGCTACGAGGTCGAACAACAGATATATCGCATCAAATATGGCCTCCATAATATCGGGCATTTTGGGCTGATAGGTTTTGTGATCCATGTTTTTATCCTTTCTGTTTGATGCATGCTTCTGCATTGCTGCATACCTGTTGGAATACGCGCTTACAAACGGCGATGTCCTCCGGCGTCAGGCCCCGGAGCATCTGTTCCGCGAACTGCCGCTGGGCCAGAAGCCCGTCCCGGACGATCTCATTTGCCGGTTCCAGCAGATCAAGCTCAATGTGCTTTTTGTTTACCGGGTCTGTCTTTTTTGCGATAAAGCCCCTGTCCTCAAGAGTTTTCAGTGAGGTGGACACGTGGGACTTGGTGGATTTCCGGACCCTGACGATATCTGCCGCCGTGCGATACTGGGGATTGTTGTGCAAAAACATCAGAATATCATATTCCAGATGCTTGAGCTGATATTTCTCGCACACGGATGACATCAGAATCTCATAATACCGCGTAATGGTTTTATGCTGATCCCAAAAGTGCATAGGTTCTCCTCCCATTAACGTTCTATTTAGAACGATTATACAGAGGGGAACCTCAATTGTCAAGAACAAAATTTTGGCAAAAAAACGGTGCACCGCAGACTGCCCGTATGGGCGGGCGGCAGCCTATTCCTCCCGGCCAGCCACCATATTGATTCTGCCGACAGGCTGCGGTCAAAACGAAAACCCCCGGCAGGCATCGTAAATACGATCGCCTGTCGGGGGTTCTGCGGGGTCAGCCGTTTCTCTCAGAGGAGAGGAGCGGCTGACCGCCGCGGATTTTTTTCGGTGGATGATCCGTTGGGATCAATAGCACTTGCGGTAGATGGCCTCTTCGCTCTCCAGATCGAAGGGATAGTAAGCGTTGGTCTTCAGGCGCTGCTGGTTGGTCTCTACGGACTGGGGGAAGATCTTGAAGTCAGCCTCGGTGAAGCCGCAGTCACGCAGGGGACGCAGAGGCAGGATGCGCTGCAGCAGAGCGTTCATCTCGGGGATGGCGTCCTTGACCTCGCAGCCCAGGATGCGGGCCACCAGCTCCTTGAACTTCATGATCTCGCCGTCGGGCTTGTTGGCGTCATAGTAGTCCATGATGGCGCCAAAGAGCATGTAGTTGGACTCGCCGTGAGGAACATGATAGGTGCCGCCCAGGGGGAAGCTCATGCCGTGGACCGGGCCGCAGCCGGCCTTCAGGAAGGCAATGCCGGCGTAGAAGGAGGCAGTGACGAACTCATCCAGATACTCAAAGCGGGCGTCCTGACCCTTCTCGTCGATGAGCTTGAAGCCCTTGAGGATCATGTCCATGGCCTTCTCGCTGAACAGCTCGGAGGTCATGGTCTTGCGGTGGGGGCTCAGGAAGGACTCGGTGGCGTGGACCAGCGCGTCGATGGCGGAGCAGGCGAAGGGCTTGTAGGGCAGGGTCTTGAGGAGCTCCGGGATCAGGCACACCTTGTTGGGGATGATGTCGTCGGACACCAGGCCCAGCTTGGTCTCGCCGCCGGTGAGCACGCCGTCCTTCTCGTCCTTGACGATGGCCACGGAGATGTTGGTGCACTCAGAGCCGGTGCCGCAGGTGGTGGGGATGGCGATGACGTCCTTCTCGTGCACCACGGGGAATCGCTTGAAGTACAGGTTGTGGACGGTATCGGGGCGCTTGCAGCCCAGCAGCTTGCACAGGTCCATAATGGCGCCGCCGCCCACGGCGATGACGCGGTCATAGCTGTCGTAGGGGATGGCGTCGTACATGGTCTGGATCATAGCCTCGGAAGGCTCACCGGCGCCGAACTTCTCCTGGAACACGAAGTTGCACTTCAGGCCCAGTTCCTTCATGAAGGGGGTGTAGATGAACTCGTTGGTCAGAACCACGTCCCGTTCACCCAGATTGAACTCCTCAGCCATCTGAGCGAAGGTCTGGAACTTGTACACGGTGGGAGCAAAGACGATCTCTCTCTTGTCAGCCATCAGAGAAGCGGAAAATGCATCCATGATTGAAATCTCCTTTTAATTGATTTAAGTGATACAGGCGGGATCTCCGGGGAGACCCCGCCGGATATCCGAATTACTTGCGGCTGATCGCCTTTTTGACGGCAGCCACGATATTGGCGGCACGGAGGCCGTACTCATCCATCAGGAAGTCCTGAGGACCGACCTGACCGAACAGATCCTGCACGCCCACAAACTCCTGAACGGTGGGGCAGTTCTTAGCCAGGCAGTTGGAAACCACGCTGCCCAGACCGCAGGTGACGTTGTGGTTCTCGGCGGTGACAATAGCACCGGTCTCCTTGGCGGCCTTGATGACCAGCTCCTCGTCCAGAGGCTTCCAGGTGAACATATCGATCACGCGGACGGAAATGCCTTCCGCCTGGAGAGCCTCATAAGCCTTCAAGGACTCGTCCACCATGATGCCGGAGGTGATGATGGTGGCCACGTCCTTGTCGCTCTCGTGGAGCACAACGCCCTTGCCGATGGGGAACTCGGAACCGTCCTCATAGACCTTGACGATGCCCTTGCGGACAAAGCGGGTATAGGTCACGCCGGAAGTGATGCCGGGCAGCTGACGGGTGATGCACTCCAGCTGGGCATAGTCGGCGGGATCCAGCACCACGGTCTCGGGGATGCTCAGGTACATAGCGGCATCCTCCAGAGGCATATGGGTGCCGCCGTTGAAGGCAGCGGTCACACCGGCGTCGGAGCCCAGCACGTGGACGGGCAGACCGGCATAAGCGGCGGACATATAGATCTGGTCATAGCAGCGGCGGGAGGAGAAGGTACCGAAGGAATGGAAGAACACCTTTTTGCCGGCGGCAGCGAGACCCGCAGCCACGCCGGCGCCGTTGGCCTCGGCAATACCGGCCTCAAAAGCGCGGTCAGGATAGTTCTTCCTCAGCATCTTGGTGTTGATGCAGCCCATCAGATCACAGTCCACATAGACGATGGACTTGTCCTCGGCCATCATTTCGTTCAGAGTCAGGGCCAGCGCGTCGCGGCAGGCGCGGGAGTCCTTTTCATGCTTACCAATTACTTTCACACTCATTACTCGCACCCTCCTTTAAGCGTTCTTGACAGCTTCCAAGGCCTTCTCGGAAGCGGCGATGGCCTCGGCCCACTGCTCCTCGTTGGGCTGAGAGGAGTGGTCATGCTTGGGCTCGGCAAAGGTAGCGCCCTTGCCCTTGCAGGTATCCAGCACGATGCAGCTGGGAACGCCCTTCTTGGCGTATGCGTTCTGAATGGCGTCATAGATCGCCTGAACGTCATGGCCGGGCAGGCCGCCCTGCTCACCCAGCCGGACGACGGGCAGACCGCCTGAGCGCCCCGGCAAAAAATCCAAACGCAAAAAGGAGTGATCGGATGAACGCGGCCATCGTGTTCGACCTTGTGATGCTGGCCCTGCTGCTGGTGGTGGCCTTCGCCTATGCCCGCCGCGGCTTTGCCGCCGGTCTGGTGCAGTTCGTGGGCAATCTGGCCAGCCTCATCGGGGCGCTGGTGCTCAGCCATCAGGCCTCGCCGCTGCTGTTCGAAAAGTTTTTCCAGAACGGCTTCGTGACCAGCATCCAGAACACCCTCACCGCCGAGGGCACGGTGAACATCCAGTCCACCATCGAAAAGTACGCGGGCTTTCTGCCCGAGAGCATCAAGGAGAGCCTCACCGCCTCCGCCGCCGGCCTGCTGGACAGCGGCGCGCCGGACCTGGCGGCCAAGCTGGTGGACGAGGTCATTGCCCCGCTGCTCACCCCCATCATCGCCATCGTGCTGTTCTTTGTGGCCTTTGCCCTGTGCAGGCTGCTGGTGGGGCTGCTGGTGGCGGTGCTCACCAACGTGAACCGCATCCCGGTGATGGGCTCGGTGAACCGCTTCTTCGGCTTTTTGATGGGCCTGCTGGCCGGCGTGGTGGACCTGTATCTGGTGCTGTGCGCCGTGTGGGCGGTCATCGTCATCACCGGCGGCTCCATCGGGTTCCTCAACGATCAGGCGCTGGCCGGCAGCATCACCTACAGCCTGTTCGGACGCTTCAATCCGTTTTATTAAAGGGCCGCGGGCCCCGTGACTCGAGGCCTTGGAAAAAGGCAGAGAGGGAGAGAGACCTATGCTTTGTGTCAAATGCAAAAAACGCACCGCCGTGGTGTTCATCCAGCGCATGGAGAACGGCCAGCCCAAGCAGGAGGGCTACTGCCTGACCTGCGCCCGGGCGCTGGGCATCAAGCCGGTGGATGATCTGATGAAACAGTTCGGCATGCGCGACGAGGACCTGGAGACCATGGAGGAGCGCATGAACAGCTTCATGGAGGAAGCGGGGGAGAACGGCATGTCCGGCATGTTCCCCTTTGCCCCCATGGGCGAGGAAGAGGGCGACGGCAAGGAAAACGACTCGGATGAGGAGTTCACCCCCGGCGGCTCCGCCACCTTCCCCTTCGGCTTCGGCGCCAAGGGCGACAAGAAAAAGGAGAAGGAAAAGGGCCCCGGCAAGCTGAAATTCCTGGATAAATACTGCGAGAACCTCACCGCCCGCGCCGCCGCCGGCAAGCTGGACGAGATCGTGGGCCGCGACCAGGAAATTTACCGCACCATCCAGATTTTGGCCCGCCGCCAGAAGAACAACCCCTGCCTCATCGGCGAGGCCGGCGTGGGCAAGACCGCCATCGCCGAGGGCATCGCCCAGCGCATCGCCCGGGGCCAGGTGCCCGCCTGCCTCAAGGGCAAAAAGCTCTACCGGCTGGACCTCACCGCCCTGGTGGCCGGCACCCAGTTCCGCGGCCAGTTCGAGCAGCGGGTCAAGGGCTTGCTGAGCGAGGTAAAGGCTGCGGGCAACGTCATCCTGTTCATTGACGAGATCCACACCATCACCTCTGCCGGTGAGAGCGAGGGTGCCATGAACGCGGGCAACATCTTAAAGCCTGCCCTCTCGCGCGGCGAAATTCAGGTCATCGGCGCCACCACCTTTACCGAGTACCGCAAGTACATCGAAAAAGATCAGGCGCTGGAGCGCCGTTTCCAGCCTGTGCGGGTGGAGGAGCCCAGCGTAGCCGACACCCTTGCGGTGATGAACGGCATCAAGCGCTATTACGAGCAGCACCATCATGTGCAGGTGCCCGCCGAGGTGCTTTCGGCGGTGGTCACCCTGAGCGAGCGGTACATCACCGATCGTTTTCTGCCGGATAAGGCCATCGACCTGCTGGACGAGGCCTGCGCCTGCTGCAATCTGGCGCACCCGGTCATCTCCGAGTATCTGGGGATGCAGAAGGAGCTGGACGCCCTGAAGCAGGAAGAAGCCGAGATGGAAAGCGCGGATGTGAACGAAGCCATCGACTACGAGCGGGTAGCCGAGCGCAAGACCCGCATCGCCAAGCTGGAATCCGAGCTGCCCGCCAAGCAGGCCGCTGCCAGCGAAATTCAGGTGACCATGGATGATGTAGCCAAGGTCATCGAGCTGTGGACGGGCATCCCGGCGGTAAAGATCCGTGAGACCGAGTTCGTCAAGCTGGCAGGGCTGGAAAATGCCCTCAAGCAGAAGGTCATCGGTCAGGACGAAGCCGTGCATCTGGTGGCGCAGGCCATCAAGCGCAGCCGCGCCGACCTTTCCGGCCGCCGCCGTCCCGCAAGCTTCATCTTTGTGGGCCCCACCGGTGTGGGCAAGACCGAGCTGGTCAAGCAGCTGGCAGAACAGTTGTTCGACGGCCCCGACCCGCTCATCCGTCTGGACATGAGCGAGTACATGGAAAAATACGCGGTGTCCCGTATGATCGGTTCTCCTCCGGGCTATGTGGGCTACGAGGAAGCCGGTCAGCTGACCGAGAAGGTGCGCCGCCGCCCGTACAGTGTGGTGCTGTTCGACGAGATCGAAAAGGCGCACCCGGACGTGATGAACATTCTGCTGCAGATTCTGGACGAGGGCAAGATCAACGATGCGCAGGGACGCACGGTGGATTTTTCCAACACAGTCATCTGCATGACCTCCAACGCGGGCAGCAGCGACCAGAGCGCGGGCAGCCTTGGCTTCAACAAGAGCGACGCCCAGCGCAGCGAGGAAAAGACCCGCAAGGCACTGGCACAGTTCCTGCGCCCGGAGTTCCTTGGCCGCGTGGATGAAGTGATCGCCTTCAAGCCCCTGACCGAGGAGACCTTGCAGGGCATCGCCGCCCTGATGCTGGACGAGTACAAGCCCGGCATGGAAGCCAAGGGCATCGCATACAGCTACACCCCGGCAGCGCTCAAGGCACTGGTGCAAAAGAGTCAGGGCGGGCGCTTCGGTGCACGCGATCTGCGCCGCACCATCCGCAAGGCGGTGGAGGACCCCGCCGCCGAGCGCCTGATCGACGGCACACTGGCATCCGGCGGCACCCTTGTGGTGGATGCCGATGAAAACGGCGAAGTCGTGCTGAAATAATCATAACCGCAAAGCACCCCGGCTGAAAACAGCCGGGGTGCTTTTTGTCTGCTCATAAAAACTTTTTGTAATATATACTTGACATTTAGAATGGTAAATGCTACTATATGTCCAGAGGATAAAACAAATGCCGACCCGGCAGGAAAGGAGCATATCAATGCCGAAGAACCTGAAATTAAAGGCCGCCCGTGCGGAAAAGGACATGACGCAAGGAGCGCTTGCCGAAGCGGCAGGCGTTTCGCGCCAGACTATCAACGCCATTGAAAAAGGGGAGTACAACCCCACCATCAACCTTTGCCGCAGTATCTGTAAAATTCTGGATAAGACATTGGATGAACTGTTCTGGGAGGAATGAGTTATGAAATTTTCACTATACAGCAAGAAAAACCAGTTGGACGAGATGCAGGAGCAGACCATGCGCAAAATTGAAAGCCATGGCTTCTGGCTGCTGTGGGGCAGCCTTCTGGCGGCGTGGATCGTGCAGACGGTGTTCGGGGCTGCGGACAAGGCTGCCGGAGAGTGGGTCGTATTCATGATCGGCTGTATCTATATGGTTGTCGCGTGTCTGCGCAATGGTCTGTGGGATCGCCACCTTTCGGATAAGGCCCCGGCCAATGCCGTGTATTCTCTGGTGGCTGCGGTGGCGGTTACGCTGATCTGCGGTTTTTCCTATGGATACTGGGTCGGTGCTGTTTTTGCCGGTGTTTTTACCGGCATCCTGTGCTTTGCATTGCTGCAACTGTGCGCCGCATTGACACGCAAACGGCGCGAGCATCTGGATGACCCGAAGGACGGAGAATAATATTATAAAAAGGGGCTGCTGCACATCGTTTGATGCAGCAGCCCCTTTTTGCATGGGTGCATGGTATTATCCCGCATTGACAAATCTGCGCAGAATAAGTACAATAAAACATAGCTATCCGCAAATTTTTTGCATGAGAATAAAGGAGCGTTTTTCTATGCCGAGCAATAAAGTCCGCACCCGTTTTGCACCCTCGCCCACGGGTTATATGCACGTTGGCAACCTGCGTACTGCCCTGTACACCTACCTGATGGCCAAGCACGAGGATGGCACCTTCATCCTGCGCATCGAGGACACCGATCAGGGCCGCTATGTGGAGGGCGCTGTGGATGTCATCTACAACACCCTGCGGGAGACCGGCCTTCTGTGGGACGAGGGCCCGGATATCGGCGGCCCTGTGGGCCCCTATGTGCAGAGCGAGCGCATGGGCATGTTCAAGCAGTATGCCGAGCAGCTGGTGGCAGAGGGCAAAGCCTATTACTGCTTCTGCACCGAAGAGCGCTTGGAGGCTCTGCACGCCGAGCAGCGCGCTGCCGGTGAGATGACCCACTACGACGGCTGCTGCCGCGAGCTGCCCAAGGAGGAAGTGGAAAAGCGCCTTGCCGCAGGCGAGCCTTACGTCATCCGCCAGAAGATCCCCCGTGAGGGCGTGACCGGCTTTGACGATGTGGTGTACGGCCACATCGAGGTGAACAACAGCGAGATGGACGACCAGATCCTCATCAAGACCGACGGCATGCCCACCTACAACTTTGCCAACGTGGTGGATGACCACCTGATGGGCATCACCCACGTCATCCGCGGCAGCGAGTATCTGTCCTCCACCCCCAAGTATAACCTGCTGTATCAGGCCTTTGGCTGGGACATCCCCACCTATATCCACTGCCCGCCGGTGATGAAGGACGCGCAGAACAAGCTGTCCAAGCGCAACGGCGATGCAAGCTATCAGGATCTGGTGGCAAAGGGCTACCTGACCGAGGCGGTGCTGAACTATATCTGCCTGCTGGGCTGGAGCCCCCGCGGCGAGTATGCCGAGCAGGAGATCTTCTCCCTGCCGGAGCTGGTCAAGATCTGGTCCCCGGAGGGCATCTCCAAGTCCCCCGCTATCTTCGACCCCCTCAAGCTGCGCGCCATCAATGCGGAGTATATCCGCCGCCTGAGCCCCGAGGAGTTCCAGAAGAAGGCCGAGCCGTGGATCGATAGCGCCGTGCACAGCGCCATTGACAAAAAGCTGCTGTGCGCAAACCTGCAGCCCCGGTGCGAGGTGCTGGGCGAGATCCCCGAGCAGCTGGATTTCTTTGACGCCATGCCGGAGTACGACGTGAGCCTGTACGCCAACAAAAAGCAAAAGACCACCCCGGAAACGGCCAAGGAAGCACTGGAAGCCCTGCTGCCGGTGCTGAGCGACGAGGCTCTGGATTTTGCAAACCGCGATGCCGTGTTCGATGCCTGCAAGGCAAAGGCAGAGGAGCTGGGCAAAAAGAACGGCTGGCTGCTCTACCCGCTGGGCATTGCCCTGTCCGGCAAGCAGCGCACCCCCGGCGGCGGCACCGACCTTGCCTGCATGATGGGCCGCGAAAAGACCCTGCAGCGCGTGCAGGATGCCATTGCAAAGCTGAACGGTTAAGTAATATAAGTACAGTGATCTGGGAGGTGGAACCTATGATGTACCCGTTTATGACATTGGATGACGATACCGAGATCGTGCATTCCGAGATGAAGCCCGATGGCCGGGTGAAGGTGTACCTTGAAAAACCGGATGCAGAAGATTGTTTCCACTCAGCAGTGTGCTGGCTGCCGGGCTATGACTGGCAGGAGGTGCACGGCTTCACGCTGGAGGAGATCGCGCGGTATCAGAAGATCGTGGAGTCCACCGCGCATCTGATCTTGCAGTTCTCCCAAGAAGGAGGCGTGGAAAATGCCGCAGGTTTTTAAGGTTGGCTCCTACTGGGTCTACTTCTGGGCCAATGAGAACGAACCGCTGGAGCCGATCCATGTGCACGTTGCACAGGGGGCACCCAACAGCAACGCCACCAAGATCTGGATCACCAAGGCGGGCGGCTGCTACCTGTGCAATAATAACTCTCAGATCCCGCCCCGGGTGCTGCGCAACATTATGGCAGTTATTGAAGCGCGCAGCGGGGAAGTAATCGAAAAATGGACAGCTTTTTTTGGCGAGATCCGCTATTTCTGCTGAACAGTTGAAAATACCCCCAAAGCTCTGCGGCAAAATGACGGCCGCAGGGCTTTTTTGCGTCTTTGGGCGGGTTTGGGGCGGTTCTATGCACCGCGCCAAAAACTGCCGCTGCCCCGCGTTACAGTATATGCAGACAGTGCGGGGAACAGAACAAAAATCCCCGCCGGAAAGCGGGGGATTTTTATGACAGAGCGGATGGGTGTTTTATCTTCGGACGGGCGGTGCTTGCAGCCTTCGCCCTTAGCGGCACGGGCGATGCTGCGCCCGGCGGCGCGGCGGCTGGCAGCGGTGCTGCGCGCCTCCACCTGCGTGGGCGCGGGAGTTTCTCCGCCCAGCAGGGCGGTGATGCTGCGGCTGATGGTCTTGAGTCCATATTGCTCCAAAAGGGGCTCGCCCAGCGCCATTTCATCCCAGCGGCAGCGGTCAAAGTCGATCTCCAGGGGCGCGCTGCGGCAGATGGTGCCCAGCTCGCGGCTGAGCAGCGCCAGATCGCGTCCGGCACGCAGCTTTTCGCCCAGCTTGCCCTTCACCTGATCCGCATGCTCCAGCACGCCGTCCAGCGAGCCGTACTGGGTGATGAGCTTGAGCGCCGTCTTTTCCCCGATACCTGGAATGCCGGGAATATTGTCGCTGGCATCGCCCATGAGGCCCTTCATGTCAGGTACCTGCGCCGGGGTGAAGCC
>OODG01002418.1_pt1 | contig 11319 bp, 9 predicted proteins | sample 1671621 | NCBI WGS metagenome assembly OODG01 (sample SAMN06348175, study PRJEB24527) | human gut metagenome | biome: human gut; feature: ankylosing spondylitis patient; material: feces | host: Homo sapiens | place: China | collected 2015-10 | reverse complement strand
GTGGAGTTTGGCTCCGGCTTCAAGATCGCCATGCGCGACCTGGAGATCCGCGGCGCGGGCAATCTGCTGGGCCCGGAGCAGTCCGGTTACATGATGTCCGTGGGCTATGATATGTACCTGAAGCTGCTGAACGACGCGGTGCTGGAGCAGCAGGGCAAGACCGTCCCCGCCTGGGTGGAGTGCTCCGCTGACATCACCGTGGCGGCCTATATCCCGGAGTCTTACGTTCCAGCCGCCCGGCAGCGCATGGACCTCTACCGCCGCATCGCGGCCCTCCGCACGCCGGAGGACGAGTCCGAGCTCACCGACGAGCTGCTGGACCGCTACGGCGACGTGCCGCCGCCGGTGACGGCGCTGCTGCGGGTGGCGCTGCTCCGCGCCGCCGCTATGGACTGCGGCGTCACCGATATCACCCAGAAGGGCCGCCAGCTGGTGTTCAGCTTTGACGATCGGGTGGATGCCGCCGCGCTGCTGGCGGTGTGCACCATGGCGGCCTACCGCAGCCGCGCGCAGCTGTCCGCCGGGGCAGCGCCCCGCCTGACACTGTATATGCAGCCCGGGGAGGAACCGCTGGCCGCCGCCGGCGCGCTGGTGGAGGCCCTGCGGCTCCATCAGGCAGATACACAACAAATGAACGGGGCGCAGACCCCTGAGGAGGCAAAACATGAAGAATAACTGGATCCGTTTTCTGGCGGGCGCGCTGGTGTCCGTCATGCTGGTGGGCGCGTTTGCCCTCACCGGCGGCATGAAGGGCGGTAAGAGCACCGAGGGCCTGCTGTATCAGGCCAGCGGCCTTCACCCGGACGGCGAGATGCTGGTCGTCGACGGTCAGATCGTCACCTGTGAGGAGTACCTCTATTGGGTGGACTACGTCTGTACCTATCTGGCGAGCCAGCTGCCGGACGTGGACTGGAACGCCGCCGTGTCCGAGGGCGGCATCACCTACGGCGACTATGTAAAGCTGGAGGCGGTGAACGCCGCCAAGCGCTTTGCCGTCACCCGCGCCTGGGCAGAGCAGGCGGGCATCGCCCTCACCGACGGCGACATGGCCGCCCTGGCTCTCCAGCGGCAGGAGCTGGTGTCCCTTTACGGCGAGGAGGGCTATCAGCAGCAGCTGGCCCTGATGGGCATCAGCGAGGAGACCTTCGACGGTATGCTGGCCGCCCAGTACCTGAACAGCAGCCTGCAGACGGCCTATGGCCCCGGCGGCAGCCTGTATGACGAGGATGCCGTCCGCGCCTACGCCCAGGAGCAGGGCTATGCCAGCGTCTATGTGCTGACCCTCACCGGCGAAAATGCCGAGACCATGGCCGCCGATCTGCTGGAGCGCTGGCAGAAGGCGGAGGACAAGGCGGCGGAGTACGCTGCCATGTGCGAGGAGCTGCAGCAGGAGGCTGTGGGCACCGTTACCCTGACCGCCGCTGAGGGCGATCCCCTCAGCGACGCCATCATGGCGCTGGAGCTGGAGGAGCTGACCGCCGTCATTGATCCCTACGGCGATGGCTCCTGCTATGTGATCCTGCGTACCGATCTGGACCTGTCCGTGGCCGCAGACGCCTATTTCCAGCAGGTCCAGAGTGACCGGCTGGCCAACGCCTCCGTGGTGTCCAACGCCAAGCTGTATAGCAGCCTGGACGTGGGGGCTTTCTATGACCGGATGACGGAGCTCCGCGCGGAGATGCAGGCCGCCATGGCGGAGGCTGGTGGTCATACCGCCGATGATGGCCATGACCACAGCGCCGACGCCGGTACCGACACGGCGGGGGAGGACACTGCCGATACCGGAGCTGACGCCGAACCGGCGGCATGAGGATGCGTCATTTCGTCAAAATGACGGGAAACCGCCATTTGATATGCTCGATTTGACGATTTTTTAACGAAGTTGCAATTTGGGATTGACTATTGTTAAATTTGTGACTATCATTAGGGATAGACAGGCGTGAGACTTTGTTGTATACTATCTTCAACATATTTTATAGGAGGTAACTTTCATGAAAGACCTGTATGTTGTCAACTGCTGCCGTACCGCCATCGGTTCCTTTGGCGGCTCCCTGAAGAACACCCCTGCCGCCGAAATGGGCGCCGTGGTGGTCAAGGAGGCTCTGAAGCGCGCAAACGTGGCTCCCGAGAATGTGGATGAGCTGATGTTCGGCTGCATCCTGACCTCTGCCCAGGGCCAGAATGTGGCCCGTCAGGTCTCCATCAAGGCTGGTATCCCCTATTCCGTCCCCGCCTATACCGTGGGCATGGTCTGCGGCTCCGGTATGAAGTCCGTCATTGAGGGCGCCCGTTCCATCCTGGCCGGTGACTCCGACATCGTGGTCTGCGGCGGTACCGAAAACATGAGCGCCGCTCCCTTTGCCTCCATGGACGCCCGCTGGGGCGCCCGTATGGGCGACAAGAAGCTGGTGGACACCATGATCAAGGACGGCCTGTGGGACGCCTATAACAACTATCACATGGGCACCACCGCCGAGAATATCAACGACATCTGGGGCATCACCCGCCGCGAGCAGGACGAGTTCGCCGCCGCCTCCCAGCAGAAGACTGAGGCCGCCCAGGCCGCCGGCAGGTTCGATGACGAGATCGTCCCCGTGATGATCAAGGTCAAGAAGGAAATGGTTCCCTTCGCCAAGGATGAGTATCCCAAGGCCGGTGTCACCGCGGACAGCATCGCCAAGCTGAAGGGTGCGTTCCCCGTGGGCCCCGAGTCCCCCAACCCCGTGGTGGTCAACACCTTCGAGCCCACCGGCTGCCAGGATGCTCCCGATAAGGGCACCCAGCGCGTTACCGCCGCCAACGCCTCCGGCATCAACGACGGCGCTGCCGCCATCGTGCTGGCCTCCGGCGAGGCTGTGGCCAAGTACGGTTTGAAGCCCATGGCCAAGCTGATCGGCTGGGGCCAGGGCGGCGTGGATCCCAAGATCATGGGCGTGGGCCCCGTGCCCGCTTCCCGCCAGGCTCTGAAGAAGGCCGGTCTGACCATCGACGACATCGACCTGGTGGAGGCCAACGAGGCCTTTGCCGCCCAGTCCATCGCCGTGGCCCGCGAGCTGCACTTTGACATGAGCAAGGTCAACGTCAACGGCGGCGCCATCGCTCTGGGCCATCCCGTGGGCGCCTCCGGCGCGCGTATCATCGTCACCCTGCTGCACGAGATGCAGAAGCGTCCCGAGGCCAAGAAGGGCCTGGCGACCCTGTGCATCGGCGGCGGCATGGGCACCGCAGTCGTGTTCGAGAAGTGCTGAACTGAATGAAAAAGAAGCGGCTCTTATGAGCCGCTTCTTTTTGTACACCGGGAAAAACAGGGAGGCCGCGCAGCGGCCTCCCAAAATCTTTATTTCTTGATCTCGCCGTTAGCAGCGGCGGTCAGGTACGCGTTGATGAACCCATCGATATCGCCGTCCATCACCGCCTGGATGTTGCCCATCTCATAGCCGGTGCGGGTGTCCTTGGCCAGGGTGTAGGGCATGAACACATAGGAACGGATCTGACTGCCCCACTCGATCTTCATCTGCACGCCCTTTAGGTCGCTGATCTTCTCCGCGTGCTGCTGCAGCTTCAGCTCCGCCAGCTTTGCCCGCAGCATCTTCATGGCGTTGTCCCGGTTCTGGAACTGGCTGCGCTCTGTCTGGCAGAACACCACGATGCCCGTGGGAAGGTGGGTCAGACGCACGGCGGAGGACGTCTTGTTGATGTGCTGACCGCCTGCGCCGGAGCTGCGGCAGGCCTGCATTTCGATGTCCTCCGGCCGGATCTCGATCTCGCTGTCGTCGTCCAGCTCCGGCATGACCTCCAGCGCGGCAAAGCTGGTCTGCCGCCGGGCGTTGGCGTCAAAGGGGCTCACGCGCACCAGCCGGTGCACGCCGTTCTCGCTCTTCAGATAGCCGTAGGCGTTCTCACCCTCGATAAGGATAGTGGCGGACTTGATGCCCGCCTCGTCGCCGGCCTCATAGTCCATCAGCTGGTAGGTGTACCCGTGGCGCTCGGCCCAGCGGGTGTACATCCGGTACAGCATCTCCGTCCAGTCCTGGGCCTCGGTGCCGCCGGCGCCGGCGTGGAAGGTGAGGATGGCGTTGTTGGCGTCGTATTCACCGCTGAGCAGCGCCGCCAGCCGGCGCTCGCTGATCTCCTTTTCCAGCGTCTCATATCCGCTGACGACCTCCTCCAGCTGGCTGGGGTCATCCTCCTCCTGGGCCATTTCGCACAGGGTCAGGGTGTCCTCCCACTCGGAAACCAGCTTGTCATGCTTTTTGATCTTGTTCTCCAGGCGCTTTACCTGACGGCTCACCTGCTGGCTGCGCTCCAGATCGTTCCAGAAGCCCTCCTGCTCCGTCTCCTTCTGCAGCTCGGCCAGCTCCTCACGGGCCTTGGGGATGCCCAGCGCCTTCTCCAGCTCGCCCAGGGTGGGCTCCAGCGCCTGCAGTTTCTGTTTATACTCGTCGTACTCAATAACGGCCATATATCGTCTCTCCTTGTGCCTGTAAATTTCCTTAGCCCTACTATTATACCAAAAAACAGCCGTTTGTAAAGGGGACAAAACAGGCGTGCGCTTCGCGCACGCCTGTTTTCACTTACTCAGCTTGAAATAGTCTCCCGATCCCGCCAGGTTCGTGACCTCGGTCAACACCAGAATATCGTCGGCCTCCGCCGCCAGCTCTGCCATGCTGCCCCGGTAGTACCGCAGGTCGATCATGGTGATGGTCTCATAGTCGCCGGTGAGGAACGGTACGAAGGAATTGGCGAAGGAGTCCTTCACCAGCAGCAAGTGCTTCCCGTCCTCCGTGCCGGTGGTGATGACGCACTGGCCGTAGTTGCCGCCCAGAAACAGCTCATACTTATCCTTCTGCTCCAGGGCGGACAGGTCGTACAGCGCGCCGTCTTTCCCGTCGCACACCACGCTCTCCACCGTGATCTCCGGCGCGTAGTACACGCTGTCGTATACGCTGTCCGGCAGCAGCACCTTGGAGTACAGCGTGCCGCGGAAGCTGTCCGTGGCCAGCGTCAGGTCATAGCTGCGGGCGGTGTGGCCCGTGGCCTGTGCCCAAAGCGTATAGGCCGCCTGCGCGCCCATGGTGGTCCAGTGGTGGTCCGTGTGGTAGTAGGGATCGTCCACCGTCGATAGCGTTTCCCGGCTGTCCAGCAGCGTACCGCCCAGAATATCGCCCAGCTGGCCGAAGGCCTTGTCCTCGTTGAAATACGGCGCGTTCTCCGGCAGCATATCCCTCAGAATTCCGGCCGGGCTGGGCACGATCAGCGCCGTGCAGGGCTTACCGCTGGCGGCAAAGAAATCCCGGATATACCCGGCGTTCTTCTCCAGCCTTACCCAGTCAAAGCTGTCGTCGGTCACCTTGGCAAAGTACCTCCCGTCCGCGCCCAGATAGGTGCCGCTGATGTCCTCCTTGCCCTCGGCCCGCTGCAGCACCGACCGGGCGGCGGTCCAGAAGTCCCGGAAGACGATCTGGTCGCTGGTATAGTCCTCCACGTCCTCCATGAAGTCGCCGGACATGATGCGGTCCCAGGTGAGTCTGGGCGTCAGCTGTAAATAGCGGTTCTCGTTCTCCGAGAATGCCCGGTCCGGCGTCAGGAAAAAGCTGCCGACAGACAGCGCCAGCAGCATGCCGCCGATGGCGATCAGCGGCGCGATGCCGCTTCGTTTCTTCATAGCGCCGCCTCCTTAAAATCTAAAGTACAAAAACGGGTTGTAGCTGTCGCCCACCAGGAACGCCATGCTCACCAGCAGTACGACGACGACCCACACCGTTCGCAGTCCGTCCGACAGGGCGGGGGAGAGGGCCTGTTCCCGCTTTTCCCACAGCCGCTTGGGAAGGCTCGTGCAGCCGATGACGGCCAGGACCAGCAGCAGCCAGCCGCACCGCAGCAGGTACGCCGTGGTGCTGTCGGCAAAGGTTCCGGAGAACATATGGCCCACATAGGCCCCCAGCGCGCTGAGATCCGTGATGGCGAACAGCACCCAGCCCATGACGAAGCAGAAGCAGGTGTACACGTGCCCTACGAACCGGGGCGCCTTGTCCAGCCACTTCAGCAGGAATGTCTTTTCCAGCAGCAGCAGTACGGCGTAGTATACGCCCCACAGGACGAAATTCCAGCTGGCCCCGTGCCACAGGCCGGTCAGCAGCCAGACGATGGCAATGTTCAGGAGCTGCCGACCCTTGCCCTTGCGGTTACCGCCCAGGGGGATGTAGACGTACTCCCGGAACCAGGTGGACAGGCTGATGTGCCACCGCCGCCAGAACTCGGTGACGGAACGTGACTCATAGGGATAGTTGAAGTTCTCCAGGAAATGGAACCCGAAGAAATGCCCCAGGCCGATGGCCATGTCCGAATAGCCGGAGAAGTCAAAATAGATCTGGAACGTGTACGCGATGGCGCCGATCCATGCCGTGACCGCTGTGGGGTCCGACATGGCGGCGATGTCCTCCCAGATGGCGCCCATCTGGTTGGCGATGAGCACCTTCTTGCCCAGACCGATCACCAGCCGCTGCAGACCCTCGCTGGCCTCGCTCACCGACTCCCGCCGGTGCTCCAGGTCGTAGGCCACCGTCTTGTACTGCACGATAGGCCCCGCGATCAACTGGGGGAACAGCGTTACATACGCGCCGAAGTCCACGATGTTCCGCTGGGGCGGCACCAGCCCCCGGTACACGTCGATGGTATAGCTCATGGTCTGGAAGGTGTAGAAGGAGATACCGATGGGCAGCAGCAGCCCCAGCGCCGGGATGGCTGTGCCCAGCAGACCGTTCAGGTTGCTGATGGCAAAATCCGTGTACTTGAAAAAGCCCAGGATCGCCAGGTTTCCCACCACAGAGATGACCAGCACCGCCTTGGCGCCGCCCTCCCTTCCCTTGTTCCGAAAGCGGCCGATGGCCAGACCGTTGCAGTAGTCGAACACCGTGGAGAACAGCATGATCAGAATGTACTTCGGCTCACCCCAGCCGTAAAACAGCAGGCTGAAGACAAGCAACAACCCGTTCCGCAGCTTCCGTGGGCAGATATAGTATAAAATAGCCACCAGCGGCAAAAACGCCAATAAAAATGTGGTGCTGCTGAATACCATGTGATGTGCTCTCCTTTGCGGATAGTCAGAAAAAGGAACAGGGCGGGCTTGCCCGCCCTGTTCAAAACAGATGTCACTTCACGCCGGCCAGCTTACCCATTTGATAGCTGCCGCGTATGGCGGACAGGTTGTTGACGAACAACACGTCCGTCACACCCTTGGCCTTGGCCAGTGCGCTGACGCTGCCGCCGTAATACCGGTAGTCCACCACATACACCGTCTGGTAGTGGTCCACCAGAAACGGTACAAAGGCGTTGCCGAAGGACTCCTTCACCACGATGCAGCTCTGCCCATTGCTGACCTCGGGGTTCTCGATCACGGTGAAGGGGTTGTCGCCCATGATGAACGCGCCGTATTTCAGGCTGGCCGCTGCGGTGGACTCGTCAAAGATCACCTTGCCGCCGGTGAGCTCGCTGTTCTCGCTGCTGCCGTACTTCATGGCGGCGGTGCTGCTGACGGGATGATAGGCGTTCACCGTATCCGGGTCATCCGCCATGGCCTGAGGCTTGCCGCCGTCGTTGTAGAACGAGCCCAAAAAGCCCGTGTACTGGCTCACCTCATAGTCGCTGAGGTCGTGGGGCGTAATGCCCTTGACATTGCAGAACTGTACATAGGCGTAATAGGCGCCCAGCGCCGTCCAATGGTGGTCGGTGCGGAAATAGATGTACTCCGTCCGATGGGCGTTCAGCGCGTCATGCAGGGGCACCGTTTTTATATTCTGCCCCATTCCCGCCAGAATATCCTTTTCGGCCTGTGCCTGATCGCTGCCGGGTATGTCGCTGAGCAGGCTGTCCGGCAGGGTGATGCTGCTGGACAGGGGGATCGCCATGGCGTAGACATTGCTGACGCCGCTGAGGCTGTCCGCCACGGCGTTGACCGTGGACTGGTACTTCTCCGCCAGGGAGCCCACATAGTTGTACATCTCATATCCGGCATTGCCCACAATGTATACGCCGCCGGACTGATAGGGCGTGGCGTCGGTGGTGATAACATTGGGTGTTGCCGGCTTCGTGGTGGTCACGGTGGACTTATCGGTGTTCCCGCTTTGACCACCCTTTTGATCACCCTCCGGGTCCTTCGCGGTGTTGTCCGCGTCGCCGGTCCCGTCAGGCTCGCCGTCCGCGGGCTGGGTGACGGCAGGGCTGTCTGTATCCTTGTCCGGCGCCTTTTTACCGCTGAATACATCGGTGAAGATAGCCAGCACCGCCACCACCAGCGCCGCGGCGGCGATCAGAAGCAGCAGCGCGCCGCCTCCGCCCCGCTGCCGCCGTTCATAGCGCGGACTCATCCTACATACTCCTTGATGACCGCATTGGCGGTATCCGTGTCAGAGGTAACGCACAGCACCACGCAGGTGCCGTAAGTGGCGAAAACGGCGTTGTTCAGGCGCTCGGCCTCCTCGGGCTGGTAGCGCCCGGCCTCCTGCGTCTGGCTGTCCAGCAGCTCCTGCATGGCGATCTTCACCGCCGATGCGTCCGTCTTATCCTTGCAGGACACCACAAAGATCTCCTCCATGGTGCTGCCGTCAGACATATAGGCGGCAGCGCTGCTGCCCTCGGGCAGTTCCAGGTAGTTGCCGGGGTCAATGGCGGACACGGTGGTGTCGAACTGTACCCGCTCGGCCAGCGCACGGCCCAGCGCCTCGGCGTCCACGGTGGCAGATGCCTTGTCGCCGCAGGCGACCAGAGAGACAGCGGTCATGACCGCCAGCACAAGAGTGATTATACGTTTCATAGATATGCTCCTTATCCTCATTCCGAACTGTTTTGCCCGCCGGTATATGAGATACCGGCTCAATACATCATTATAATACAAACCGCGCGGAAGTAAAAGGGGTAAATGCAAACGCACCATTTATTTTCCGCCAAGGCTTTCACTACCTATGACGGAGCGACCCCGCCGCGGGTTCCGAAAAAAAGAGACCGCAAAGCGGTCTCTTTTTCAAAAGTCAATGGTCCCGTTCAGCACCTTCAGGTCGTAGGGCTCGAACACCACCCTGCGGTAGGCGTCCACGTCCATCTTCACGCCCGTCCAGTCGCTGTGTATCTCGCCGTTCTGCTTGATGAGGATGTCGTACAGAATGTCGTAGGTCACGCCGTCCGGTCCCTTCTCCTCAATGGTGGAGTAGGGCAGCGTCTTGTGGTACGTCATGTGCAGGCCCTTGTATTCAAAGTGGAAGCCGTTGCGCATCCGGCAGCCGTCCAGCCCCTTGTAGGTGAACAGGCGCTTCAGGTCCTGCAATATCTTGTCGTGTTCCTCTTCGTACAGGTTCTCCGGTGTCGTCTCGGTGTAGTCGTACCGGAACTGGATGGGGATACGATAGGGCAGGAAACGCTCCACATAGTCCACCAGCTTCGCCGCCGGATAGTTCTTGTACAGCACGCAGTTGATGCGCGTGGGGCAGGCGATCTTCCCCAGCACCTGGTCAGGGCTCTCCTCCACATAGTGCTGCAGGTGGCGGGAGATGTTCATGCAGGTGATCTTGTCCTTGTTCCTCTCCGTAAAGGCCAGCATTTCCTCGAAGGAGGTGTGGGCCTGGGCGGGGAAGGTGGTGTTGATATAGATCTTGTGGGTGGCGGGGATGGCGTCCAGCATCTGTTGCAGTGCGTTCAGGTCGGCCAGCGGCTCGCCGCCGGTGAACACAAAATCACACCGGGGCGTGATGCCGTCCATCACCTGGATGCTTGCCAGTATCTTCTCCAGACTGAAGCCGGAGCAGTCCGCGTATTCTTTTTTGTTGATGCAGAAGGGGCAGTTGTTCTGGCAGTCGTAGGGTACGAACACCGTCACGGTGGCGCCGCCTTCCCGCGTTTTATAGGGATGGGTCATGTTGTTGACAACCTCACATCAAAATGTACCAAGACATTGTAAAACAAATAGTGATGGAAAGCAAGGGAAATGTTCAAAAATCCATTGTTTTCTTCTTAACAAAGCGCCTGCGCTCCGCCGTCAGTAGGCGCTGTCCGCCAATTCGGCGCGAATAGCGGCAAAGGCCGCCTCCTCCCCCCGCTCCTTCAGCAGCAGGAGCCAGCGATCCAGCAGTGCCGCCGTCTCCGGATGCATGAAGCGGCTGGCATCCGTCCGCCGCAGGTCCTTGCTCCGCTGGTAGTAGTCGTAGGGGGAGGCGTCCGTATATGCGTCGCCCTGATAGACCCGGCAGGCGGCGATCCGGTCGCAGAACATCTCCGCCACATACTTTTTCGGCATTTTGCATCCGCCGATATAGATGGTCCCATCCTCCCGGCGGCAGTAGTCGATCCAGTACTCAAAGTGGTGGCGGTTGCGCCCCTTGTGGTGCAGCCACGCCAGACTCACGCCGTTTTCCAGGCGCTCCTGGTCGTTGGGGCTGCGCCAGCCCTGGTAGTATTTTACGCCCCGCCAAAACTCCGTGGGGCTGTATTTGCTCAGGTCGTGGGTCAGACCCTGCCACACCAGACCCAGCTTGAAGCAATAGTGCCGCACCAGGCGCCGGTGACGGTTGACGGTATGTAAATGCGCGCGGAATGGCATGGCGGCACCTCCTGAAACAAGCTACCTGACAGTATAGCACATCCGGCGCGAAAAGGACAGGGGAAATTTCCGCCGGGGCATAAGACGGCGCAAAGCGCGGCAGACTACGCGGGAGGTGAGACGTACATGGTCGATATGGCATTTTTTCGCGGCGGACTGGGGCGCTGGCTGCCGCCGTCCGTACCGCCGGTGGACGAGGCGGTGCTGCTGCGCCGGTGCTGGGATCTGTTGGTGCTGGACCGGCCCGGCACGGCGCGGCTGGCGGCGTTGGGCCGCGCGCCGCTGTGCCGCACGGTGCTGCTGCCCCAGGAGAACACCGCCGCGCCTCTGCGGGCGCAGCAGGTGGTGGGCTGCGGCCTGTCGCCCCGATGCAGCCTGACACTGTCCGGCCTGACGCCCCGCCCGGTGCTGTGCGTGCAGCGGCGGCTGACGGCGGTGAACGGCGCGGCAATCGAGCCGCAGGATATCCCCCTGCCCCTGCGCTGGGGGCGGCTTCCGCCGGAGGCGCTGCTGCTGGCCGCCGGCGCCTGGCTGCTGGCGGAGGGCCGTCTGCCGGACTGAAAAGCAAGAGGAGCGCCCACATGGGCACTCCTCTTGCTTTCTCCCCGGTTTCCCCTGTCGGTGTCAGCATAAGGTATCCAGCTTTTCGGTGAACAGCTTGTCGTTGATCTGGAACAAGGTCATGCTGTGGCTCAGACCATAGAGAATGATGGCGTCCCGCCGGTCACGGG
>OODG01002416.1_pt1 | contig 11320 bp, 11 predicted proteins | sample 1671621 | NCBI WGS metagenome assembly OODG01 (sample SAMN06348175, study PRJEB24527) | human gut metagenome | biome: human gut; feature: ankylosing spondylitis patient; material: feces | host: Homo sapiens | place: China | collected 2015-10 | reverse complement strand
CAACGCCGTGGCCATGCTGCCCCAGCCCTTCGTCACCGTGGCGCAGAGCCAGGTGGAGGGCCTGCGTGTGGCGCTGGATATGAGCGCCGAATGGGATGCGCTGGACAACGGCAGCCGCCTCGTTACCTCGGTGTTGGTGGCCCGTAAGGCGTTTGCCGATGAACACCCGGCGGCACTGGCAGCCTTCCTGGAGGACTACGCCGCCAGCACGGACTACGCCAATGAGCACCCGGCCGAGGCCGCTGTGCTGGTGGAGAAATATGGCATCGTCAAGGCCGCCGTGGCGGAGAAGGCGTTGCCCCAGTGTAACTTGGTATGTATTACCGGCGTGGATATGAAGGTCGCCGTGGGCGGCTATCTGCAAACACTGTATGACCTGAAGACGGAGGCCGTGGGCGGCGCCATGCCCGGTGACGGCTTCTACTGGATGGGCGCATGAGCACACCTGCGGACAAAAAAATAAAGACCTGGCAGCGTGCCGGCGCGGTGGTGCTGGCCCTGTCGGTCTGGCAGGCGGCCTCCTGGGCCGTGGGCTCGGCACTGCTGCTGCCGGGACCGGTAACGGTGCTAGGGCGGCTTTGCGCCCTGGCGGTGACAGCGGCCTTCCGGCGGGCGGTGGCGTTCAGCTTTTGCCGTATCGCCGGCGGCTTTGCCCTGGCACTGGTGCTGGCCTTTGTGCTGGCGCTGGCGGCGGGACGCTGGCCGGTGGTGGAGGTGCTGCTGCGGCCCTATGTGCTGGCCATCAAGGCGGTGCCGGTGGCGTCGTTCATCATCCTGGCACTGATCTGGATGCGGACATCGGCGCTGCCGCTGTTCATCTCATTCCTGATGGTCTTCCCCATTCTGTACACCAACGTGCTGGCGGGCCTCCGCAGTGCGGATGGCCAGCTTCTGGAAATGGCCCGGGCCTTCCGGGTGCCCTGGCGGCGGCAGCTGCACAGCATTCTGCTGCCGGCGGTGGAGCCGTTCCTGCTGGCGGGCTGCGCCGCGGCTCTGGGCATGAGCTGGAAGGCCGGCGTAGCGGCCGAGGTCATCGGTGTGGTGGCCGGCTCCCTGGGCGAGAGACTGTACGACGCGAAGATCTACCTCCAGACCGCCGACCTGTTGGCCTGGACCGCAGTGATCGTGGCGCTGAGCGCCCTGTTTGAGAGACTGGTGCTGGCCCTGCTGCGGCGGGGCTTCCGTCGGCTGGAAAGGGGGTGCGGCGCATGAACGCGGCACATCTGTACAAGCGCTTCGGCGACAAGGCCGTGCTGGAGGATGTGAGCCTGACCGTCCCGGACGGGGCGGTGGTGTGTCTGATGGCCCCCTCCGGCCGCGGGAAGACCACACTCCTGCGCTGTATCGCCGGGTTGGAGATGCCGGACAGCGGCACCGTCACCGGCGTGCCGGAGCGAGTGGGTTTCGTGTTTCAGGAGGACCGTCTGTGCCCGCAGCTGGACGCCGTGGAGAACGTGCGTCTGGTCACGGGCCGGGCCATGTCCCGGCCGGATATCGAGGCGCACCTGCGGGAGCTGGGATTGGCGGACTGCCTGGACCAGCGGGCGGCGGAACTGTCCGGCGGACAGCGGCGGCGGGTGTCCATTGCCCGGGCAGTATGTTATGTGCCGGAGCTGCTGCTGCTGGATGAGCCCTTTAAGGGTTTGGACGGCGCGGCCCGGGACCGGACGGCGCAGTACCTTCTGCGGCACCGGAACGGCGCGGCGGTGCTGTGCGTCACCCACGACCGGGCGGACGCCGCGGCCCTGGGCGCAGAGATCGTGGAAATATGAAAAGAGACGGCGGAGGCCGTCTCTTTTTGCTTTATCTGATCTGTCCGTTGCCGCGGATGACGTATTTATACGTGGTCAGTTCGTCCAGACCCATGGGTCCCCGGGCGTGGAGCTTCTGGGTGGAGATGCCCATCTCACAGCCCAGACCGAACTCGCCGCCGTCGGTAAAGCGGGTGGAGGCATTGACATACACGGCGGCGCTGTCCACCCCGTTGACAAAGGCCTCGGCGTGGGCGGGGTCTTCGGTGACGATGGCCTCGCTGTGGCCGGTGGAGTGGGCGGCGATGTGAGCGATGGCCTCGTCCACGCTGTCCACGATCTTTACGGCCAGGATATAGTTCAAAAACTCGGTGTCGAAGTCCCGTTCGCTGGCGGGGGTACCGGGAATGACCGCCGCGGCGCGCTCGTCCAGCCGCAGCTCCACGGGGACCTTGCCTGCGGCGGCTCGGTCATCCACCAAGCGCTTTTTCAGCTGGGGCAGGAATTCCGCCGCCACCGCGCTGTGTACCAGCAGCACCTCTTCGGCGTTGCACACGGAGGGACGGCTGGCCTTGGCGTTTTCCACAATGGCCAGCGCCTTGCTCAGATCGGCGCTCTCGTCCACATACACATGGCAGATACCGGTGCCCGTCTCAATGCAGGGCACGGTGGCGCCGGCTACGCAGGCCCGGATCAGTCCCGCGCCGCCCCGGGGGATCAGCAGGTCCACCAGACCCTTGGCGGTCATGATGTCCGCGGCAGACTGGTGGGTGGTGTCGTCCACGATGTTCAGGATGTCCGGGTCGCCGCCCTCGGCGGCGATGCCGGCCTTCAGTGCCTGCACGATGGCGCGGGCGGTGCGGTAGGCCTCCCTGCCGCTGCGGAGTACGCAGACATTGCCGGATTTCAGCGCCAGGGCCGCCGCATCTGAGGTAACGTTGGGGCGGCTCTCATAGATAATGGACACCAGCCCCAGAGGGACCTGTACCTTCTGGATGACCAGACCGTTGGGGCGGCGCACCTTGGACAGCACGCGGCCGGTGTGGTCCGGCAGGGCGGCAATGGCCCGCACGCCGTCGGCCATGCCCGCCAGTCGGTCGTGGTCCAGCCGCAGCCGGTCCAGCATCACATCGGAGATATGCCCCCGGGCATCGCTCATGTCGGCTTCATTTTCCGCCAGAATAGCGCCCTCATGGGACAGAAGACTGTCGGCCATGGACAGCAGCAGGGCGTTTTTGCCTGCCTCGTCCAGGACGGCCAGTCTGCCCCGGGCGGCGCGGGTCTTTTTCAGAATATCGATAGTGGTCATGGCTCACTTCTCCTTTGCCAGAAATCGGGTGCCCACAGGCTTTCCGCCCACGATGTCGTACAGCAGCGCGGGCTTGCTGCCGTTGGCGATGACCATTTCGCAGCCTGCGGCGGTGACGATCTGCGCCGCCTTCAGCTTGGTGGCCATGCCGCCTGTGCCCAGACTGCTGCCGCTGCCGCCGCCCAGAGACAGAATGTGCTCGTCCACGGCGGGGACGGTGGAGATCAGATGAACGTTGGTGTCCTTGTGGGGATCGCCGTCATACAGGCCGTCGATATCACTGAGCAATATCAGCAGATCGGCCTGCACCGCCGCCGCCACGATGGCGGAAAGCGTGTCGTTCTCGCCGATGGTGTTCTCCACGCCCACCTCGTCAGTGGCTACGGTGTCGTTTTCGTTGATGACAGGCAGCGCGCCCAGCTCCAACAGGCGAAAAATGGTGTTCCGCATATTACGGCTGCGCTGCTCGTTCTTTACATCCTCGCCGGTGAGCAGCACCTGTGCCACTGTGTGATTGTACTCGTTGAACAGCTTGTCATAGGTGTACATCAGCTCGCACTGGCCCACGGCGGCGGCCGCCTGCTTCGTGGGCATATCCTTAGGTCGTCCCGGCAGGTTCAGCTTGCCCACGCCCATGCCGATGGCACCGGAGGAGACGAGAATGATCTCGTGCCCGGCGTTTTTCAGGTCGCTCAGGACCTTGCACAGGCCCTCCATCCGCTGGATATTCAGCCGTCCTGTGGCGTGGGCCAGGGTGGAGGTGCCGACTTTTACCGTGATACGCATAGAAATGCCCCCTTCGGGAAAGGAATTTGGAGCCATTATACTACGAAACCCCGGGGATGAAAAGAAAAATTTTCCCTTGACAGGAGGAAGAACATCGTGATATGCTAACTGTACTAACACGCATAGTACACTTGATACGGAAAGGAGCGTGTGCGATATGATCGTGATGGATTACCGGGACAGCCGTCCCCTGTACCAGCAGGTGAAGGACAGCCTGCGGCGCATGATGCTGACAGGGCTGCTGGAGCCGGACGAAAAGCTGCCCTCCGTGCGCTCTCTGGCTACGCAGCTGGCCATCAACCCCAACACCATCCAGCGGGCTTACGCGGAGCTGGAGGCGGAGGGGTACATCTACTCTGTGGCGGGCAGAGGGAGCTTTGTCTCCACCGGGGACGGCGAGCATCTGCGGCGCATCGCTGAACTGACGGGGCGGCTGGTCCCGCTACTGGAGGAGCTGAAGAGCCTGGGCTATACCCGGGAACAGCTGCTGGTACTTTGGGAAGGAGGAGAGGGTAAATGATCGAGGTAAAAAACGTCGTCAAGACCTTTGACGGCTTCCGGGCGCTGGACGGCCTGACCATGACGGTGCCCCACGGCGCGGTGTACGGTCTGGTAGGCCCCAACGGTGCGGGCAAGTCCACCATCATCCGCCATTTGGCGGGCATCTACCGGCAGGACAGCGGCGACGTGCTGGTGGACGGTCAGCCGGTATATGAGAACACCGCCGTGAAGAGGCGTATGGCCGTTATCGGCGACGACTGGTACTACTTTCCGCAGTCGGGCATCCGGGAGATGGCGAAATTCCTCGCCGGTATCTACCCCGATTTCAGCTGGGAACGGTACGAGAAGCTGAAGCAGGTGTTCCCGCTGGACGAAAAGCTGATGCTGCGCCGCATGTCCAAGGGTATGCAGAAGCAGGCGGCCTTCTGGCTGACGGTGTGCTGCATGCCGGAGTACCTGATCCTGGACGAGCCGGTGGACGGCCTCGACCCGGTGATGCGGCGGCAGGTATGGTCCCTGCTTCTGGGCGACGTGGCGGAGCGGGGCACGACGGTGCTGGTGTCCAGCCATAACCTGCGGGAGCTGGAGGACGTGTGCGACCACGTGGGCATCCTGAACCATGGTAAGGTGCTGCTGGAGCGCAGTCTCAGCGACCTGCAGGACAACACGGTGAAGCTGCAGGTGGCCTATCAGGGCGTTACCGAGCCGCCGCTGCCGGCGGAGCTGAACATCCTGCACCGCAGCCACGTGGGACGGGTGTACACCTATATCGTCCGGGGCAGCAGTCAGGAGATCATGCGCCGGATGCAGATCACCGAGCCGGTGCTGCTGGAGTCCATCCCGCTGACGCTGGAGGAGATATTCATTTACGAGCTGGGAGGTGTGGATTATGCCGCGAAAGACATCCTTCTGTAACGCTGCGCTGCTGCGCAGCGATATAAAGCGCTACTGGCCGCTGCTGTTTTTGTATGTGGCCGTGTGGGTGGTGATCCTTCCCATGCAGATACTGTCGGCGAGCCGGGAGTGCGACGGCGTGGCGGAGGGCATCATGACCGTGCTGCAGCTGCGGCAGCACAACGTCATCATCCAGTCCATACCCGCCTCCGTGGTCATGTCCCTGCTGTTCGGCTGCTTTGCGGCCATGGCGGTGTGGTCGTACCTGATGTCCGGCCGCACCGTGGGGCTGATGCACGCCCTGCCGGTGACACGGACACAGGCATTTTTCTCCCACGTCCTCTCTGCGCTGGGAGCGCTGACGGCGGGGAACGTGCTGATCTTCCTGCTGACCGCTCTGTGCAGCGCCGGCTTCTCCTACGTGGACTGGGCGGCGCTGGGCACGTGGCTGCTGCTGACGGAGCTGATGGCGCTGTTCTTCTTCGCGCTCGGCTCCCTGTGCGCCATGGTCACGGGATGGCTGCTGGCGGTGCCGGTGCTCTACGGCGCGATGAACGTCATCGCCCTCCTTCTGTACGCGGTGATAAGCACGATGACGCAGATGTTTTACTTCGGCTACAGCAACAGCGACATTCCGGAGTTTATCACCTGGCTGACGCCGGTGGGTCGGATCTGGGATGCCGTGGCCAACGGCGGCGCCCAGCCCATCGACGTGCAGTTCCGCGAGCCCATCGGCACCCAAAGCTATCAACGCGTCCAGCTGCCGGCCTCCGCCTTCTCCACCTGTATCATCTACGCCGCGGTGGGCATCGCACTGCTGGCGCTGGTGTGGTGGCTGTATAAAAAGCGCCCCAGCGAGACCGGCGGCGACGCCATGGCCTTCCGCTGGCTGCGGCCCATCGCCCGGTGGAGTATCGGTCTGTGCGGCGGTCTGGGGCTGGGTCTGTTCCTGCGCTATACCGCCTTTATCGATGGCGGCTTCGCCTGCCTGCTGATCTGCCAGCTGGTCATGGGCGTGATCTGCTTCTTCGCCGCCCAGATGCTGCTGCAAAAGAAGTTCCGCATCTTCAACAAGCGCTGGTGGCTGGAGACGGCGGCCATGGTGCTGGTGCTGGCGGCGGTGACGGTGTGCGTGAAGCTGGACATCACCGGCTATCAGCACCGCGTCCCGGACGCGGAGGACGTGACCTCCGTCCGCTTCAGCGCCAGCTATGCGGATTTCACCGCCGATGATCCCGCAGCGGTGGAGAGCGTGATCTCCCTCCACCGCGCCATTCTGGAGCAGTACGATGAGACAGGCGAAAGGCTGGAGAACCAAACCTATCTGGACACGGAGGGCGGCCCGATCACCCGCTATGTGCGTGTGGACTACCAGCTGCGGAACGGCACGAGTCTGTGTCGTGAGTGGAGGGTATCGATCGTCAACGGCTCCGATGTCCACCGGCTGCTGACCCAGCTGGTGAACCGCACCGACAGCCGGGAGAGCCTCATCGGCATCGACTCGCTGGCGCGGTACGGCGGCGTGAACGCCGTGATCAGCGGCTACGTCCGCCGGTACGACACCGACGAGGTGGCCGAGTTGACCCGGCAGCAGGCGCAGGATCTGGCCTCCCTGGCCCTGGCTGACGCAGCCAACAGCTCCGGGCCGCTGGATCCGCGGAGTGACGACTTCTATTCCTATGCCAAGGGCTATGACATGGATATACAGCTCCGCGTGGTGATCGACCGTGAGACCTCCACCACCGTGCCGCTGAACGTGCCCGCCTTTGCGCTGCGGATGCAGAAGTTCATCGACGGGCTGGAGTTCCAGGTGGACGGCACCTATGATAGCTCCACCGTGGCCGTGGACGAGATATTGTACAACTGAGCTGATACGCCAGCCCCCGGCTCTGCCGGGGGCTGGCGGTATACGTGAAAGCAGTCCCCCGGCAAGGCCGGGGGACTGCTGCTGTTTACTCGTTGGTGTAGTTGTCGAAATAGCCCTGAATGTAGACGATGGGGGTGCCCTTGTCACCGGAGCCGCTGGTCAGGTCGCACAGAGAGCCGATCAGGTCGGTGAGGTTCCGGGGCGTGGTGCCCTCGGACACCATGTTGCCCACCAGAGACTTCTTGGCGTCCTTGGCCTTGATCTTCTCGGAGATGGCGTTCTTCAGCTCCTCGCCGCTGAGGTCGGCGAACTCCTTGTCCGCCAGATACTTCAGCTTCAGCTCGTTGGGCGTACCAACCAGACCGCTGGTATAGCCGGGAGCCACCACGGGGTCAGCCAGCTCCCAGATCTTCCCGGCGGGGTCCTTAAACGCGCCGTCGCCGTAGACCATGGCCTCCACCCGCTTGCCGGTGGCGTCGCTCATCGCCTTGCCGATGGCCTCCGCCACCGCCTTGGCGTCGCGGGGAAACAGCTTCACGCGGTCGTCGTCCGCCTTGTTGCTGCCCAGCAGGCCGTACTGGGCGTTGTAGCCGCTGCCGTCCACGGGCGCGGTCAGCAGGTCGTCCAGACCCAGCACCACCTTGGCACCGGCGGCGGTCAGCAGACGCTTGCTGCGCTGGCGGCTGTGGATGTCGCAGGTGATCACCGTGTCGGTGTAGGGCAGGATAGCGGTGACGCGGTTGGCGAACACGATCTCCGCCTGGGCACCGGCCTCTTCGATGATGGACTTGTAATAGGCCACATAGTCCACGCCGGTGAAGGGATGCACCACCTCGCCGAAAGCCGCGCGGAACTGCTCCAGCGACAGCACATCGTGCCACGGGTCGATGCCGGCCTCGTCCAGCTGGTCCAGACTCACCAGATGGTTGCCCACCTCGTCGGAGGGATAGCTCAGCAGCAGCACGACCTTCTCCGCGCCCATGGCGATGCCACGCAGCAGCAGGGAGAAGCGGTTGCGGCTGAGGATGGGGAATGCCACGCCCACGGTCTTGCCGCCGGTCCTGGCGCGCACGTCCTCGGCGATCTGCTCGCAGGTAGCGTAGTTGCCCTGGCAGCGGGCCACCACGGACTCGGTCACGGCCACCACGTCGCCGTCACGGGCGGTGATGTTGTTTTCAGCCAGCGCATTCAGCACGGTGCTGACGGTGATGTCCACCACGCTGTCGCCCTCGCGGAAGATGGGGGCGCGCACACCCCGGACCACGGTACCCAAAGTTCTGCTCATAGCGGAAGCCCTCCTGATATAATTAAGGTGTTGTGTTGAAATCGTCAAAGGCAGCGCAAACGCGCAACAGAAAATAGTATATCACAAAATAAACATAAGTAAAATACATAAAATTGATACCTGCATTTTGATTAGTTAATGATATGGCTGGCGCAGAAATTCCTCTTGCTTTTTCGCGGGAAATGTGTATAATAACAGGGTACGCAAGTGAATACGGGCTTGTAGCTCAGCTGGGAGAGCGTTCGGTTCGCATCCGAGAGGTCGAGGGTTCGAATCCCTTCAGGTCCACCACGAAAAGCTGTGAAATTTCATATTTCACAGCTTTTTTGCAACTATTTGGAGAGATTTATATGGATGCGAACCGAGCGTTTCCGGCGAATTTTGGAGATTTTAGGGAGTATTGGCCCCAATCGGTTCGCATCCGTGTTATGAGAGAGAACATTATGAACGAAAAGCAAATGCATCGAAATGCTACGCTCAAACAACTGGCAAAAGCCGTTGCATCACTCCAATCATTTGAATACGACACTTTTGACGCAGCACGGGAAACGGTCAATATAGACGGGGCGGAGTATGTGTTTGACAAGTTGTCTCTCTGCGAGTATACGCACAATTTGAGCACACAAGATTACCGCAATTTTGGCAAATATTTGTGCCATTTTTTTGAAGAAGCCAAATTGCCCGATGATATAAAAGCACGAGAAGAATATGCGGTTCTATTCGACTTATCCTCACACTATAGAGAACTCAAGAGTATGAAAATTCTTAAAACTGAGCGGCCGGATTTTGTGCTTGGGGATTCCGGTGAAATTGGCATTGAAGTTACACGACTGACAACCGAAAGCGAGTCTGTCATGCGGAGAATCTCAAAAGAAAACTTTGGGAAAGGGCGCACTGCGGCGGATATTAGGGCGAATGCGAAAAAAGTGCATGGCGGAAAAGCTGAAAACTACTCATACTTCGATTTGGGCGAAGCGGTGGCGGTTGGAGAGAGCCTCATCGACCTTTCGGAGAGATACAAAATATACTCCGAAAGAATTGTGAATAAGTACCACAAATACAAAGAGTTATTCTGCAAGTATAAGAAGTTTATTGTTCTCTGCAATGCGGTCGGATCGTTCTGCTTGACATCCAAAGAGATATCGGAGGAAATACTTGCCCTCGCCAAAGAAACTGAACCCAATTTGGGAGGATTCACGCTGTGCATACTTCGGACAGATTCGGATGGTAAGAGCGAGGTGGATTCATTCTGCCTATAGGATCGCATAGCACAACATAAATATGGGGGCAGGGTGTCGGTTTGTTGGTTTCGTAGAACCATCGAGCCGGCGCTTTTTTCATTTACAAAGCAAGGAGGATCACAACATGAATGACCACAACGCAAAACAGCAGCTCCGCTACCTTGAGGAAGTCTGTGCGTGCCTGCACCGTGCAGGCTTTGAAACCCAGCCTCTGGAGAACTCGCAGATACCTGTTCAATGGAATGGCACACCTCTCTGCCACATCACCGGCAAGGGCAGTGTGTTCTATCGGCGGGAGGATGTGTCCACGCCCCAGGCGGAGGAAGCCCTCATCCGTGCCGAAGACATCGCGGCTCGGACACTGGAGTACATGAATGCTATGGAAACTGCCCCGCAGCTCAAAGCCAGCGGGCTGGAGGGCGATTACCGAATCCTTACCGACTTCAACGGCACAGTGCTGGCGGGAACACATAGCAAACACGGCGTCCAATTCGTTACATGGGATTGGGACTATGACCGCACGGGCTTATCCCACGGACACTATTTCATGGAGAACTATAACGGAGCCAAGCAAAATTTTGCCATACGAAGCGGCCTCATCCACAAGGAGCAGCTTTTCAGCCCAGAGCAGATGACAGAGATCTACCGCTGCTGCGCCGACTCTGTAGACGGTGATTTTTTCGACCTCACCGCCGAACAGGAAAAGGTGATCCGAAGCGTACAGCAGCAGATCGAGGATTGTGTGCCGGATTTGGCCGAGCGCATCCGGCAGCAGGAAGACGCGATGGAACAGACAATGTAATAATGTAATACAGAATGTCACGGGACGAAGTTTGAAGGGTCAGACTTCGTCCTTTTTGCATTTTATGGACAAAAGTCGGAGGAAAACATGATCGATGGGATCAGACGCAGTGTAGACAAACGCACCTGCACGGCATTTGTGCCGACGCCGCCGGAGCCGGTGTTTTGCACTGAGAACGAACGATGCCGCGGATGCCCGTACCCCGCCCACGGTGTCATTTGCTGGCATCGGGATGGGACTTGCCTGCGGACAGATATGGAGAAAATCGAGAGGAGGCAGAAGAATGATACTTAAAGCAGATTTTCGCTGCAAGCAGGTCGCGCTAGAGGTGGAGGCTTGCGTGGTGGAGAAGGTGGTCGAACTTTCCACCGCAGAGTTTGACCAGTTCTGCCGGTCGATGCTGGAGAAATATCCGTTCATCAGAGAGGCCAGGGCTTCGCTTCACTATGATGACGGGATGAGGCATGGTTTCCTTGTATTGGGAGTAGGCCGAAATGATGGCATCCTTGTTGATACGCAGGGAGCGGATTATGCCCGGTACAGTGCCTTTGTCCCCAACGCCCGCAGCTTGCTGACGCCGGATATGGGGATCGACCGCAGCTATCTTTCGCCGGCAGAGCCTTGGCGGGATGAGAGCAGGGATGAGATGCTCCGCATGACGCTGCGCGTCGATGGAAAGCCGGGCTACACCCTCGTCCTCCCCGCTGATGAGGAATACCTGGACGCGGTGAAGGCTTACCTCGATATTGATGTTTTCGCGGATGCCATGCTCTGCGATATTCGCTTCAAGGTGCCTTACATCGGGGAGCTGATCTGCGACGCGGATTGCCCCGCCGTGGAGGATTACAACGATTTTGCCGAAGCCTTGGAGGACATCTGGCAGC
>OODG01002409.1_pt1 | contig 11373 bp, 7 predicted proteins | sample 1671621 | NCBI WGS metagenome assembly OODG01 (sample SAMN06348175, study PRJEB24527) | human gut metagenome | biome: human gut; feature: ankylosing spondylitis patient; material: feces | host: Homo sapiens | place: China | collected 2015-10 | reverse complement strand
TTCATGGCACGGATGATGGCATTACGTACCAGCCTTTGTATAGACCGTCCTACCATCATGCGTTTCAACACGTCCATGATGCCCATCTTGATCTATGCCGTAACCGCAAAAGAATCATATCCCGGTATTGACAAGATTTTGGATGACAAGCTGATTACCCGGTTAAACCGCGTGGACGGAGTTGCCTCCGTTATCGTGGCCGGAGCCCCGGAGCGTGTGGTTTACGTGGATTTAGACCCCAATAAACTTGACGCTTACAATTTGACGTTGGAACAAATCGGCAGCAAGATCTTGGCAGAAAATAAAGATGTTTCTTCCGGTAACGTGAAAATGGGACAGATGGATTATACTTTGCGTGTGGAAGGAGAATTCGAAGAAAGTGACCAGATTAAAAATATCGTGCTAGGTACCCAGAATGATAAAATCATTTACTTGCGAGATGTTGCAAACGTACGAGATACGTTGAAAGATATTACGCTGGAACAAACGATTAACAGAGGCCGGGGTGGTGTTTTGATGGTAACCAAACAAACTGACGCAAACGCCGTGGCCGTTGCAAAACAGGCAAAAGGTGAAATTGAAAAAGCACAAAAGGAATTACCCACGGATATTAAATTCCAAATCATTTCGGACAACTCGGACTTCATCATCAAGTCTATTAATAACTTGCAGGAGTCTTTGATGTACGCTTTGATCTTCGTAATTTTGATCGTGTTCTTATTCTTGGGACGTTGGAGAGCAACCTTCATCATCGCGTTGACAATCCCGATCTCCTTGATTGTTGCCTTCATTTACCTGTTTGCAACCGGGGAATCGCTTAATATCATATCACTGTCGTCCCTGTCCATCGCAATCGGTATGGTGGTGGACGATGCCATCGTGGTATTGGAGAACATCACGAAACATATCGACCGGGGTAGCCGTCCGCGAGAGGCCGCCAAATACGGTACAAACGAGGTTTGGTTGTCCGTAATCGTTACGACGTTGGTAACCGTGGCCGTGTTCTTCCCGTTGACGCTGGTGACCGGAATGACCGGTATTTTGTTCAAACAGTTGGGATGGATCGTTTGTATCACGGTATGTACGTCAACCGTAACCGCAATCTCCTTGACCCCGATGTTGTGTTCTCAATTGATGAAAATCCAAGAAAAGACGGATTCAGGCAAATTCAGTTTTTACAACTTCGTTTCCAAAATGTTGGACAAACTGGATAGTGTTTACGAGAAATTGATCCGGTGGGTACTTGTTCACAAGACCGTAACGATCTTGAGCATGTTCGCCCTATTCTTTGCCTCCATGTTCATGGCTAAATTGATCAAAACGGACTTCATGCCCCAGAATGACCAAAACTACTTGAACGTGTACGCCAAGATGCAATCCGGCCAACGCGTGGAAGTGACGAGAGAAGTTGCTTTGGAAATCGATTCCATCATCCGCAAGAACATTCCGGAAATCAAGTTGATCAACTTGTCATACGGTAGTGAGGAAGAGGCCTCTTTCGCTTCCATGATGAATAGCACGGGTAACAATATCTTGAACATGCGTTTGAGAACTACAGATATCAAAGAACGTAAACGTAGTGTATTCCAGATCGCCGACCAAGTGCGTGGCATCTTGAAAGGATTCCCGGATGTTCTACAGTACACGGTAACAACATCAAGCGGTGGTTCCATGGGTGGTAACAACGTGGATATTGAAATCATGGGACATGACTTCAACACGACCACAAACTTAGCTCACCTAATTGCAGAAAAAGCTCGCCAAATTCCAGGAGCTGAGGATATCAAGATCAGTCGTGACGAAGATAAATCCGAGTTACGTATCATGTTGGATCAAGATAAACTGGCTCGCCACGGTCTGACTACATCAGAAGTAGGTTCATACATGCGTAACCGTATCTATGGTTACCGGAATAGTAAATACAAGGAAAACGGAGAGGAATATGATATTATCGTGCGCTTTGACGAGAAATATCGTTCTTCAATCACCGAGATCGAGAATATTATAATTCCCGATGGTAAAGGCCAGAAGGTACGGTTAAAAGAACTAGGAGAGATCCAAGAGTTCTTCTCTCCACCAAATATCGAACGTAAGAGTAAACAACGATTGTTAAAAGTATCTATCACACCAGCAGCAGGAGTTGCCTTGGGAGATATTGCTGTTGCAGCTCAACAAATCATCGACAACACGGAAATACCTCAGGAAGTATCCATGTACATCGGTGGTAGCTACGAGGACCAACAGGAATCATTCAGTTCTTTGTTCTTATTGTTGTTGCTCTCTTTGATGCTGGTTTACATTGTGATGGCTGCACAGTTCGAGTCATTCAAGATGCCGTTCATCATCATGTTGGCTATCCCATTCGCCTTCACCGGAGTGGTTCTAGCCTTATTGCTGACGAATACGACCTTGAGTATCGTCGCCGCTTTAGGTGGTATCATGTTGGTGGGTATCGTTACGAAGAATGGTATCGTGTTGATCGACTTCATTAACTTGATGCGTGAACGGGGCATCCGCCTGTACGACGCAATCGCAATGGCTTGTCGTTCTCGTTTGCGTCCGGTATTGATGACCTCGTTAACCACCATCTTAGGTATGGTGCCTATGGCAATTAGTGCCGGTGAGGGTTCTGAAACTTGGAGACCGATGGGTATCGCCGTAATCGGTGGTATGATCTTCTCCACGATCATCACCATGTTAATTGTTCCGGCTGTTTACGCCGCGATGGACAAGAGTGGTAGCCGTGACAAGAAGAAGATTCTCAGCAAACAATTCAAGTTCATGGCTGACTTTAACCCGGAAAGAGATCTCCCGAAAAAGAAATAAATAATACTTGATTTTAGATTTACGATACGGAATCGTAAATCTAAAATCTAAAACCTAAAACACTATGAAAGCAGTATTTATATCATATAATCAAGCCTTGACGGAACGGGTTGCTTTTATCCTTGACCAATTACAAATACGAGGATTCACGCAATGGCCTCTGGTCAACGGGGCTGGAACCGTGGATGGAGAACCCAGAATGGGAACTCATACCTGGCCGGAGATGAACTCCGCCACCATGACCATCGTGGAAGACGAAATGGTCCCTCTGATCTTGAAATATGTCAAGAATCTGGACGAAGTGAATAAAGAAAACGGTATCCGGGCATTTGTCTGGGATATCACGGATATGTATTAAAAAAAGAGCCTTTCGGCTCTTTTTTAGTATATATTCTATTGTAAAAAAGAGGCGAAAGCCTCTTTTTTTATTCTGCATCCAGTGACTTGAATCCTTTTCCTAATATTTCTCTGGAATCAATAACATTTATAAAAGCCTCCGGGTCGATTTCACGAATTTTGTGACGTAAAACCATCATCTCGCGACGGGTTAATATCGTGTAAATCATCTCACGCGACTCTCCTTTATAAGCCCCGATAGCCGGTAAAATCGTAGCTCCGCGGTTAATATCGTTCAAAATTATATTTTTCACGGTATCCATCTCCTTGGTCACGATCATCAATGTCTTGTGAACAGAAGCACCTTCCACGATCAAGTCAATCACCTTACCTTCGATGAACACGATAATCCAAGAATACATGGGCAAACGCCAGTCTCCAAAGGCTACAACCGTTGACAAGGTAATCGTGCAATCCACGATAATTACCAATGTTCCTAAAGAGATATGCGTGTACTTATTCAAAATCATGGAAATAATATCCGATCCCCCGGAAGTTGCCCGTGCTTTGAAAATCATACCGATACCGATACCATAAACAATACCACCGAAAATAGCCGACAGCAACTGCTCATTCAACATTGTCCGGTCTGTAATTCCCGGCTCCAACAAAGCATCGTAACCATAAAGATAGTGAATCAACCGCATAAATGCCGGAATAGCAAACGTACAGATAATGGTTTTCACACCAAACATTCCTCCCAAAAAATAGATACCCAGCAATAACAGAGGCACATCCATACAAAGGGCCGCAATTTCAGTCTCCCACCCCCACAAATGATGAAATACCATGGACAGACCATATGTTCCCCCAGGAGCAAAACCGTAAGGCTCTGCAAATAATACAGCCCCTAATGCAAACACAAAACAACCACCCAACAACCATCCGTAGGTGATAAAGAAATCCTTGGAGAACAATTTCTCCTTAGTTACAAATCCCATACTACAACTTATTTTATTTTAGTTATTAATTTCGCTTATTTTTAGCCACACAAAAGTACAACTTGTTTTCGACTTTTTACAACGTTTTCGATCTCTCGAATTTAATCTTAACTATCTAATTACACGTGTATTACATTTTAATTCCCATGCATAATTATACAACTCATCTCATAATTATTCGAAAAAACACGAACCTCATGAAAAAGAATATTTTTCAATCTTCTATTTCCGATTTTCAATTATTTTCCCTATGTTTGTAAACGTATTGGAAAGGTAATGTTCTTCGTGACATTACGAGGGAATCCCGTGAAAGTCGGGAACTGTACCCGCAGCTGTAAGCTTCAAAACTTTAGTCTCTACTGCCACTGTCTGTACATAGATGGGAAGGCGACGAAAAGGAAGCAAGTCAGAAAACCTGCCAAGACGTAACTGTTTATGTAGCTTTCGGGAAGTGAAGCTGGCAAGATGTTCATCATGGTAACATGATCTTCTTCTATCCAAATTTTCCAACAAGCATTGTTCTGTGAAATAAGTGAGCACGTTATGAGATGTAGAAGATCTCTGCCAATTTTGTTTTACACCACATAACAAGCTCACTTATTCTGAATACAACTTCCAGATCAACGATAAAGCCTCGCTTGGAACCAAATTTGAAATATCATCTCCTTTTCGAATCATTTCCCGGATCTCGGTAGCAGATAAGGGGAACAAAGGCGCATCAATGAACGTCATACTCGGAGATTCTTCAGAATTCACCATCCCCGGACGGGGATAAACAAAGATGGAACAATGTGCCTCAATCCAATGATAGTCTTTCCATTTCGGGAAATCCGGTACGTTATCTCCCCCGATGATCAAAGCAAACCGACGACCGGGATACCGATCAAACAGGACTCGCAAGGTATCGACCGTGTAAGAAGGTTTAGACATAGAAAACTCCACATCACAAGCTTTCATCCCGGGAATTCCCCCAATAGCGGCGCTCACGATTGCCAGACGATCCGTTTCCGGCAAAAGGAAACGATCCACTTTAAACGGATTACAAGGACTGATCACGAACCACACTTCCTCGCACAGTTTTTTTTCCAACAAGTAGCGAGCAATCCCCACGTGTCCATTGTGAATCGGGTTAAACGATCCGAAAAAAAGCCCGACAACGGGTTCTCTATTCTCTTTCTGACCTTGCACCATCCGATTATTTCAAAAAATCTCTTACTGCTTTTTCTGCCTCGGCTAAAGCCATGTCCAAATTGTCATTCACGATGACCACGTCAAATTTATCGGCAAATGTCATTTCATATTCCGCTTTGGCCACCCTTTGCTCGATTTTCTCCATTGAATCCGTACCTCGCCCGATCAACCGTTGCCGCAAGACCTCTACGGAAGGAGCTTTGATAAAGACAGATAACGCCTGATCTCCGAATATTTTCTTGATATTCACCCCGCCAACGACATCCACGTCAAATACCACGGCATGACCAGCCTTCCAAATTCGTTCCAATTCACTTTTCAACGTCCCGTAGAAACACCCCGGATAAACCTCTTCCCACTCCAAGAAATCTTTCGCCTCTATTCTCTTTTTAAACTCATCCGTCGAAAAGAAATAATACTCTTTTCCATGTTTCTCCTCTCCCCGGGGAGCTCGGCACGTTGCTGACACCGAAAACTCCAATCCCAAATCCTTCGCCAACAAGTAATTCACGATCGTACTTTTCCCCGATCCGCTGGGGGCTGAAAATATGATTACCTTACCCATAACAATTGAAAATTGAAAATTGAAAATTGAAAATGAGACCGAATGCTCTTTTCAATTTTCAACTTTTAGTTATTAGCTTTTATCTTTTAGTTTCAATGTTTTGTAACAAGTTACAAAACATTGAGGCTTTGCTCCTTTATCTTTTCAAGTTCATCTTTCATGCGAACAACCAGTTTCTGGATGTCATGATCATTGGCTTTGGAACCCATGGTATTGATTTCGCGACCGATTTCTTGGGCGATGAATCCGAGTTTACGTCCCGGGGCCTCTTCTTTCTCCACAGTCTCGACAAAATATTTACAATGATTTGCCAAACGAACTTTCTCTTCCGTAATATCCAGTTTTTCCAAATAATAGATAATTTCCTGTTCTAACCTGTTCTCGTCAATATTTTTGATCTCTCCCCACTCCTTCATCTTGTCTTGCAAGCGTTGCTTGATGGTAACCACTCGTTGTTTCTCGAATTGGGGTACTTCACCAGATAAACTTTTGATCAACTCAATCCGTTTCAAAATATCTGCAATCAAAACTTTACCCTCTTGAATACGGAAAGCATCAACGTCCGCCAACGCTTTCTCGATAGCACTTTTCAAGCAATTCCAACCTTCTTCATCTAACTCCTCCATCTTGGCTTGCATCGTATCGGGGAAACGCATGATGGTTTGCAACAACTCACTCTTGTTGATTTCTACTCCCAGCGAACCGGCAACTTCCAGCATCTGATTATAATATTGTTTCACAACCGATTGGTTTACGGCAACATCCTTCTCGTCCTCCGCGTTATCAAAATAGATATACACGTCCACCTTCCCACGCTCCAGAACGTTCTTTATCATATTCCGGATCTCAATATCCTTCTCTTTGTAAATACTTGGAGTCCTCAAATTAATATCCAATTGTTTTGAATTCAGACTTTTTACCTCCACGATCACTTTCTTTGTCCCGCAGTCCACTGTTGCTTTACCGAAACCGGTCATTGATTTTATCATAGCTCTTGTTTTAAATACAAACATTTAACCACAAAAGTAAGGCTTTTTTTGAAAATCACCGCCAAATAACTACCTTTGTTCAGTTTGTCAAATCATCTGAATATACATAATCATGGATGCGAATCACCTTTCAGCCTTCCAAAAAGGAGTTATCGGGGTACAATTTCTTTTCGTTGCTTTCGGTTCAACAGTACTCGTCCCCCTACTCGTAGGCTTGGATCCATCAACAGCACTTCTGACAGCAGGAATCGGAACATTAATTTTCCATCTTGTGACGAAAGGCATCGTTCCCATTTTCCTCGGAAGTAGTTTCGCATTCATCGCCCCAATCATCAAAGCCAGTGAATTGTACGGTATGGCCGGAGCCCTCTCCGGAATGGTTGCCGTGGGTGCGGTCTACGGACTTATGAGCCTGTTGGTAAAATTACGAGGCACCGACTTTATCAAGAAACTATTTCCCCCGATCGTCATCGGTCCGGTAATCATATTAATCGGGCTTTCCCTGGCAGGCTCCGGGGTAAAAATGGCAAGCGAGAACTGGGTATTGGCCCTTATCTCCCTAATCACTGCTGTCATCGTCTCTCTGAAAGGCAGGGGACTGTTAAAATTAATCCCTATATTCTGCGGAATCATTGTCGGATATCTCGTAGCACTTTTATTCTATAACGTGGACACTGCCCCGATCAAAGAAGCCGCCTGGTTTGCCCTTCCCCAGTTCGTGACACCCGATTTCTCTTGGGCAGCCATTATCTATATGGTTCCTGCAGCCATCGCTCCCGTGATCGAACACATCGGGGATGTCTATGCGGTGAACAGTGTTGCCGGTAAGGATTTCGTGAAAAACCCCGGCTTACATCGTACACTACTAGGTGATGGTCTTGCCTGCGTTTTCGCAGGATTAGTGGGGGGACCTCCCGTAACCACGTATTCCGAAGTTACCGGAGCCGTGTCTTTAACAAAGGTCACAAACCCTGCCGTGATTCGAATTGCTGCCGTGACGGGTATCGTCTTCTCTGTCTTTGGCAAAATCAGCGCCTTGTTAAAATCCATCCCCGCATCTGTTTTGGGTGGAATCATGTTACTCCTGTTCGGAACAATCGCCTCTTTAGGAATGAGCAATCTAATCCAGAACAAAGTTGATCTTTCCAACACCCGCAACATGATTATCGTCTCTCTCATCCTAACCTTCGGTATTGGAGGGGGGGAACAGTGCCTCGCCCTTGTGCACGGTATAGGTCTGCTGTGCACCGTAGGTGGTCTTGGTCAGATCCAGTGCAGAAGCGTCCAGACCCAGCTGCTCCATCATCTTGGGTGCAGTGGTGGGCAGGTAGGCGTTCAGCAGGATGCCGCACACGCGCAGTGCCTCGCACAGGTGGTACAGCACGCTTTCCAGACGCTGCTTGTTGGCCTCGTCCTTTGCCAGGGCCCAGGGTGCAGTCTCGTCGATATACTTGTTGGCGCGCTGGATGACCGCAAAGATCTCCATCAGCGCCTGCGGAATGGTCAGATCGTCCATGTCGGCGGTGACCTTGGCGGTCAGCTCGTTGACCATGGTCTCCAGCTCGGTGTCGATGGCCTCGGTACCGGCCACATTATGCACGGTGCCGCCGAAGTACTTTTCGCACATGGCCACGGTGCGGCTGAGCAGGTTGCCCAGATCGTTCGCCAGATCGCTGTTGATGCGGTTGATCAGTGCCTCGTTGGTGAACATGCCATCGTTGCCGAAGGGAATCTCACGCAGCAGGAAGTAGCGGATGGCATCCACGCCGTAGCGGTCGCATAGGATCACAGGGTCCACCACGTTGCCCACGGACTTGGACATCTTGCCGCCGTTCATCAGCAGCCAGCCGTGGCCGAACACGCGCTTAGGCAGCGGCAGATCCAGTGCCATCAGCATGGCAGGCCACAGGATGGTGTGGAAACGCAAAATCTCCTTGCCCACCATGTGCAGGTCTGCCGGCCAGAACTTATCGTAATCGTGATAAGTCTCGTTGCCGTAGCCCAGTGCAGAGATATAGTTGCTCAGAGCATCGACCCAGACGTACATGGTGTGTTTGGGGTCGAAGGGCACGGGGATGCCCCACTTGACCGAGGTACGGGACACGCAGGTGTCCTGCAGGCCCTGCTTGATGAAGGCGATCATCTCGTTCTTGCGGCTCTCGGGCTGGATGAACTGGGGGTTCTCCTCGTAGAGCTTCAGCAGGCGGTCAGCATACTTGCTGGTCTTGAAGAAGTAGGCCTCCTCGTGGGCATCGTAGACTTCGCGGCCGCAGTCCGGGCACTTGCCGTCCACCAGCTGGCTGTCGGTCCAGAAGCTCTCGCAGGGCTTGCAGTAGTGGCCGATGTACTCGCCCTTATAGATATCGCCCTGCTCGTACAGCTTGGTGAAGATCTTCTGGCAGCTTTCCATGTGGTAATCATCTGTGGTGCGGATAAAGCGGTCGTAGCTGACGTCCAGCAGCTTCCACAGATCCTTGACGGTAGCCACGATCTTGTCCACGTACTCCTTGGGGGTGACGCCGGCATCGGCAGCCTTATCCTGAATCTTCTGGCCGTGCTCATCGGTGCCGGTCAGGAACATGACGTCGTAGCCCTGCATCCGCTTGAAACGGGCCAGCGCATCGCAGGCCACGGTGGTGTAGCTGTGGCCGATGTGCAGCTTATCGCTGGGGTAATAGATGGGGGTGGTGATATAAAATGTCTTGTGTTCGCTCATGGGGTTCTATCTTCCTTTCTTTTGGTTCTGCAGCTTCTCCTGCAAGCAAAAAGCGCTCCCGCCCTGCCGGGTATAACCGGACAAGGACGAGAGCGCTGAACCTTCGTGGTACCACCTTGCTTCGCTGCGCCCTTGCGGACGCAGCCTTTAGCCGGCAAAAACCGGCCTTTGCGCGGTAACGGGCGCACCCCGTCGCAGGCTCATTGTTCACCTGCGCGGCTCCAAGACCATCTTCGGCACCGCGCGGCCTGCCCGGTTCCATCCTTCGGGCTTTCTGTCAGGCGCAGACGGTGCGTACTCTTCTCTTCACAGCCAATTTGACACAATTTTCAGTGTTACCTTTATCATACGCAAAAAGTGCGGGTTTGTCAACAAAAAGATGCAGAATCACGCCACACAGAGCATCTGCCGCCCGCATTTTGGTGCGCGGGCAACATCCGCCTCAGCGCTCAGCCTCAGACGGCGTAACCCTTGCTCTTGATGACCTCCACGACCTGAGACACGTACTTCTGGCAGGTGTCGTGGTCGGGAGCCTCCACCATCACGCGCACAAGGGGCTCCGTGCCGGACTCGCGCACCAGAATGCGGCCGGTGTCGCCTAAAGCCTCGGCCACTGCCTTGACGGCCTCCTGCACTTCCGGGTCGTTCTGTGCAGCCTTTTTATCGGTGACGCGGACATTCTCCAGAACCTGCGGATAGATCTTCAGCGGCTCAGCCAGCTTGCTCATGGGCATCTTCTTGGCCAGCATGACTTCCATCATCTTCAGGCTGGTCAGGATGCCATCACCGGTGCTGGCGTACTTGCTGAAGATAATATGACCGCTCTGCTCGCCACCGATACGGCAACCGTTCTTCGCCATGTACTCGTAGACATACTTATCGCCCACAGCGGTCTTGGCATAGCCGATACCCTGTTCATCGAATGCTTTGTACAAACCAAAATTGGACATGACAGTCGTAACCACAGTGTTGGTCAGCAGCTTACCACGTTCCTTCATGTAGCAGCCGTAGATATACAGAATATGGTCGCCAGTGATGACATTACCCTTCTCATCCACACACAGGCACCGGTCAGCATCGCCATCGTAGGCGAAGCCCACATCCAAGCCCTTTTCCACCACGAATTTCTGCAGGCCCTCGATGTGAGTGGAGCCGGCGTTCAAGTTGATGTTCAGGCCGTTGGGCTGGTTGTTGATGACATAGGTATCTGCGCCCAGAGCATCGAACACAGATTTAGCAATATTCCAGCTTGCGCCGTTGGCGCAGTCCAAACCGACCTTGACGCCCTTGAAGGAATAGATGCCCAGAGAGATCAGATAACCCATGTAGCGGTTGCGGCCTGCCACATAGTCCACAGTGCGTCCGATGTGCTCACGATGGGCAAAGGGCAGCTCCGGCCAGTCCTTATCGAACACATGAAGCTTGCCGTCGATGTAGTCCTCCACCAGCAGCAGAGTCTCTTCGGGCATTTTCTCGCCGTAGCAGTCGATCAGCTTGATGCCGTTATCGTAGTAGGGGTTGTGGCTGGCGGAGATCATAATGCCGCAGTCGAAGTCATCCACGCGGGCAATGTAAGCCACGGACGGCGTGGTGGTGACATGGAGCAGGTAAGCATCTGCTCCGGAGGCAGTCAGGCCAGCAACCAGGCTGTACTCAAACATATAAGAGCTACGGCGAGTATCCTTACCAATGACGATACGAGCAGGGTTGATGTCACCGTTGCGCTCACGCAGAACGGCAGCATCGATA
>OODG01002408.1_pt1 | contig 11397 bp, 9 predicted proteins | sample 1671621 | NCBI WGS metagenome assembly OODG01 (sample SAMN06348175, study PRJEB24527) | human gut metagenome | biome: human gut; feature: ankylosing spondylitis patient; material: feces | host: Homo sapiens | place: China | collected 2015-10 | reverse complement strand
ATTTTTCGCCGAACAGAGCCATGGCGCCGAGTTTGATCGCCTCATCCGGCGTCATGATGCGGGTGACCGTTTTGTAGTTTTTGCGAACGGCGGCATTGACGATATCTTCGGCTTTGCGCAGTTCTTCATTCGTGATCTGTTTGGGGTGTGAGATGTCGAAACGGGCGCGGCCGGCGCAGACGTAAGAGCCTTTTTGCGTGACGTGGTCGCCGAGGATGTCGCGCAGGGCGCGGTGCAAAAGGTGGGTGACCGAGTGGTTGGCGCGGATTTTGTCACGGTTTTTCTCATCGACTTCAAACGAGGCGATGTCGCCGGTTTTGACGGTGCCGTCGATCATTTTGCAGCAGTGAACCACCATGCCGTCGATTTTCTTTTTTGTATCGGTGACTTCTATGGCAAAATCCTTGCCGTTGATGCGGCCGATGTCGCCGACCTGGCCGCCGGATTCTCCGTAAAAAGGCGTCTGGTTGGCAATCAGGTAAAATTCACCGCCGTTGACGCTTTCAACCGGCTGTCCGTTTTGTACCAGCGCGGTGATCTGGCCGTCGGCTTTGGTGCAGGTGTAGCCGAGAAATTCGCTTTTGCCCAGTTTGTCAAACATTTCAAACCAGATCTTTTCGATTCCTTCGTCACCGGAACCGGCCCAGTTTTTGCGGGCTTCGGCGCGCTGCTGTTCCATGGCGCGGTCAAAACCTTCGGTATCGACGCCGATGTTTTTGGCTTTCAGCGCATCCTGGGTGAGGTCAAGCGGGAAGCCGTAAGTGTCATAAAGTTTGAACGCGGTTTTGCCGGGCAGGGTATCGCCGGCTTTCAGATTTGCGGTTTCGTCGTCCAAGAGCCGCAGGCCTTTTTCCAGCGTGCGGATAAATTTGCTTTCTTCGGTTTTCAGCGTTTCCGTGATCAGCGCTTCCGCCCGGTAAAGTTCGGGATAGGCTTCGCCCATTTCCCGCTGCAGGGAAGGCAGCAGCTTGTACATCATCGGTTCTCTGACGCCCAGAAGGTGAACGTGACGCATCGCCCGTCGCATAATGCGGCGCAGAACGTAGCCGCGCCCTTCGTTTGAAGGCAGCACGCCGTCGGCAATCAGGAAAGCGGCCGAACGCAGGTGGTCGGCAATTACGTTGTGGGAAGCTTTGAGCGGACCTTCGGGATCGGAGTTGGCAATGTCGGCAATCGACTTGATCAGGTTGCGGAAAAGGTCGATGTCAAAGTTGGAATGCACGCCCTGCAGAATGGCGGCAATGCGTTCCAGCCCCATGCCGGTATCGATGGAGGGCTTTTTCAGGTTGATGCGGCTGCCGTCGGGCAGGTCTTCAAACTGGTCGAAAACCAGGTTCCAGATTTCGATGAAGCGGTCGCCGTCTTCTTCCGGGGTGCCGGGCAGGCCGCCCCAGACTTCCGGCCCGTGGTCGTAAAAGATTTCCGAACAGGGGCCGCAGGGGCCGGTGTCACCCATCTGCCAGAAGTTGTCTTTGGTGGCAATGCGGATGATTCTGTCGTCCGGCAGGCCGGAAATCTTTTTCCACAGCGCGTAGGCTTCTTCGTCGTTATGATAAATGGTTACCGCCAGCCGGTCTGCCGGCAGGTCGAAATATTTGGTCAAAAGCTCCCAGGCATAGCTGATGGCGCCTTCTTTAAAATAGTCGCCGAAAGAGAAGTTGCCGAGCATTTCAAAGAAAGTGTGGTGGCGGACGTCGTAGCCGACACTGTCGAGGTCGTTGTGTTTGCCGCCGGCACGCACGCTTTTCTGCGAAGAGGCGGCGCGGGTATAATCCCGGGTTTCGTTGCCGGCAAGAATGTTTTTAAATTGCACCATGCCCGAGTTGGTAAACATCAGGGTCGGGTCGTTGTCGGGCACGAGCGGGGATGACGGGACAATCTTATGTCCGTTTTTGGCAAAATAGTCGAGAAAAGTGCTTCTTATCTGATTTACAGTCGTCGTCATAACCAATTTCTTTCCAAATACATTAAATGGGACTAAAAAAACTAACCCTAACTTTTAATGCAATCTTCTTTATCTGTCTATAGAAAATTGGTAAAAATTCCTAAAAAGTTACCGTATATCCGTGGAGATAGACAAAGCCGGCGTTGAGCCAGGCGGCAAACAGCAGCCAGCCCTGATAAGGCACCAGCAGCAAGGCGGAAACGGGAGAAACGCGCCAAAACCAGTAAATGCTTCTGAAAACGACAATATTAAGCACGATTACGATGAGCAGAGCCAGCCCGGTGTGACCGGTGTAAAAAAAGGCAAAAGTCCACAAAACATGCAGAAACAGCTGATTGATGAAAAAGCCGTTGGTGCGCGAGCTTTCCTGCCGGACGGGGGCGTTGACGAATGCCAGATAAAAAGCGACTGTCATCAGCAGATAAATCAGTATCCAGGCGACCGGAAAAACGTAGTCGGGCGGCGTTAAGGCCGGTTTTTCCATTTCTTGATACCAGGTACTGACGCCGGTATAGTTGAAATAGGCGCCGACAATGAGCGTGAGGGCGGTCATGAACAGACAGTAAAGAAATTTGCGGACGTCGGCCATCGTTTTTCTCCTTCCTTTTTGTTTCCGATATAAGCGGCATATGCGGATATTCAAGAAAAGCTGTTGCAAAAAAACGGCCGCAGGTGTAAACATAACGGTAAAAGATTAAGCAAGGAGTGCGCAATTGACAAGAAAAACCAAAGACGGGATTGTCGTATACAATCCGGAAGATTTTGAAAAAATGCGCCGTGCCGGAAAACTGGCGGCGGAAGTTTTGGACTATATCACCGATTATGTGGACGTCGGCGTTACGACCGGCGAGCTTGACGATTTGTGCCGCAAATATATAGAAAGTCACGGTGCCGTGCCCGCGTGTCTGGGCTATCACGGTTATCCGAAATCGACCTGCATTTCGATCAACCATGTGATCTGCCACGGCATTCCGGACGACCGCAAGTTGGCCGACGGCGATATTTTGAACATTGACGTTACGGTCATTCTCGACGGCTGGTTCGGCGATACCAGCCGCATGTATTATGCCGGAAAGCCGAAACTGAAGGCGACGCGCCTGTCTGCCAAAGGAATGGTATAATGAGAAGCGGAAACTGTTTCGACAGGGGAGGATAACAGATGAAACGTCTGATGGCCCTTTTGCTGATGCTGTGCATTGCGCTGACCGGAATGGCGCTGGCGGAAGATGAGCTGTATGAGGAAGTGGACGACTCGGAGTTTAACGAGGATGCAGTTGTTCCGGTAGTAGGAGCTGTGTATCCGGATAAAGTACTGTCGGATTTTGACAGCAATTCTCCAGCGCTCTATACTGCCCGCATGACCGCGTATACCAGCGGCTATGTGGAACGTGATATTGAGAGCGAGCGTGTTTTCCGCGTGGGCGACGCTTCCGCGCGCGGCGAAGTGCTGTATATTGACCCGACGTGGGTCATCATGCGCTATCAGGGGAAGCTTGCGTATGTCAAACGCCACCGCATTTTCAGTGTGACGCCGGTGGATTCTTCCACGACGCCGCCATACGGAACGCAGAAGCACGCCTATGTCGCCAAGACCGCCACGAATTGCTACGTCCGCAAGTCCATGAGCAATCAGGACGAAAGCTGGGTGGTGCTGAATCCCGGCACGACGATTTCCATCTGGTGCATGTACGACGGCTGGGCGGTCGTCAACTATATGCGCAGCTATGGCTATATCAATCTTGATCAGCTGACGGACTTGACGCCGGTGTCCCCGACGGATAATCCCCTGCGCGAGGATACCCCGATTGCGGCGTACACCTCATATTATAAGATGGTGGACACGGAAAAAAACCATAACCGCATCTTCAATATTGCCCGCGGAAGCGAGCTGATTTCGGGTATTTACCAGCCGGGCGACGTCTTTGACGGCAACAAGATCATGGGACCATACAACAAGGGAAAGGGCTATTTGCCCGCAGGCGCGCTCTCTGACGGCACGACTACGACCAGCTACGGCGGCGGCACCTGTCAGGTGTCCTCGACGCTGTACAACGCGCTGCTCCAGCTGCCGGGGATTAACATCCTCTATCGCCGTGCGCACGGCGAGAATGCCGCACCGTACCTGCCGCACGGTGTGGACGCGGCGGTCGGCAACAAAACGCAGAACCTCCGCTGGCGCAACGACTACGACTTCCCGATTCGCGTCGAAGCGCACACCAGTGGCGACGGCGCGCTGTGTATGCTGATTTACCGGGTGTATGACGAGAAATAAGGCAATATACACGCAAAGGGGCGAGCAATCGCCTCTTTTTTGATGAAATCGGATGGGAAAAGCGGGAAATCCGGCGATGCAGCAGGAATTTCGCTCGTCAAGGTCGAATATTAACTTGTTACCTCTTCCGCTTGAAAGGAGAAATCACCCGATGAAACGCTTGCTATCGCTGATGCTGACCCTGCTGCTGACGGCAGGGCTGCTGCTTCCCTGCGCGAAGGCGGAGGACACGGTGCTTGAACCGCTCTGGCATGTGCCGGACTATGTGCAGTGGCTGCTGGACGTGGCGCGCGGCGAAATCGGATACAAGGAAGGGCCGCATGGGTACTCCAAGTACGGCGAATGGGCGGGCGATGCCTACGCGCAGTGGTGCGCCGAATTCCTGTGCTGGTGTGTCGATCAGGTGGATCAGCAGCACGGCACGGAATTGCTCCGCAATGTCTACCCCATGTATTCCGGGCAGAACGTCGGGCGCGACTGGTTCATCCGGCAGGGACGGTACGTCACCCGCAACGGCAATCTGGCGAACTGGGGCTACCAGTGGATGAAGGACGACGACACCTACATCACCACCGGAACGTACATCCCGCAGCCCGGCGACTGGGTGTTCTTCACTTGGACGAGCAGCACGGACACCGACCACGTCGCCATGGTGGAATACTGCTCACAGGACGCAATGGGGAACATCACCGTGCATGTCATCGAGGGAAACACACCTGTTGCGGTTAAGCGCGCGGAGTACGCCTTGACGTACAACCGGATTCTGGGATACGGCACGGTGCATGATGTCGCCGACTGGACGATGCGCAGCGGCAACAGCGGACAGAAGGTACGCGAATTGCAGGAGAAGCTGTCGTATCTGGGCTATCTGGCGGAGGACAAGGTGGACGGCGTCTATGGTGCGGCGACGGTGGAGGCAGTGAAGGCGTATCAGGGAAAGAAGGGCTTGAAAACGCTGGGCATCGCGAATATCGACACGCAGAAAGCGCTGAACGACGAGTATCGCCTGCGCCTCTACACCGACCCCAATGCTTGGGCGGGAGTCGTGGATGACAACGAGGAAGATGACGATTTGGACTGGTAAGGGCAGAAAGTGCTTTTGACGACAGCTTTCCCCCGTGAAAGGAGAATACATAGATGGATCCGATTTATGTCTGCGGACACCGCAATCCTGATACCGATTCCGTGGTGTCCGCCATGGCGTTTGCGGCGCTGCATAATGCGCTGGGCGACAATGCCTATGTCGCCGCCATGCAGGGCGCACCGAACGACGAGACGCAGTTCCTGCTCGACCGCTTCGGCTTTCAGGCGCCGACGCTGCTCACCAATGTCCGCACACAGGTGCGCGATATTGACTACGACCGTCCGCCAACGCTCGGCACAAGTGTCCCGATCAGTCACGCGTGGGCAGTGCTGCGCGAGGATGAAAATCTGTCTGCGGTGCCGGTCACGAATGAGGATGGCACGCTCTACGGGATGCTGACCGCGGGCGGCATTGCCGAAAAGGACATGGAGAGCATCACGAAGCCCGAAGTCCGCGACGTGCCGATTTTCAACCTTCTGTCCGCGCTCGAAGGGCATATCATCAACAACGAAGAGGATACGTTCGACACCATTTCCGGCGAAGTCGTGATTGCCCTGCCGACACCCGGCGAATGCCTGAAGGGCGTCAACAGCGGCAGCATCGTCATCAACAAGATGGTCGCCTTCTTCACCTTCTGCGTCGGCGTCCAGATCGTCGTGACGGGCATCGCCAAGCTGTTCAACCTGCATGTCTGACCGAAAACCGGCCTCCCCGTCCCGGCCGGTCACTCCATTTCAGTCAGATGCTTCCAGTAACGACGGGGCATCATACGGCGCTGCTGGCGTTCGTTGATGCGCCGGGGGATCGCCAGCGCCCGGAAATAGTTTTTCCACAGCAGCTGAAACTGCCGCTCGTCCTCGGCGAGCCATTCGTCGGCAAGTTTGTCGGCGATCATTCCCCGGTCGTCCTCCAGCGTGACGCACCGCGCCGTATGCCCGTCGTAATAGTAGCCGCAATCGCGCCGCCTGTCGTAGATCAGCCACCGCTGGTCGGCGAAACGGTCGGTGAAATAGTCCACCGCCAACGGCAGGGCGTCGTGCTCGGGCGTGACGGCGGCGAAATAGGTCCCGTCGGCGGCTTTCTGGAGGCGGACGAACTGTTTGAGACGTTCCCGCTCGTGGGAGACCTTGAGCGCCAACTGGAAAAGGGACTTCATGTCGGGATCGGCCTGGTCGGCCACGACGCCTCCGCCCTCGTCGAAAACACGGCGCAGACAGCGCAGCATCAGCAGGTCGCCCTGCGGCTGCTCCCCGTGCCAGGCATAGACGAACATCGAACGGGTGCGGGCGGTCAGCCGCCGTTCCAGTCCCCGCCACACACGGCCGGCATGCGCCTCGTCGGTCGCAACGTCGTGGACGCGCTCCGTAAAAAGCGGTTCGGGTTCCCCGGGGCCGATCAGCGCCTCGGGAAACGCCCGCATCGAGTAGGCATCGAACAGAGCCGACAGCAGCCCGTCGAAGGATTTGTCGTATCGGAAAACCAGCATCGCGTCAGAAAAGGGTCAGTTGGCCTTCGTTATTACCCGTTTTCCGCCGCTGCGGAGCGGTCAGCAGGCGGCGCACCTGCTCGGGGCGCAGTTCGTTGACGCCCTGCCCCGCAGTAAGTTCCCGGCAGCTGATGAAATACTGCGCCTTCTTCATCACCACGCCGATCTGCCGCAGCGACTGCTGCGTCAGCGTCCGGTAGCGGCGCGAGGAGACGATCAGCCGGGCCGACTTGACCCCGATGCCCGGCACGCGCAGCAGAGCCTCGTAGTCCGCACGGTTGACATCGACGGGAAAAAACGCGGGATTCCGCAAAGCCCAGGCCAGCTTGGGGTCGATGTCGAGATCCAGCCGGGGCGTCTGCTCGTCGGCGATCTCCTCGGCGCGGAACCCATAGAAACGCATCAGCCAGTCGGCCTGGTAGAGCCGGTTCTCGCGCACGAGCGGCGCCTTGTCGAGCGCCGGAAGCCGCTTGTCGTAGGGATTGACGGGAATGAAGCCCGAGTAGTAGACCCGCTTCATCGTGGGCCGTCCGTAGAGGGCCGACGAGAGCAGCAGGATGTCGCGGGCGCTCTCGTCCGTGGCCCCGACGATCATCTGCGTGCTCTGCCCGGCAGGAGCGAAGCGGGGCGCATGGCGGAAGCGCGTACGCTCCTCGGCGCTCTGGAGCACCCCCTGCTGGATGTAGCTCATCGGGCGGTAGATGCTTTCGTAATTCTTGTCGGGAGCCAGCAATTGCAGGTTGCGTTCGGTCGGGATTTCGATGTTGACGCTCATGCGGTCGGCGTAGCGTCCGGCCTCGGCCACCAGTTCGCGGCTGGCACCGGGAATGCTCTTCAGATGGATGTACCCGTTGAAACGGTGCACCGTGCGCAGGTCGCGGGCCACGCGGACCATGCGCTCCATCGTATAGTCGGGATCGCGGACGACGCCCGACGAGAGGAAAAGCCCCTCGATGTAGTTGCGGCGATAGAACTCGATGGTCAGTTCGGCCAGTTCGCCCGGCGTGAAGGCGGCGCGCGGAATGTCGTTGCTGCGGCGGTTGATGCAGTAGGCGCAGTCGTAGATGCAGACGTTGGTGAGCATGATCTTCAGCAGCGAGACGCAGCGTCCGTCGGCCGTGAAGGAGTGGCAGATGCCCCACCCCGCGGCGCTGCCCACCCCGCCCGCACGATGCTTGCGCGTCACGCCGCTCGAAGCGCACGAAACGTCGTATTTGGCCGACTCGGCCAGCACCTTGAGTTTTTCGAGCACCGTCTCCTTCATGGCGGCAAGTTATCGCTTTTTTCGGGAAAAACAGAGGTCCCGCGGGTAATTTTTCGCTCTTTTTCCCGATGTCGCTGGGCGTGTGAAAAATAGGGAAAAACAAAAAACGGGGCGGTAAAAACCGCCCCGCTCCGTATGGTATGGGGAGAAACGCTCTCCCGGAGATCCGTTCTGAAATAAAATCCGGAATTAGTACCGGTTGCGACCGTAACCGCCGCCGTTGCCGCCGTAGCCTCCGCCACGGTTGCCGCCGTAACCGCCTCCGCGATTGCCGCCGTAGCCGCCCGAAGAGCGCTCCTCGCGGGGACGAGCCACGTTGACCGTGATCGTCTGACCCTCGAAGCTGGTTCCGTTGAGCTGGTCGATGGCCTTCTGACCCTCTTCCTCATTGGGCATCTCGACGAAGCCGAAACCGCGCGAACGGCCCGTCTCCCGGTCGGTAATAACGTTAGCCGACGCTACTTCGCCGAACTGCATGAATAAATTTCCTAAGCCCTCACTGCTCGTGCCCCAGCTCAGATGCGAAACATAAATGTTCATTCTCTTGATAAGTTAATTAAAAAAGTGTTATTTGTTACTGATAACTATTCGTACTGCATTCATTCCCCGCGTGCCGCGTTCGAGTTCGAACGTCACCCGGTCCCCTTCGGCAATGCCCGCCGGGGCGTTGGTGATGTGAAAAAAGTATTTCTCGGAACCGGCGGCATCCTTGATGAAGCCGTAGCCTTTGGATGCGGTGAAATATTCCACCCGGCCGCTCATCGGCTCCTCCTCCTCGATTTCCGACTGTCTCGGGACCGAAATTTCGATCTGCGAGGCGTCGATCTCCTCCTTGGGCTTCACATCCTGCGGGGTCGTGTGAAGGACGCCGTTTTCGTCGACATACGCCAGCATGTCCTCGAAACTGCGGCTCCCGCCGCTCAGACGCTCCTCCTTTTTCTTCTGCTTGTCCTGACGTTTGGTCTGCTTTAATTTCTCTCTTTCTCTCTTTCCCGATGTAATTCGTTTGGCCATTTATCAATTATTTTTTTGCAAATACCGAAGCGCACAAGGCGCACCGCTCCCAACAAAAGAGCAAGCTAATGAGGTCGATTTTGAGAATGGGGGAAACCGCGATGGACTGCGGGATCAAACACTTACAAAGAAAGATTCAAAACAAAACTCGATTGTTTGGCAACAAAGATACACATTTTATTCCAGAAATCCTATTTTTCCGGATTTTATCTCTTCCGCCGCATCTTTTTACCCGCCGAAAGCCCTCTGCCGCCCCTGTATTTCAAATTCGTTTCAGATTTACGCCCCAACTTTGCATCGCGGTTCCCCGGACTCTGCATATTTTTTGTACTTTTGTCCGACATGCAACCGAAAGAGAATTAACAGAAAGATACGATGAAAAAATTCCCGATCCTGCTCCTGCTGACCGCCTGCTGGTCGCTGGCCGCGGCACAGGAGAGGCCGCAGGTCCCTGCGGCGCAGAAACGCAACCTCCGCACCGAAATCATCGCGGCCGATTCGACCGGCGAACTGCTGGCACAGCTGCGCAACATGCCCAACATCGAAATCGGCAAGGGCATCACCTTCCGGCCCAAAAACGACTGGTTCGAACTGACGATGCGCTTCCGCATGCAGAACCTTCTGGCGCTGTCGTTCGACGACGACTTCACGCTCACCAAGACCGAGGCCCGCGTCAAACGGCTGCGGCTGCGCTTCGACGGTTACATCTATTCGCCCAAACTGGTCTACTCGGTCCAGCTGGGATTCACCTCCTACGACACAGAGCCGCTGCCCGGCGGCGACATGAACATCGTGCGCGACGCCATCGTCTACTACGTGCCCAACGCCACCTGGAACATCGGCTTCGGGCAGACCAAGATCAAGGCCAACCGCGCGCGGATCAACTCGTCGAGCGCCCTGCAATTCGTCGACCGGAGCATCGTCAACAGCGAATTCAACCTCGACCGCGACTTCGGGTTCTTCGGCGAATACAACATGCGCCACGGCGAGGGCTTCAACCTCTCGGCAAAGGGCTCCGTCACGCTGGGCGAAGGCCGCAACTGGGGCAGTTCGCCGACCGGAGGGCTGGCCTATACGGGGCGTCTGGAACTCTATCCGCTGGGACGCTTCAAGTCGAAGGGCGACGTCATCGAGGGCAACTACGAATTCGAGGAGCGGGTGAAGATTCTGCTCGCCGGAGCCTACTCCTACAACCACAAGGCCTCGCGGCTGAAGGGTCAGCGGGGAGCCGTGATGCCCGGCGACGCCACACGCAACCTGGGGTCCTATTTCGTCGATTTCATCCTCGAATACCGGGGCTTCGCCTTCTACACCGATTTCATGGGTCGTTCGTGCAGCGACCCGCTGTTCAGCCCCGAAACCGGAGCCTTCGTCTACAACGGGCAGGGTCTCAACGTGCAGACCAGCTACCTGTTCAACAAAAAATGGGAAATCGCCCTGCGCAACTCGACGCTGTTCCCGGACAGCGAAGTGCAGCCGCTGGCCGGATACCGCAACTGGAACCAGACCACGCTGGGCATCACGCGCTACATCATCGGCCACAGCCTCAAAGTGCAGGCCGACATGTCGTACAACACCCGGAGCAGGTCCATAGACCCCAATTACAACCGCTGGGAGATCCGCTTCCAGCTGGAGCTGGGGCTTTGACGGAGAGAAAAGGCCGTCCGAAAAGTCCCCCGAAAAGTCCCCCGAAAAAAGTCACCCCTGCCGGAAGCTCTCCGGCAGGGGTGAAATCGTAAAAATCAGACTTCTCGGGCGACACCTAATATATATTACAGGATTTTCAGGGCGATCTGCGCGCACGCCTCGGCATCGGCCAGCGCGTGGTGGTGGTTTTCGAGTTCGAAGCCGCAGGCGGCGGAGACGGTGTGCAGCTGATGGTTGGGCAGGCGGCTGCCGAAGGTGCGGCGCGAGGCCCGACAGGTGCAGTAGAAGGTATAACCGGGCCAGGGCATGCCGTACAGTTCGAAGACGGCCCGCAGGCAGCCTTCGTCGAAGGGCGAGTTGTGGGCGTACTGTGCGGCCCCACGGCCCTGGGGCTCGTCCAGAACCCCCACGCGGTCGAACTGCTGGCGGAGATCGGCGTGGTCCTGCTGCTGTTCTCCATCGGCCTTGAAATGTCCGGCGAAGAACTCATGCGGCTGAAACGCCCCGTGTTCGTCGGCGGCACGGCGCAGGTGGTGCTGACCGTCGGCGCGTTCATGTGCCTCGGCGTGCTCACGGGCCAGACGTGGCAGCAAAGCATGATGTACGGCTTCCTCGCCTCCCTGTCCTCCACCGCCATCGTGCTCAGCCGCCTCCAGCAGAAGGCGCAGTCCGAATCCCCCCAAGA
>OODG01002405.1_pt1 | contig 11416 bp, 10 predicted proteins | sample 1671621 | NCBI WGS metagenome assembly OODG01 (sample SAMN06348175, study PRJEB24527) | human gut metagenome | biome: human gut; feature: ankylosing spondylitis patient; material: feces | host: Homo sapiens | place: China | collected 2015-10 | reverse complement strand
TGGGTTCTTCTCTTATCGCGTCGGGTGGACGAGATTTTGTGTTTAGGATGTGCCATTGTTATAAGTTATTTAAGTTCAACATCTTAATTTCTACTTCTTTTCGCCTTCCAACTTCTCTTTGAGCGAAGAGAGCTGTGCCAGCGCGTCGCCGTCGAGCGGTTGCGAGGCTTCGGCGCGGGTTTCGGCGTCGTGTTCGATCTGCGAAAACTCCTCCTGCGAGACGATCCGGAAACGGTGCAGCATGTCGGCGTCGCATTCGCCTTCGGGATGCACCCGCTGGTAGGGCAGCGAGAGTACGATACTCTCATAAATATATTGTGCGAGCGACACTTTCCCCTCGGCCGGCGAGATCCACATCACCTCGCCGTCGTAGTCGGCGATTTCGTCCGAGAAACGGACGAGCAGCGTTCCGTCGAAGGCGACGGGCAGGCGGCAATCTTCCAGGCAGCGGTCGCAGGCGACGGTCACCGTACCGCGGATGACGGTTTGCAACGAGAGCATCGACTCGCCCCGTTCGAGCGTGACCCCGACCGAGAGGTCGCCGTCCTTGATGTCGGTCGACCCATAGGCCTCGAACAGCGCATTATCCACCTTGAAATCAAAGCGGTAGGTGCCGTTTTTCAGCCCTTTCCAGGCGATTGCGTATTGTTTCGTCACATCCATCGGTGTGCAGATTTATCGTGCAAAGTTACAATATTTCCAGTAAATCACAAAGATTTTCGTCTTTTTGTATTCAGGGGCGCTGTGTCTCATCGTGAACGGATTGAAGGAACCGCGCGGGCGCAAACCGCCGTGAGCGGAGGCCCGCCTTGCGGTGCGTCCGGCAGGCGTTGCGGGAGGCAAGTCCCGCTCCGGCAGGCTGCGCCCCAGCAAACCCCGAATAAATTAGGTTCTCGCTCGGCTTGCGCACTTTGCGGAGGACGAGCCTCCGCTCAGATAGGCTGCGCCTCGGCAAAACCCAAATAAATTTGGTTCTGCCCTCGGCTTGTACTATCTTTGTCCGAAAGTGAAAGGCACGGGTATGAAAAAGGACGAAGGATTCTCGGTGGAAGTGGAGAGCTGTTACGAGGGGTGGTGGCGTTACAATGTAACGATTCTGTGCGGTTGTTTCGATGCGGACGGCGACCGGATCGGGTTCGCCTCGGCCGAGAGCGTCGTGGCGCCTGTGGGAAGCGATCTTCCGACTCCGCCGGAGGGAGCGGCTGCGGAGCGCAGGATCGGAATTCGTAGCGTCGCGTGCGACCACATCGTCATGTATGTCTACATCGTGCCGCACACGCTGCCCGAAACCCGCGAAATCGGCGATGTCGCGCCTTTCGACGTGCGCCTGCGTATCGGTTACGGGGGCGTTCCGTTCGGCGACATGCATTACAGAATCAACCAGTGGTCGGGCGCGTCGCTCGAAATCAAACTCCGCAACGACGGGAAGCCGTTTCGGGCGTAGGGTCCGCCGGCCTCGGAGATACGCCGACCGGCCCGTCGTTCGACGGGCCGGTCGGCGTTTACTTGCGTAGCGTTCGCTAATTGCGGAGCCGCTCGGCGATCAGGCGGTCGAGCGCATAGTTGCCGGGTCCCGAAATATACATCAGGACGAAGACCGAGAGGTAGATCGCGGCGAGTTCCTTCACGGCGAAGGGATCGTCGCCGTGGACGACGAACAGCGCGACGCACATGGTGAAGATCATCGGGATGAGCGCCAGCCGGTAGAAGGCGCCGACAATGAACCCGACCGAACAGAACAACTCCCCGAAAATGGCCAGCGTCAGCGAAATCCGGCTGCCCAGCCCCAACGGGTCGGGGAAGACTTCGGACAGCGCGGCGAAATCGTCGAGCTTCACGATGCCGTGCGACAGCAGCAGCACGCCGAAGAGCACCCGCAGGGCCAGCAGGAAGAGCGAAGCCCGTGCGGTATAGCGCGTCGTCGGGAAGAGGAATCGCAGGATTCGTGACATCCGCCTACTTCACTTTGTCCATGAACTCCTTCGACGGCTTGAAAGCCGGAATGTTGTGTGCGGGGATCGTGATCGACGTGTTCTTGGCGATGTTCCGCGCCACCTTCTGCGCACGGTGTTTGAGGATGAAACTCCCGAAACCGCGCAGGTAGACGTTCTCTCCGCCGATCATCGACTGGCGGATCTCCTCCATCATCTGTTCTACTACGGTGGCGACCGTCACGGCTTCGACGCCGGTCTGTGCGGCGATTGCTTTTACCAGTTCTGCTTTTGTCATGGTTGATAATGTTTTGGATAACTGCTGCAAAGGTAGTGCCTTTTTCAGAATAAACAATATCCTTTTTCAAAACGGCTCGTTTTGACCATTACGGACGCTATGCTTTTCGCGGATCGGCGGCGATGTCCGTTCGGGAGGGGCGGAACGCACCGCGTCGGCCGGAATACCGCGAATGCCGCGGGGTGCGGGGTACAACGGGAAAGGGAGAGGCCGAAGCCTCTCCCTTTTAGCATGAACGGGGAATCTATCCGTCAGAAGTCGATGCCCGTGTAGCTGGCGGGGGTGATGGCGCGCAACTCGGCCTTGACCTCTTCCGAGACGTCGAGCGCGGCGATGAATGCGGCGATCGCCTCGGCGGTGATGTGGGTGTTGGTGCGCGTGAGCGCTTTGAGCGCTTCGTAGGGCGAGGGATAGCCCGCACGGCGCAGGACGGTCTGGATGCCTTCGGCCACGACGGCCCAGTTGTCGTCCAGATCGCGGCGCAGCGCCTCCTCATTGAGAATCACCTTGCCCAGCCCCTTCATCAGCGAAGCGACGGCCAGCAGCGTGTGGGCCACCGGAACGCCGACGTTGCGCAGCACGGTCGAGTCGGTCAGGTCGCGCTGCATACGCGAAACGGGCAGCTTGCCCGCCAGATGCTCGTAGAGCGCGTTGGCGATGCCCAGATTGCCTTCGGCGTTTTCGAAGTCGATCGGGTTGACCTTGTGGGGCATGGCGCTCGAACCGACCTCGCCGACCTTGATGCGCTGCTTGAAATACTCCATCGAAATATAGGTCCACATGTCGCGGCAGAGGTCGATGAGAATGGTGTCGATGCGTTTGAGCGCGTCGAACAGCGCCGCCAGATTGTCGTAATGCTCGATCTGGGTGGTGTACTGCGAGCGGGTCAGCCCCAGTGTATTCCCGACGAAACGGTTGGCGAACGCGATCCAGTCGACGGCGGGGTAGGCGACGTGGTGGGCGTTGAAATTGCCCGTCGCGCCGCCGAATTTGGCCGTGACGGCGACGGCTTTCAATTGGTCGATCTGCCGGTCGAGCCGTTCGACGAAGACCATCAGCTCCTTGCCCAGCCGCGTGGGCGAGGCGGGCTGGCCGTGCGTGTGGGCCAGCATCGGGACGGCGTGCCACTCGGCGGCCAGCGCGGCGAGCTTCTCGCGCAGTTCGGCCAGTGCAGGGTAGCAGACCTCCGCCAGCGCCTCCTTGATCGAGAGCGGAATGGCCGTGTTGTTGATGTCCTGCGACGTGAGGCCGAAGTGGACGAACTCCTTGCAGGCGCCCAGCCCCAGCGCATCCATCTTCTCTTTGAGCAGGTACTCGACGGCTTTCACGTCGTGGTTGGTCGTGCGCTCGATCTCCTTGACGCGCTCGGCGTCGGCCGTCGAGAAGTCGCGGTAAAGTCCGCGCAGTCGCTCGAATGCGGTCGTGTCGATCCCTTTCAATTCGGGCAGCGGCAGTTCGCACAGGGCGATGAAATACTCCACTTCGACGCGGACGCGGTAGCGGATTAGGGCGTATTCCGAAAAGTAGTCGGCCAGTCGCTCCGTTACCTTGCGGTAACGTCCGTCGACGGGCGAAATGGCGGTCAGGTTGCTCAATAACATATCGTGTCGGATTTTGATGCGGCAAAGGTAGGCAAAAAAGCGGGGATTCGGAAATTTGGAGAGTGGGATTTCCGGCGTACGGAGGTTGCGGGAGGAAGTGTCGCTCACGGCCTGGCCGCCGCCGCTTTGCGGCTGCTTGCCGCGAGGGCCAGCAGGGCGAAGAGGTACTGTGCGGCGTAGTAGGTGGACATGATGCGGAGGGTGGCGTCGGGGAGCGGTTCCACGAATTTGTTCCATGCGATCGTCGCGTCGGAGAAGACGAAGAGCAGCGCCGCGACGCGGAAGCCCGGGGCGTAGCGTCCCCGATAGAAGAGCACGCTGAGGAGCATGGCTGCGATCACCGCGCCGTAGAGTGCGACGCCCGTCCGTTCGACGGACGACGCCACGCGGGGGACGATGCCGGCGAAGAGGAACAGGAGCAGGCCGGCACCGACGACTGCCGCGGCGGCGATGCGTCTGCGGGAGAATTCGGCCGACGGCAGGAAATAGCGGATGTAGGCGACGTGCGCCAGCGCGAAGAGGAACATTTGGAGCAGAAAGTCGTGCACTGCTCCGGCGGCATCGCCCGCCGCCGAGAGCAGCAGGGCGCCGGCTACCGGCACGCACGCCTTGTCGCGCAGGGCGAACAGCACGAGCGAGAGCCAGGCGGCCGGATAGCAGACCTTGCAGGGAAGCGGTGCTCCCGTGCTGAAAAAGAGGGCGACGCCCAGCCCGAATCCGAACGTGAGCGCACCGATGAAAACCGGCCGCCGGTATTTTCCATCGTCCGGCTCGTCCGGCGAGCCGCCTCCTCCACAGGCCGGAGAAGTCCGCTTACAGGGCCGCATCGATTAGGTAGGGGTAGTGGTCGGTGAGTTTGACGGTGAAGCGGGCCGTGATGCAGTCGAAGACTTTGACCGCCACGCCTTCTTGGGCGTTGCAGATGAAGCAGTGGTCGATAGCGCCCTTTTCGCGGTCGGGGCTGCGGCGCCGGCTCGTGCGCGAATAGCCGTCTTTCGGGCCGCAGATATGATGGCCGTTGCCGTTGTCGGTCGCGTCCGTCGCCGCCTTGTAGCAGGGCGTGTAACCCCCTTCGATGAACTGGCGTATGGGCAGCGAATCTTCGTAGGCGTTCATGTCGCCCGTGACGAAAATCGTGCAGCCGTACTTGTTTTTCAGCACTTCGGCTTCGGCCATCATCAGACGTACCTGTGCCGCACGCGCGTAGGTACTGCCCGGCTGCGCCGCTTCGCTCTTCCACCACAGGTGGGTGTTGACCACGGCGAAGAGCCGGCCCGTGTCCTTCTTGCGGAAGACCGCCGAGGTGTAGGATTTGCTGCCGATGTTGCTCCAGCACGACGGGGCGTAGAGGACGTAGTTGACGTCCACCAGCTCCACGGTTTCGGGGTTATAGAAGATCGGCGTGTTGTTCCACGGCTCCTCGCCCTCGTAGGCGATCCGATAGCCGTATCGGCGGATCAGCGGGTAGAACCGCTGGTGCATGTGGAGGCTGTATTCCTGCAAATCGAGCACGTCGGGCATGAAGGCGCGCACGAGCTGGGCGAATTGCGGAGCACGCACGTCGTCGCGGGGATCTTCGCCGATGAGGCGCCATGCTTCGGGAATGTCGTCGCGGCTGTAATCCCAGATGTTGTCGGCCAGGATGCGCAGGTTCGAACCCGCAGCGCGTGCGAAGAGGCATTCGCCCTCGACCGAGCCTTCGATATGCGCGTCGCGCGGAATGTCGCCCTCCCGGAGCATTTGCGCGACATGCTGCGCGGCCTTCGTCAGGGCCCAGCTGCCGCCGCCGTCGATCAGGAGATCGCCGCGCGAGACGCGGACGGCGTAGTCGAAGGGCGCCCGATCCTCCGACCGGACGAGCCGGATGGCCCGGCCCCGGTGGAACGCCGTGTCGGGCAGTATCCGCAATTCGGGCTGTTCGGCGCCGGCGAGCTCCTGTCGGAGCGTCCGCGCGGCATCGATGCCCTCCTCGTCTTCGAGTGCGGAGCAGTAGACGATCGTGAAGTCCGCCGTGCGCGTTCCTGCGATTTTGCGTTGCGCGCGGGCCTGCAAGCCGAAGGCGGCGAGCAGAAGGATCGAGAGGATAAGTCGTTTTTTCATCTGATTTCGAAAATTTGCCGATTCGCTAAAATTTACACGGAGATAACATCGAATGGACGAGCGCCGCTTTTGTTGTGGGTGCGGTCTCTGTTCGTCGGATGGGATTCCGCCGCTTTCGCAATCCTTTTCCCGCCTCGGCATAGTCCGAACTGGGTTCGGCTCTGCGCCCGGCTTGTCGAAAAGGTTTTCAAAGATAAGCTTTTTTTCGGAAATACCTGTTCGATCGCCGTATTTTTCAATCTTTTTGTCTGTTTTCGCACGGAGCGGCCGGCTGTCGAAAGAGGTGCTTGTCACGACATCTTTCCGAACGGGATGCGTTTGCCCGCCCTCTTACGGATCGGGCGAGAGGCGCTACGGCGGCTATTTCACGCAGGACGACGTGCGCGAGATCGTGCGCTTCGCCGCATCGCGCGCCGTGGAGATCATTCCCGAGATCGACTTGCCGGGCCATAGCCAGACTCTGACGAGCGTCTACCCCGAAACGTTCTGCCTTAAGACCGGCGAAGACTATCCGCCCGAAGAGATGCGCAACGTGCTGTGCGCCGGGCGGGAGGAGAACTTCGCGATGCTGCGCGACATCCTGACCGAGCTGGCCTCCCTGTTTCCGTCGAAATACATTCACATAGGAGGCGACGAGGTCAGCACGAAATACTGGAGCAACTGTCCCCGGTGCAAGGCCCTGATGCAGACCGAGGGCATGCGGAAAGTCTCCGAAATTCAAAGCTACTTCGTTCGCCGGCTCGAAACGATCGTCCGCGAAACAGGCAAAAGCTGCGCGGCGTGGAACGAGGTGCTCGAGGACAACCGACCGGACAAGAGCACGCTCATCTATGCGTGGAAAGACACAGCGGCCTGCGCCGAAGCCGTTCGCGCCGGGCAGCCCGTCGTGATGATGCCCGCCCAGTACTGCTATATCGACATGAAGCAAAGCCGGTGGGAGAGAGGACATACATGGGCATGGCTGGTCGATACGCGCCGCGTCTATTCGTTCGACCCGGACGATACGGGAATCGGCGGCTGTCGTCCGGAACTGGTCCTCGGCATCGAGGCGGCCCAATGGGCGGAACTGCTCGACCGTCCCGAACGTTTCGTGGAGTATCAAGGGTATCCCCGCCTCTGCGCGCTGGCCGAGGCGGGCTGGACCGAAAAGGGAAGACGCAACTGGAACGATTTCTACGCCCGGCTGACATCGGGCCATCTGGACCGCCTGAGCGCCATGGGCATCCGCTTCCGGATGTTTCCGCCCGAGGCGGACTACCGCGACGGAACGATTACGGTGCGCAGCACCCATCCCGACGGAGAGGTCCGCTATACGAACGACTCGAGCGAGCCGACGCTCGCGTCGGCCTTATACGAAGGTCCGATCCGGACGAAAAATCCCGAACGCTATCTGTTCCGCACCTTCTACGGCGAAGGACACAGCCCGGCCGTTCCGGCTACGGCCGACACGACCGTCGCGCTGGGTGCCGGCAGCGAACGGACCGTCCGCATTCCGCTGGAACGCTACGTCGATCGCAACGGGCTCTGGCTGTTGAGCGTATCCCAGCAGCAAGACAACGCGAAGATCGACCGGATGGAAGTGAACGGTCCCGACACGGCCTACACGATCATCCGCAACGGGCAGAAAACAAACCCGTTCAACGACCTGCGGCTTTACATCGACGAGCGGAACCGGACGGCCGATCTGATCCTCGCGCTGAGCAACCGCTCGCAGCGCTCCGACACGCTGACGCTCGGACTGCGCCCGTCGCCCTATATCGAGCCGCCGGTGCGCGTCACCAGCTCGCTCGTACCGTCGAAAAGGTTTCCGTTGCGCAATGCGTCCGACTACCATTTCGGGACTTACACCCGCGTCGCATCGCCTTGTAAGGCCGGCGACTACATTCTGTTCACGTTCGAAGAGCCGGTCGATTGCGAGTCCGTCGACCTGCGCACGGGCATTCCGAACGTCACGCGCTATATCGTCACGAAAGGGAGGGTCGCGTGGTCGAGCGACGGACGCTCCTTCATCGAGGCCGGACCGCTGAACGAAAGCGGACAGATCGTATGGAAACCGCACAAGCCCGTCCGCGCTATCCGGGTGTCGATCGAGGGCAGCAACGGCGAGACGGCCGTATGTTGGCAGGATCTTCGCATTACACCCACGCGCTGAGGGAGCGTTTTCCAAAGGGAGGATCATTTGCTCCGTCGGCCTATCCGTAAACCGACAAATCCTATGAAAACATCGACGGAGCATCTGCCGCCCTGTTGCAGAGAGGAGTTACGCGTACTGCGCTCGCTCACGGTCCGGCATATTCCCGACTGCTGCCTGATTATCCTCGGCGGAAGCCACGCGGGCCAAGACTATGTCCCGTGGAGCGAAAGCGTCGTTCGCGGGCGGCATACGCTTTACCGTCACGACTACGAAATCGCGGTTTTCGTCGAAGGAACCGAAACGAAGAAAGCAAGCAGGACACTCCGCCGCCGAATTGCCGGAACTTACGACGGACTTTTCAGATTCCGACGGCACACGACGCCCCGATTCATCGTCGAGTCCGTCGGCACGCTGACCGAACAATCGAAACGCGGACACTTGTTCTACAACGGCCTCGTCCGCAACGGCATCCTGCTGTACGACAATGGCGGGCACGTTCCGTGCGATTGCGCGCGGCCCGATCCGCTCCGAGCGCTGGAGGGAGCCGTCGCCGGATTCGAGAAATATTTTCCCGATGCGGTCAATCTGCTGTACAGCGTCACGACCCGGCTGCTACCCGCCGAAAACTACCGGCAAAGCGCCCGGCGGCTTCACGAGGCCTGCGACAAGTTCTACCGCACCGTATGGACGGTACATACGAATCATTCTCCCGGAACGCTGCCGCTCGACGAACTGGGCGGACTGGTCAAGCGTTACTCCCGCGAGTTCGCAGAAATTTTCCCCTGCCATGACGATTTCGAGGCCGAAAGCTACGAACTGCTTTGCCGCGCTCCGAAAGAAACGCGGCGCGGCGTATTCCGCTACACGCGCGAACGGCTGGGTTACATGCTACGCGGAACCGAGGCGCTCCGGGTTCTCACGCAAAGAATCTGCGCCGAGCGAATCGGGTTTTACACGGAGCTGGCCGAGGCTGCCGAGCGCAAGAAAGGTCTTTCCCGGGAAACGATTTTCGCCGGAAGATAAATCCGCATTCCGATACGGTTTACCGAAAGGTTTCGTATATTTGAATTCCAAAACTTTCCCGAACGTGAAGAAATACGCGCTCACTCTGCTGTTCGCTTTCGCCCTCGCGGCAATGCACGGACAAGACCGCGGACTGCCCGAGCGACTGGAACGGTCGCTCGACTCGATGATACTCGACGCCATGCAAATCAAGGCGTTCCCGGGGGCCCAGCTCGTCATCGGCGACAGGGAAGGCGTTCTTTATGCCCGCAACTACGGCTATCACGACTATTCGCGGAAACGGGAAGTGACCGATCGGGACCTGTACGACGTGGCCTCATGCACGAAAGTAGTGTCCACTACGTTCGTCGTCATGCGCCTGTACGACCGGGGCCTGCTGCGAATCGACGATCCTCTCGTGAAATATCTCCCCGAGTTCGCCGGCACGACGGCCGAAAGCGTCACGCTCGGCGAACTGCTGACTCACACCTCGGGCATGCGCGCGCAGACTTTCTATACGCCCTTGGTCCGCAATGCGAACGGAGGGCGCCTTTTCAGCGGCAAGCTGTCGGCCGAATATCCCTACCGGATCGGGAAAAACTATTTCGTGGCCCGCGACGTAGCCATCGACACGTTGCTGCTGTCGCGTACTCCACGCGCCGGCTGGCGCGAGGCCACCTCGAAACTGTACGTCAACCCGGCCGTCGACACGCTGATCATGCGGCAGATCATCGAGGATTACAAGCCGGAGCGCAGGGGGAGCTACCAGTACAGCGACACGAACTTCTGGCTGCTGAAACTGATCGCGGAAAAGGTCTCAGGAGAATCCCTCGACCGGCTGACCCACGCATTGCTGTCGGAGCTGGGCTGCACGTTGAGCGGGTACAATCCCTTGCAAACCTGCGACATGGAGCACTGCGTCCCGACCGAGGACGACCACATTCTGAACCGAGGCACCGTACAAGGCTACGTCCATGACGAACTGGGCGCTCTGATGGGCGGGGTAGGAGGCAACGCCGGGCTGTTCTCGACGGCCAAGGAAATGGCCCGTTTCTGCGAAATGATGCTCAACGACGGATGCTATGCAGGCCGCCGGATTCTTTCGCAGGAAACAATCCGACTGTTCACCGGTTCGCCGCTCGCCGAACGGAAAATCTGGCGCGGACTCGGATTCGACAAGCGGGACCCGGCCTCGAGTCCGTTGGGAGGCACGGACAGCTACGGACACACGGGCTTTACCGGCACGATATTCTGGATCGACGCCCGCGCCGGCCTGTACATGGTTTTCCTGTCGAATGCCGTATGCCCGACACGGGTCGACAACAAACTGCTTTCGACCTCTCTGCGAACCAAGATATGGGAGGCCGTAAAGCAGGGTTGTCGCTGAGGTTCGTGCTTATCGATCATTTTTCCCCGGACGAGTTTTCCGGATTTTTTTGCCGCATCGCCGGCAGCCGTCTCTTGCAACAACGATTCGCCACACGTGTCCTCCGCTCTCCCGAAGCATTACCATCCATGTTCCGATCGCTATCGGCCGGAACGCACGGCAGCCGAAACATCCCGAACCCGGCAACCGGTCCCGCCGACAAACAGCAGCCCGAAGCGTTTCTCCCGTACGACACAGATCAATAAGAAAAACAGGCTGCATGCGCTGCATGCAACCTGCCTTAAGAATATTCCCGAGAAACGGCCTACTGGTTCATCGTTACGAGCAGCTCTTCGTTGGAACGGGTCGACTCCATGTGCTTCTTGATCACTTCCATAGCCTCCACGGAATTCATATCGGAGAGATAGCGGCGCAATACCCAGATTTTCTGCAGCACTTCCTTGCGAAGCAGCAGGTCCTCGCGGCGGGTCCCCGACGCCATAATGTCGACGGCCGGATAAACGCGTTTGTTGGCGAGCTTGCGGTCGAGCTGAAGCTCCATGTTGCCGGTTCCCTTGAACTCCTCGAATATCACCTCGTCCATTTTCGAGCCGGTGTCGATCAGCGCCGTCGCGATGATCGTCAGCGATCCGCGCTCCTCGGTATTTCGGGCCGCGCCGAAAAACCGCTTGGGCTTATGCAGCGCATTCGCGTCGACACCGCCCGAGAGCACCTTGCCCGAAGCGGGCTGCACGGTATTGTAGGCACGAGCCAGACGCGTGATCGAATCGAGCAGGATCACGACGTCGTGCCCGCACTCGACCATTCTTTTGGCTTTCTCCAGTACCATCTCGGCGACCTTCACATGACGGGACGCCTGCTCGTCGAAAGTCGACGCCACGACCTCGGCCTTCACGTTGCGAGCCATCTCGGTCACCTCCTCCGGACGTTCGTCGATCAGCAGCACGATCAGGTACACCTCCG
>OODG01002403.1_pt1 | contig 11421 bp, 7 predicted proteins | sample 1671621 | NCBI WGS metagenome assembly OODG01 (sample SAMN06348175, study PRJEB24527) | human gut metagenome | biome: human gut; feature: ankylosing spondylitis patient; material: feces | host: Homo sapiens | place: China | collected 2015-10 | reverse complement strand
GTTGCGCCCGATCAGCTTCGACCCCATTCATCTCGAATATATCGAATTAGGGGCTACAGTCGACAAGGCTTTCTCCTGCGGCAAGAAACTAAAATAGCGAGACCTCCGCTATATCAGGATGTACGACCCCCGGGAAAACAGAATCATCATCGACGGAGAGGACAAAACCGACTCCGTCGAACGCTGTTGGTACACCTCAAGGCCTAACCGCTGTCATGTTATTTTCTGCAATTTCCCGAAGACCTACTCCTATGTCCCGAGCAAAGTGTTGTGGCTGAAGGATCCCGTGGTATTTGATCCGCAGCATTGCCACCTGCTCCACAAAGGCCGCCGGATAGAGCCTCTCTCCTACATCGCCGCTTTCCAACAAGGCTCGCGGCGATTCTGGTATGTGGAATACGCCAACGGCACCGGAGCCCACTACAAGGGATCGGAGGTCGAACTCGTTCGGTCGTGTCTGGAGGAGCCGCCCGCACAGGATCGCTTCGCCTATCTGCGCGAGGTGGCGGAACTCAACCCTCTGAAGACCGACGACGGACAGAAACTGCTGCTGATGCAGTACCAGAAGATTGACTTCGTCTCCGACCGTTCGGCGGCAGCCCTCTACCTGAATCCCGGCAAGGACTCGCCCCGACAATTCCCGGTGCCGCAGCTCATCTACCCCTTCGGGTGCAACGCCAGCCAGCAGAGAGCCATCCAGGCAGCATTCGGGAATCAGATCAGCATCATCCAGGGTCCTCCGGGAACCGGCAAGACGCAGACGATCCTCAACATCGTGGCCAATCTTGTGGTGCAGGAGAAGACCGTGCTGGTCGTCTCGAACAACAACTCGGCCATCGAAAACGTGGTCGAGAAGCTCGAAAAACAGGGGCTGAGATTTCTCACCGCCCTGCTGGGCAGCCGTGAGCGAAAGACAGCCTTCGTCGAAACACAGGCCATCGAGAAGTCCATTCCGGCCGAGATCGACTCGTGGTATTCGGCCGGAACCGACTCTCCGAAGTTTCTCCGCACCATCCAGTCCGAGGCTGAATCGTTACAGACAGTTTTCGAACAACAGGAGCGGTTGGCCCGTGCCCGGCAGGAGTTGACGGGGCTGCAAACCGAACAGCTCCATTTCGAGCAGGAGACAACGATTGATCCCGCCATCACGCTTCGTCGGCAGATGCCATCGGCCCGGCTACTGATGCTGTGGAACGAGTTGCAGGCCGCTGTCGAGTGGCAGCCGAATGGACTCTTCGACCGATGGCGAGAGGCAGTCCGATGGTTTTTGCTCAAACGCCGGATCCGCCGCCTGTTCGACGGATTGCCCCGCCATCCGGAGCGGCAGGACCTCCAACAGCTGATCTCCCTCCTCCAGCGCAGTTACTACCAGATCCGGCAGGAGGAGCTCTCGGCGGAGATCGACCGAATTGAAAAGCAACTTGCCACATCGGATGCTCCGGCAATGGTGGCCCGGTTGAGCGACGACTCGATGCGCTACCTACGCAGCCGACTGGCCGCCCGCTATGGCAAGGGACACAAACGGCCCATTTTCCAGCACATCACCCCCGAGTTGCTCAAGGAGTACCCCGTCGTGTTGAGCACAACCTTCTCCTCTCGGTCGAATTTCCGGGCGGAGACGCTGTTCGACTACGTGATCATGGACGAAGCCTCGCAGGTGTCGTCCGAAACAGGGGCATTGGCGTTGATGTGCGCCCGCAATGCGGTGATTGTCGGCGACTCGATGCAGCTGCCCAATGTCATCACCGATGCCGACCGGCTCCGGATGCAGTCCATCGGCGCCAAACACGCGATCGATCCCCGCTACGACTGCGCCGCGCTGAGCTTTCTGGAGTCCGTCTGCCGGGTCTTTCCCGAAGCGCCTCAGACGCTGCTGCGCGAACACTACCGCTGCCATCCGAAGATCATCAACTTCTGCAACCAGCGCTTCTACGGCGGGCGCCTGTTGATCATGACCGAGGATCACGGCGAGCCCAACGCCATCACGGCGTGGCGAACCACACCGGGGCATCACGCGCGGGGAGCGTTCAATCCCCGCGAGATCGAGACGATCCGACGCGAGGTGCTGCCGTCACTTCCCTGCGAGCAGGCCGAAATCGGCATTATCTCCCCTTACAACGAGCAGGTCAATGCGCTCCACAGCGAGCTGGGCGGAGGTGTTGACGTGGCCACGGTCCACAAGTTTCAGGGACGGGAAAAGGAGGCCATCATCCTGTCGACCGTCGACGATCAGATTACCGCCTTCACGGATGATCCCAATCTGCTGAACGTTGCCGTATCACGGGCCAAGCGGCAATTTACGCTCGTCACTTCGAGCAACGAACAACCCGACAGTCGCAACATTGCCGATCTGCTGGCCTACATCGACTACAACGGCGGCAAAATCACGGAAAGCGCCATCCATTCGGTTTTCGACCTGCTCTACGAACCCTACGCCGAAGCGCGGCGGGAGTTTCTCAAACGGCACCGCCGGATCTCGGAGTTCGACTCCGAGAATCTGACCTATGCCCTGTTGGAGCGGGTGTTGGAGGCCGACCCGGCATTCCAGCATCTGGGCATTCTCTGCCACCAATCGCTGCGACAGTTGATCCGCGACTGGACGCTTCTCAATGACGAGGAGCGCCGCTATGCCTCGAACGGCGCCACACACCTCGACTTCCTGATCTACAACCGCGTAAGCAAGCGGCCCGTCCTGGCTATCGAGACCGACGGCTACCAGTTCCACAAACAAGGAACCCGCCAATCCGAACGCGACCGGATGAAGGATCGCATCCTCGACCGCTACGGCCTACCGCTGCTGCGCCTCTCAACCACGGGCACCGACGAAGAAGCCAAGATCCACACGCAATTAACCAAACTCTTACAGAGATAGCGGCTGGATGAATTTATGGCTAAAAATCCGTCCAATCCATTCGAAATTACTATCTTTGTATATTAACACGCTCCCAATGAAAAAAGAAGCAGGATACGTATATATTCTGACCAATCCGAGCTTTAAGGAGGATTGGGTGAAGATCGGCAAGAGCTCCCGCCCGGTAGATGTTCGCTCGAAAGAGTTGGACAACACGGCGGTACCAATGCCGTTCGAGATTTATGCGACACTCAAAACCTCGAAATACGAGGAGGTCGAGAAGTTGATTCACAAGACCATCGACCGGCTGACCGATTTGCGGATTCGTCAGAATCGAGAATTCTTCAACGTGCCTCCTGCTAAAGCGTTGGACATCCTGCGCGACATATCAACCACGCTCGACGATGCCGAGATTGATGAAGTTCATCTTAGGAATAAGAAAGCGGAGCCGGAGGAACCCACCGAGAACGGGAAGAAACGAGCTCGCTTCAAGTTCAGCATGGTTCACATTCCGATTGGAGCAACTCTGGTTTTCGTGCCGACCGGAATTGAAGTAACGGTCGCGGACGACGATCACATCGAATACGAAGGACGCCTCTACAAACTTTCGCCCTTCGTGGGGACCTTTATGCCCGAAGAGCGCCGCAATACTTCGGGGGCATATCAAGGAGCAAAGTATTTCACCTATAAAGGCGAGCTATTGAGCGACCTCCGAACCCGTTGCGAACACGAAGAATAGTACTGAGCAACGGGGCGTTTTTCGATTTGAAGTCAATCTTCAAACAAGACCTATTGTCAGAGACTAAGAAGGTGAACCCACACAGATGTACCCCTCTTGGTCGTAGGCCTTCCGCTCACGATGAATTAAATCTATCAGGTGCTGCAACTCAGGCACGTCGGATTTAATACTCTTAAATCGGTTATACTGTTCATCGTATCTCTTCCTGGAGCCCGATTTCAGGCGCGATTCCACATCGTCCGGAATCAAATACGAAGAACGCTCTTTCCCCAAATACTGCTGAAAATCAACCAGGAATATATTTATCCCTGCCAGATCAAAATCGCCGAAATGCAGATAATGATTCGGGATGGTGCATAGCCATCTCCTTAGATCCGTAGATTGCGGATATCGGGAGACAAAGAGCACCCGGGTTGAGAGGTCATGCGCCTGAAGATATTGTTCAAAGAATATTCGTTGCTGACGAATCATCCGGAAGTTCTCCATATTCTCGGCACCAATCACCACCACATCCTCCGGGATTGTAAAACGCTCCCAATCGGCGACAAAGAGGAAGCTTCCCTCCTGCGGATTTACCACGAAAGGCTTCCCGTCAAGATGACACGCAATCGGTTCATAGCTGTTCACCGGGAACCCCGGGCAGGAACGAACCATAACGAGTTTGGAGTTTCCGGTTTCTGCGGCCATTGAAGCACGGGAATTCGGTCGATCCACTTCGAGGATTCGATAGTTTTCATCCCGGTCTATGAGGAACCGTTTAAGAGCCTCCGGGTCACGAGCCCGATACGATTTTCTTGAGCCACGTGGCAGGACCAATAGCAGGCCTTCCGCCAGCAGTTCGTCAAGCAGCCGGTTGTTTAGCTTCGACCCAGCAACTTGTTCACCAGCCAACAATGCCTGTATAGATGCATTTATCGCCATATCATCCGACTAATTGATTCGTTGCAACAACTTCTCGACCCTCGTCTTCACGCCATGTTTACTGAGGAGATATGTATAGCGATAGTCGTAAGGATTGTACGACGTAGGCGAGCTATTGATAAGATAGATATTGCGTGAGTTGGCGAACTGCAGAATCCCTTTTATATTGTTGGGGTGCAGACGCCCGATCTCATCCATCATGCAGTGGACGATGAAATCGCCACTCTTTTTGGCCGCCTTTTTCTTAAAGACATTGATGAGCATGATATTGACCATCGCCTTCACAAGAATATCCGTACCATCCGATCCCACGTTATTGATACGTTCCACCCAGCCCGTGTCGTTGTCATTCTCTTTGACACGGAACTGTAGCCGGAAGGCATCTCCCAAGGATACCGCCGCACGATTGGGCTCGTTCTGCAACTGATGCGACAGACTCTTCAGATAATCGACAACCTTACGGTTCACTTCATCCTGGTTATTGTCCGAGAAAAGATTCAGTTCGCCAATGGAGTGCGCATTATCCCTCGTATAATCGTGAATAGAGATCAGCAACTGCATGAGCTTGTCGCTCGATGCATCGGCTCGGAGCTCAATGCTCTTGATGACTCCGGCAAAATTCTTCTCCACGAAATCCCGGTTGATATCCTGTATCACACCATCCACATCCGCTCTTCGCTTCATAAGTGACCCAATCTCGGCCGAGATACGTCCCATGATGTCTTTGTAATGCTCGCTCGTCCGTCGGCGGAACTCCTCGATTTTGTTATTATCCATGAAGTCCTGCAAATCGACCGCAATTTGCATGTAATCAGCATCTGTCACCGGCATTGTGTTGAAGTGGAAAGCATTCTGAGGCTTGAAGTTCCGATTGAAGCTGACAACGACGGATTTCAATTTCTCGATTGATTCCCGTTTTTGATTGACAACTCCCCGCAATTGGCTCAAGAGCTGCTGACAATCCTGCTGCGTCTTCATCTTCCTGTCATCCGTGAGATATGCGTCAGGCACCAGATGCTCATTATCAAGCATCTGATGATAACGCTCCAGCCCCTCTCGTCTATGCTCCAGCTCCTTTAGGAGTTTTTTCTGGCTCTCGTCCAGCTCCGCGCACCGTCTCAAAATACGCTCCCGTTTATCATCATAGTGTTGCCGGATCGAGGAGAGCTGCCGTTCAATAGCTTTCATGCTCTCTTTGATTTCCGGTTCCACGGCAAAGAGATTTTTTTCGGCATCCCGATATCTGATAACTATCGGTCGTTCTTTATCAATCCTTCTTAACAGGCCCTGCAAATCTTCCAGCTCCTTACGATATTGCTCAAGCAGATGCGTGTCAACGCCTTTTCCGGCAAGCTCCTCGTTCTGCTGTTTGTCAAGTTGCTTCTTCTGATCGGCAAACTCCTGATTGCGCGCAGCGGCCTCCGCGTTTTGTGAGGCTTTGAAGGCACGTAACTCCGCATCAAGAGCTTTGGAAGCCTTGTCGAATGCCGAATCAAGGTCCTTCAACTCTTTCTTGTTCTTCAACTCATTCTTCTCACGAGCCTCTTTCTCTGATTGTACCTTCAAAACTGCGTCATTGCAAGCACGTTGACGGACTTCGGTCTCCCGATCAATCTCTTCCTGTTCCTCCATCTCCAGCTTATGCCGCTGGTTTTGCAATTCCTGGCGTTTGCCGGGGATCTGTTCCTCTTCCACCTTCAATAAGGTTGCACTTTGACGAAGAGGATTAATCAGCGCGGCATATTTTTTACGGAGTTTCCCTATTTCATCCTCATGAGTAGCCAGCAGTTGTGCCAACTGATGCTCTAACTGCTGCACCTGTTCTTCCAACCGCTTCTTCTCCGCCCTGTACTCGTCGGGGGTACGATGGACCGAGTCGATATTATCCAGGTTTAACTGAATGCCGAACAGCCCATCGCTGGCACCGGACAACCGAGGCTCAAGCCCCTCAGCGTATAAAACCCGCTCCTCATCAACGACTTTACCAATCGTATTCTCCCAGCCTTCGGCATTTTCACAAAGCCACTTGTAAAGTGAGCCGTCCAGGTGAGCAAGCAAGCCATCAATCCTTGCGACTTGTTCTCGGATTTTGGAACGATCCGCCTCAAGATGTTCCTGCTCACGTTGAAAGGTCTGCTTTACGTCCGCTTCTTGCATCTTGTACTCGGCGGCGAGCTGCTCAATCTGACTTTTCACCGCACGCTGCTGGGCGGAATTCTCGCGCTCCTTCAGATTCAATTGCAGGAGTTGTTCATCCACCTGCTTGATTGCATCGGCCATGGGATGCCACTGACGGAGCTCCCGCAGCGCAGCTTCTGCCCGACTCTGGTCTGCCAGCAACATTTGCCACCGCTCGTCCGAGTCATGTCTCCAGCTGTTGGAAACCTCCATGATCCGGTTCCGTTTTTGGGTGCGGTCCTCATCCAGCTTAACGCGCTGCTGCTGAAGTTCGGCCTGCTTGTTATAATATGCCTCTTTCTGGGAGTTTTCAAATGCTTGTCGGGCATTTTCCAGATTTCCTTTTAATACCTTGTATTTCTCCTCTATCGATGCATGGGTTCTCAGTAAACCATCCAACAGCGTCTGTTTATCCGTCGTCTCCTGCCGGATAGCGGTCTCCCGGTCGGCAAGAGCGAGGATCGGGCCAATACCCAGTACATCAAACTCTTTTCTTTTCTGTGCTATTTCCTTTAGTTTACTCCTTTTGGCACCGAGATCCTGATTGAGCTGATCTTTTTCCTTGTCATAGTCTGCCGTCAACTCTCTCTCCCGGTTCCGTTCTTTCTCAATGTTGCTCTTTACCTCCTTTGCTTTATCTTCCAGAAGCGGAATCTGTTGTTCACTAAATGCAACCGCTTCATTCAGCATATGCCACACGTCCAGCAATTGCTGATCGAGCGCGATAATCTTGCGCCCCTGGTCTGCAATCTTCATCGCCTGCTGACGCACGGGGAAACTACCATCACGAGACTGGCGGAACCAGCAGTCGATCTCATCATACTCCCGCTCGAAATCCGTAACAAGTCTTCTATAAGTCTGCAAGTCAATCGGCAGATCCTCCTCTGTCATGGATTGTATCAAGGTGTTCTTCACAAAGTCGGCATCCAGCTTCGTATTCAGAAAAACATTCTGGATGCTTCGTGGAATATTCTGATAATGCGAACTCTGCACCAGGGCATAACGCGCGTATTTGGAATCGCGGGCATTACCGAAGATAATATCCTTGAACATGGCACCGGATTCGATTCTTGCGGAGACAGCCACATTCTTGTCGATGCGTTCCCGAATCCGAATCCAGTCGCTCAACACCTGCTTGTCCTCGGTAATCAGCCATTCCCGCTTATACGGTGCATCAATAAACCGCCACGAAGCTCGTCCCTGGTAGCGACCGACAAGGATCGTATATGCGCCATTCTCACGCATCACCTCATATAGTATATACGAGTTTGACTGGCGGAAATAGAATTCATCAAACGGCTTCTGTCCCTGCTGAATGCCCAAACGATGCTTGTCGGCATTGTAGAAAAACAAGAGCGCTCTCAACACGGTGCTTTTACCCACACCCTGCGTTCCTGTAAAATGCACATTCCCATCTACAGCGATCTCTGCATAGGGGATATTCGCGCTATTTATAAAAATGACTTTATTCAGGTACTTCATCTTCGTTTGCAATTTGAATGATGTCCACCAACTCCTCTACATAGCGGAATGCCGAAGTGACCTTATAGGTCTCGTCAAGCTCACTGATGCACTCCGCAAAGCCCATACTCTGCATCTCCAGAAGCAGCTTGTTCACAATCTCGACAAGAGACCCAGCGCCGTATTTCTTGAAGAGATGGTTCGCCTTCTCCTTCATTTCGATATCCAGGCTGATCTGCTCCATCAAATGACTCTTACGGAACTGATACCCGGCCGTAAAGGACTGGTTATAAAACTTCAGAAAGTCCAGATAGTCCAGCCATTTGGAGAAGCTGTCCAACTTCTGCTCAATGGACTGTTTGCTCTCTCCTATTCGGGAAAAATAGAAGTAACCATTCCCCGCTTCGAGTTGCAGTCCAATCTCCCGAAAATAATCCGTGTAATCCTCCAGGTTCTCCTCTATATCCTCATACAGATGGCGGGTAGAGGCGTCGATGCTGTCGACCGAGAGGAATTCGCCCCGGCTTAAACGCTCGTATATTCTTTGGGTATTATTTCGCATAAATGATCGGATATTCAATGTTTTGGTAGATGGCATATTCTCCGGTCATCCGGCATTCATCAGGATGCAGAATAACCAGCTGACAGAAGATTGCGGCATACTCCTCAATATTATGTTTTACCTTATAGTCGTATCTCAAGATGAAATCGAACAGATTATAGCTTGATGCCAGGAACGCATTCCATATTTCGGCAAGATTCACCTCCTTCAACAGTTGGACATGGTCCTGCAAATCATCATCCGTCAAAGGCTCGGCTGCCGTTCTTGCCGTTTTCTGGATTCCATTACGCTCGGCGACACGCTTCAGCAGCCTGATGATCTGATCGTTCCCCCGCAACATCTCCAGGGAAAGACGGATCCGGCTGTATTGACGAGACTCCATCCAAACCAAATTCCGCTCTTCCAGCACCTTCGAAAGGTTCGTTTCACTCTTGATAAGCAGTTGATCTTGCAAATATTTCAGCTTCCGGATCTTTCTGTAGAGCTCATTCTGCTGGTCTATCTGATTGATGTAAGAGATGATCTGCCGGTCAATCTCCATCAGCGCATGGTAGGCCTCAACAAAATCATGCTTCACATCGCTACAGGTCTTGGCCATGTGCGGATCATTGGCCATGATGAAAAAAGCATGCTCATTATCCATCAGCTTTTCACACTCGCGTATCATGGCGCGAATGCTATGACCCTTCTCATCCAGATTCTGCAGTTTCTTCTTTTTGATGACATAATTCGGCTCCTGCTTATAGGCATGATCCATATTACGCTTCAAATCCACCACATTTTTCAAGGTTCTGAAGCCGGTCTTCTTGAGAAGCTGCCGGACATTATCCTGATACCCCGCTTTACGGCTGGGATTGGTCTCCTGCAGAAAATAGCTGATATTCTCCTTCAACGTATTGATACACTCCTGTACACTCAGCACGCTGATCTCCTCGTTGACATTCAGTACCTCCTCGAAAAAGTTCAGGTAGTCACTCTCAATCTCTACCATATTGCCAGCTTCCACCAGCACGCCATAGTCAATCAACTTCCGCAACCTGGCTTCATTCCCTCCGACAAGGTCAATAGCAAGTGCGACCGGGAACCTCATGAGTTTCCGTTTCTCAAACATCTCACTGAGCAAACCTTGCTCACGTGAGAGCGTTTTGGTCAACTCCTCTATGCTCCTAAAATGCGTCAGGACATCCATATATCTACAATTCTGAGATTGACTCTATATTTACTTTCACTATTGCGTATTTGACCGGCGTATAGGTTCCTGAGAAATTGAATTTCAAGTAACCATCCCAATGATTGCCTTATCGCCCAAGGAGAGGCTTCGATCACACAAAACCCCGTTTCACATTGTTACTCTAATGCAATTTACTATTTTTTATTCGAACTACAATCTATATTGCGCAAAATATATCATTTAGAAGTTACCAACAGAATAAAAAAGTCGGGACCCGATTTTCGGGACCCGACTACCCTATCCACAGAGTGTGACATCTACTTCTTCTTGCGATACCCGCACTTCGGACATACACCCTCCTCGTTGAGTGCAACGCCGCACAGCGGGCAGCGGTCGATGTCATTCTTGGTCACGAACTCCGCCGAGGCCGCATTCACACCGCTCGTGAAGGTGCACGGGTTGTTTTCGGAAATGGTGCTGCTCGACGCCGACCGCGCCCGCGCCGAGGGCGAAGCGATGGACATCAGCCACGGCCTCTTATTCGCAAAACCCATGAACATTTACGCGGGCGATTACGACGATCTCAAAGACGCCGCCGTCGTCATCATCACGGCGGGCGCCAATCAGAAACCCGGGGAAACGCGGCTGGATCTCGTGCGCAAAAACGCGAAGATTTTCCGTTCGATCATCCCCGAACTCAACGCACGCGGGTTTGCGGGCATTCTGCTCATCGTAGCCAATCCCGTAGACATTCTGACCAGGCTGACGCAACAGATCTCCGATCTGCCCGAAGAGCGCGTTTTCGGTTCGGGAACGGTGCTTGACACGGCGCGGCTCAAATATCTTTTGGGCGAACACCTCTCCGTGGACAGCCGTAGCGTGCACACCTTTATCATCGGCGAACACGGCGACAGCGAGATCCCCGTTTGGAGCAGTTCCAACGTATCGGGCGTGCCCCTGCACGATTTCTGCGAAATGCGCGGCTTTTACGATCACGACGGCGCCATGGAAAAAATCGGCGAATCGGTCAAAAACAGCGCGTATGAGATCATCGAGCGCAAAAAAGCGACCTATTACGGCATAGGCATGGCGGTACAGCGCATCTGCGAGGCGGTCGTGCGCGACGAAAAGTCCATTCTGCCCGTATCCACCGCCCTGCACGGCGAGTTCGGCGTGGACGGCGTCACGCTGAGTATTCCCGCCATCGTAGGTGCGGACGGCGTGGAGCGCATCGTGCCCATCGCTCTCAACGAGCGGGAAAAGGAACTTCTGCAAACATCCGCCGAACTTCTCAAAAAGACAATGCGGGAAATCGAATAGCGTACCTTTTTCCTCCGCGGCGCATAGAATATAGCATGAAAATCATTGCGTATGACAGAAAAGCCGCGGTGGAATACGCCCGCAAATGGGCGTACGGCCGCAATCCGCAATATTATAATTTCGACAGTCTGGGCGGCGACTGTACCAATTACGTTTCGCAGTGCCTATTTTTACCGCATCAACGCGTATATCGTCAAATACCGCATCGATCTGCGCCT
>OODG01002393.1_pt1 | contig 11444 bp, 7 predicted proteins | sample 1671621 | NCBI WGS metagenome assembly OODG01 (sample SAMN06348175, study PRJEB24527) | human gut metagenome | biome: human gut; feature: ankylosing spondylitis patient; material: feces | host: Homo sapiens | place: China | collected 2015-10 | reverse complement strand
CCGCTTGCCCCCCGCTCCTCGAACGACAGCCGGATGGCATCCTCGTAGAGCGTCCTGGCGTTTTCTGCCGAGCCCCAGCGCAGTTCGTACTCCGCACGCAGGAAGGTCACCTCCGCGGCATTCATCCACAGGTAGGGATCCGTTCCCGTGATGAGCATGTTCGAATAGGCGGAAACCGCCGTGGCCTTGCTCGACACGTTGATGCCGATACGGATGCCGGCGTAACCCTGCACCTCCTGTCCGTTCTCCACGAGGCGTACCGTCGTGAACATCTTCTCGCGCCGCGGGTCGTTGTAGCCGTTCATGTAACTGATGATGTCTGCACCGACGCGATGGTCACCCCAGTCGTTGTAGATCAGCGTCATGCGATTGTCCGAGGTCTGCATCCGCGCATTGTCGGCATTCGACGTAATGACGCCCCCGGCAATCGCTTCGGCAGCCTTCGTGCGGGCGGTCTCCTCGTCCACGTAGGTCAGGCGCATCGCCATGCGCAGCTTCAGCGAGTTGGCGAACTTCAGCCACTGCGCGATATTGCCCGCATAGACCCCGTCGTAGCGACCGAAGGCGTCAGACGGCAGCGTGAGATTGTCCTCCAGCGAGGCAATCGCTGCGTCGAGCTCCTCGAACATCGCCGCATAAGCCTCCTGCTGCGTGTCGTAGGCCACCTCGAGCGATTCGGTCTTGTCGGCCATGATCTGCGTGTAGGGAATCGGACCGTAGGAATCCGTCACGCGCTGCATGATTGCAATGCGGCAGACGGCGGCAAGCGCGTGGGCCGTTACGTCGTCCGTACCGTTGATGATGGCGCGGTAGGCCGGGTAGGTCTCGCTGATGACGTTCACGAAGGGCCACTTCCGCCAGTCGGCCGAAGCATTGAAGGTCTCGAACTTGTTCTGCCACGTGTCGACCGTGGCGCCGATATAGCCCGCATAGGGCCCTCCGACCAGACTCTCCAGGAACTGGTACATGTGCTCCTGCGTCGGAACAACGAGCCCCTGCAGGGTCTTGAGATTGGTTCCGATCTTGTAGTTGTTGGCCTGCAGCTGCTCGTCGGTCACTTCGTTCGGATTGCGGTTGATATCCGCGAAGTCGCCCGTACAGGCAGCCATGCCGAGCAGCACGACCGCCAGCAGCAGCCGCTGCACGTTATGTTTCGTAGTTTTCATGGTCTTGCTGTTCATTTAGAATTGGAATTTCACGTTGAAGCCCAGGCTGCGCAGCGACGGCATCATGAAATAGTCGATGCCCTGATAGTTCAGCCCCGTCGAGGCGACGGCCTCGGGATCGAAGGGTGCCTTGCAGTAGATCATCCAGAGGTTGCGGCCGACGAACGAGACGGTCATGCGCATTTTGTCGCGGAACCACTTCGCGGGGAGCGTGTAGCCTAACGAAAGCTCCTGCAGGCGGAAATTCGTGGCCGAATAGGTGTAATATTGCGGCAACCCCGACTGCGCACCGATGGCCTGATACCACTTCTGGGCATCGATCGTCTGACGTCCGTTGATCAGAACGCCGCCGACATCACGTGCCGCGGCCGAAGCCTCCGAAACGCCGTAGAGGTCCATGTTGGCCTGCGTCGCGGAGTAACAGATGCCGCCGATGCGGCCCGTTAAGAGCACGCCGAGGTTCAGACCCTTCCACGAAAAGTCGTTGCGCCAGGCGAGGTTGTATTTCGGGAAGACCGACCCGAGGTAGATGTCCTCCATGTAATCGTCCTTGACGGCCACGTTGCCGCTCTTATCCACTTCGATATAACCGTCTTGATTGTAGACCAGGTCGGAATTGGTGTAGAGGTCGCCCAGCGTACCGCCCGGTTTGAGGATATACTTCGCCTTGCCGAGGCCCTTGATCTCCAATCGGTCCTTGGTAATATATTCGCCGGTTTCGGGATGCTTGTAGTTGTGGACCAGTTCGACAATCTCGTTCTTGTTCCACGAGAAGGTGAAGTTCGTCGCCCAGCGGAAGTCCCGCCAAGTGTTGTCGTACCCGGCCGAGAGCTCGACACCCGTATTGCGGACGTGGCCCGTTTGCAGGTAGATAGTCGAGTAGCCCGACGATACGGAGATCTGCGGGTCGAAGGTCTGGTTGTAGGTGTCGGCCCAGTACCACGATGCCGAGAGGCTGATGTGGCGCCACAGCCGGGCGTCGAGACCCAACTCGTAGGTGCGGGTCCGCTCCGGGTAGAGGTCGCCAATCGGATAGTGCGTCTTGGCGGTCCAAACCTTGTTTGTGGCATCGTATTCGTAGGTCGGGATGGTCAGATGCCGCGGGAAGGGCATACCCACCGAGGCAATCGAACCGCGAATCTTCAGATAGGTCAGCGCACGACCCATGTCCCAGAGCGAGGTAGGCACCCACGAAAGGCCCACCGACGGGTAGAAGAACGACGATTCGGGCGATTCGGCCAGCTGCGAGGCCCAGTCGTTGCGACCCGTCACCGTGAGGTAGAGCATCTGCTTCCACCCCACCTCCACCGAGGCGAAGATCGACTGGGTCTGCTCCTGCCAGCCCGACTTCTCGGCACGCTTCTTCGAATCGTCGAGGTCAAAGACGTTGAAGACGTTCGGGAGGCCGTTCTCCTGAATCGGGCCCCGGTACGACAGCAGGTCGGTCTTTACGTTGTTGATCGACGCGCCGACGTTGGCCTGCAGCGACCAGTCGTCGCCGAACGTCTTGTTGATATTGACCATCACGTCGGCATAGGTCTGCGTATCGTATTCGCGCTGCTCGGTGTAGTGGCCGTTCTTGCCGCCGTCCGTAATCGTGGTGTTCGACGAGGCGTAGAGCTTCTGCGTGTAGAGCGAATTGGCGTTGTCGATCCTGACGCGCCCGGCCACATTCAGCCACGGAAGAATGTCGTACGAAGCCGAAAAGGAGAGCAAGTAGCGTTTCTTGTCCGTATTACGCAGATTGCGGTAGGCAATCCAGTAGGGGTTCTGCATGCGCAGGTCACCGCCCTCGAGGTCTGAAGACCAGAACTGTTCCATCAGTTTCGAGGCCGGATTGTAGCGCTCGAAGATTCGGTAGGCATCGAAATCCGTTCCCCGCGGGAAGAGGTAGGCCGGGACCAGCGGGTTCGAGTAGACGCCCTGGTTGGTCATGTTCTGGTCCTGCTGGTAGATGTAGCTCGCCGAAGCGTCCAACCGCAGCTTGTCCTTCAGAAAATAGCTGGTATTGCGGAAGGTGAAATTGTAACGGTCGTAGGTGTTGTTGGGGATGATGCCGTCGGAATTGACCGCAGCAGCCGAGAAATAGGTCTGGTTGCGGTCCGTACCACCCGAAAGTGTGAAGGCGTTCGTATAGACATGGCCCGTCTCGAAGAAATCATTGGGTGTATAACCGGTTTGCGCAGCCGGAGTAAGCCGTTGTCCCCAGCTGTAGACGGCAGACCCCGCGCTCGAACCGTTCAACCCGGTTCCATAGCGGTTCTGGAACTCCGGCAGCACGAAGGGATTCAGAAACTCCGTGTTGCTCGAGAGCGTCACCTTCAAGGCGCCGGCCTGTCCCTTTTTCGTCGTAATCATCACCGCACCATTCGCTGCATTCGAACCGTACAGAGCCGCTGCCGCAGCGCCCGTCAGCACCGAGATCGACTCGATGTCCTCCGGGTTCAGGTCGGCAATCGACTCCGTGGCACCCTTCGAATCGAACTCCGTACCGCCTCCGCCGCCGAAGTTGTACATCGGAATACCGTCGATGACATACAGGGCATTCGACGACTGCGAGATGGACTTGTTACCGCGCAGCACCACCTTCGTGGCACCGCCCACGCCCGACGACGAGGCGTTGATCGTCACACCGGCCACCTTGCCCGAGAGCGAATTCATGAAGTTGGCATCCTTCACGGTGGTGATATCTTCGGCCCCGACCTGTTGGACATTGTACGAAAGGGCCTTCTCTTCGCGTTTGATGCCCAGGGCCGTCACCACAACCGACTCGATCTCCGAGGTCGATTCCCGGAGCGTCACCGTGAACGACGTCCGCGTACCGACCGGCACCGCAGCCGTCTCATAGCCCAGATAGCTCACCTCGAGGGTCTGCGAGGAGGCCGGAGCGGGAACCTCCAGCGTGAAGCGCCCCTCGGCGTCCGTAGAGACGCCCAGCGTGGTGCCCCGCACGATCACCGAGGCGCCGATGACCGGCTGTCCATTGGCATCGGTCACGCGACCGGAGACCGGCACCGGCCGTGCCGCTGCGGCTTGTTGTTTATAAATGAAGATGCTGCGTCCGTCGATATCGTAACCGATGTCGAACGGAGTGAACAGTTGATCCAGGACTTTGGTGATTAATTCATTCGAGACATTGATACTCACCTTGCGGCTCTCCAGATCTTCCACATCTCGATTGATGAAAAGATACCGTGTCTGCGCCTTGATCTTGTCCATCGCCTGCTCCAGGGTCACATTTTGCAGATTCAGCGTGATGCGAGCAGTCTGAGCCTTAGCCGTAAATAGAACACAGCTCAGGCAAACAAGTAAGGCAAGTCGAAACAGTCTTCCGTTTTTTTGGGCGAATCCTGTTTTTTCCATACTTTTGTAGAATTAAGGATAATAGGTTACTTAGGTTTTAGGCTGACTATTATCTGCGGTCTGCGGATTCCTCCAAATCTGCAGACCTTTTTCGTTGGATAACAGTCTGGGAGTGTATTTGATTTATTTTCTCATAGGCATTTCTTTTAAAGGCACAATCTGGATAAATCGTTGCCAAATACACAATCACATTATCGTATCATAATCACATTCGACTTTTCATCACGCGTATAGGTAAATCCGGTGGATACGAGCTGGACCACGTGCAGAGCATAATCCACCCCATCCGAAATACGCACCTCTCCGCTCATCACGTTAATCTGCGGCAAGGTTTCCCGCTCGATCTCAATCTGGACATCGAATGCACGCTCGAAGATGGCCATCAACTCATCGAACGGCATCTTCTTGAGATGAATCAGCCCTTCCGTCCAACACAAATCGTCGAAATCGGGAACGCGCTCCTTGTAAAGCCGGCCATGCTCCAGGACAACCCGGTCGTTCGGTTGCAGGATGATGGATTCGGCCGGGTCCTTGCGGCTGGTCACCTTGACCCGGCCCTCAACCAGCGTGGTCGAGAACAGTCCGTTCTCGGAATCGGCCAACACATTGAATTTCGTACCCAGCACCTGAATGTCCGTTGCGAAGGTCTCCACGATGAACGGGTGCGATGGATCGTGCGTCACCTCGAACAAAGCCTCACCCGAGAGTTTGACCCGTCGTGTTTTGCTGGAAAAGACAACCGGATATTCAAGGGTCGTTTCGGCATTGAGCTGTACATGGGTTCCATCAGCCAAAGTCATCTGCATCCGCTGTCCGGCGGGTACAGAGATCACGGTCTCGCTTTCACTTAACGAACGGCGGTAATAGTCCTTTCCGAAATAGGCGGCACCAAGTGCCACGACGATTAAAGCCGTTGCTTGGATGATATGACGGACATATCGCCATTCTTTTCGTTGTGTTTTATTCACCTTAGGTTGCTCGGTTTGAGGTTTTGTGCCGTAAAGTACCAGACCGTCGAATAAAAGGTGTGCTTTGCGAAACTCTGCTCTATTTTCAGGTGATGCTTCAACCCATGAAAGAATGCGATGTTCTTCTTCCGGCGAGGTTTCTCCTCGAAAATATTTCATTAAAAGAGTTTGATCCATCGTTGTGTTTTTTTTTGGTTTTTATTAAGTGCTTCTATTATATAGTCGGTTGAGAGAGGGTATGTTTACCGTTTTTTTACACTTTTTTGCAAATAAATTTATTTATTAAATATTAAAAAATGTTTAATAAATTCTAACTATTTGATTTTAATGCAATTAAATATAATATCGAGGGCGATATGGTTTTTTCGCAAAATAAACATTAACTTTGGCTACACAACTGCAACCAAGTGATGAGACCTCAAAATACGGATATGTTGAGTTTCGACCAATTGTATGCTGAATACAAAGATCGGTTTATTCTTATAGCATCATCCTATCTTCGTGATAAAACCTCGGCTGAAGATCTGGTTACAGATTGTTATATGCACTATTGGGAAAATAGAAAGGAAATATGTGCTTCCACTAAAAATATCCCGGCATATATTCTCGGTATGGTTCGTTATAAATGTATTGATGCACTCCGAGAGAAGCAACAGCACTTACAAACATATCAGCAACTTTATCAGATTCATTTACGAAACATTCGCGAAAACCTCGCCGCTTTGGAGGAATGTGACCTTGCTAAGGTTCTTTTCCGAGAGGATGTCGAGAAGATTTTCCGACGGCGCCTCGCGGAAATGCCCGAACTGTCAGCCCAAATCTTCATGGCAAACCGATTTGAAGATCAAACCTATCAAGAAATAGCACAACGCTATAACATCCCAGTCAGAAGGGTTACCCGGGAAATTCAACAATGTTTGAAACTTTTGAGAGAAGATCTTGGCGATTATCTGCCTCTGGTTGTTATTTTGTTCCCGCATATTTTTAACAAATAAAAGGGACGGCAGAATGTGATTATGATTTAGCAACGAATTTATCGTGAACTAATTCTGATTGCCGTCCCTTTTGCCGCTTTGTCTGAATTATCAGAAACACAAAGATGTGCTCTTCTCCTTGCGTATTATTGTCTTCATAAAAAAGGGCGCATTCTCAGCCTCATGTAGCCGGTCTTGGGAACCTTTGCGCGAAGCTGTCCTGCGCCCAGTCAGTCCTGCTTGTATTTACAAGCAGGACATAACCAGGACTGACAACTTTTATACCGCACAAAACAACCTCGTAAGAGGATCCCAAGTTCGCTACATGGTATAAAGAGTTGTTTCTCCTTCTACTTGTATATCTTTTGTCTATGCTGACAATCAATATCAGCACACAATTTACATAAATTCTAAAATCAACTTCTTAATATGCAAATATAGGTAAAATATTTGAATACATGTGAAATCACATGTATAAAAACAATCAAAGCCTCTTTCTTTTGCATAATAATGCGAACTAAGGCTCCAAAATACAAAGACCTTATTTTCCAGAGGCTTTTAATAGAACGTATGCAACAACTACGTTTCGAGCATGGGTATTCCCAAGAAGATGTAATAGAATCTACGCATTTGGACATATCTCGATATGAATCGGGAACATCTATTCCAAGCACTCTGTCCATACTAAAATTGTGTAAGTTATACGACATCAGCATTTCGGAATTTTTTGCACCAATACACTATCCTCCGAAAAAAAATAAGGATGTTTGAGTTTATCAAACATCCGTTTCTTATAGTCGTTTAATACGTCGTTTTCTTTTTCGATTAGACACTTGTTGTTGCTGTTCTTCGTAGGCATGCACATCAGCCAGATCTAAAATGGCGTTTACTGGATTGAATGAGGACGGTTTTCCAATATTTGGCTCTTTCGAAATGTCTGTTTGATGTTCGTGTATAATTTGATTCTGTTCTCCGGCATGGAACTGCTGTTCGAAGGCATTGACCGAGAAACTCCGTCCCAGCAGGGAGCCGTTGGCCACAATTCCTTGCCCGTGGTCAATAAAGGTTATGCCGTAGATTCGTCCCGCAGCATTGAGGCGGAATACCGCATCGACATCCTGATCACGCAATCGCTCGCAGAACTCCGCCCGGTTTGAACACCGCGCCATTCCCTCCGTAATCTTTTCACGCAACTCATCAAGTGCTCTGGGCTCCTTCAAGGCCGTTTTCGATCGCTCGTAGTAGCGTTGCAGGGCCTCATAGCCGACATCTTTCCCGATGCGGCTTGACTTGAACGGCGTCCCGATGCCATAGCCGTCATCGGTCAGCGCTCCGTATATCATCCCGGCATAATCGCGTCCGTCGATGGTTCCGGTCCGTTCTTCGGCCGAGACATTAAGGGCTCCGAGCAGCGTCCTCCACTCGCCAAAAGAGGCGCAGCGGTAATGCCGCAGGCACGACCTTACGGTGGAAGAGACCTGCTGCTTGACATCGCCCTTCTGATAATCCACCTTGCGCAAGCCCTCCCGGTCTTGCAGTTCCTGTCCTTTGATGCTCGGGTGTAGCCCGTATTTTTGCTCAAGGTTCCGCAGGATCAACATCGAACGATCATACTCGTGCGAGTCGGAGATCTTCCGGCCCGTCGAATCAACTCGTAATGAGACAATGTGCAGGTGTTCGTGCGACCGTCCGCTCTTCGACGAAGATCCCGCGGCATACGTCTACACCGGACAGGGGCTCAACATCCAGACCAGCTACCTCTTTAACTGCAAATGGGAGGTTGCCCTGCGCAACTCGACGCTCTTTCCTGACCGCGAGATCCATCCGCTGGCCGGGTACCGCAACCGCAACCAGACGACCCTCGGCATCACGCGCTACATCATCGGACACAGTCTGAAGGTGCAGGCCGACATCTCGTACGACTCCTATGCCGGGCGCAACCCGCAGATCATTCCCGACAACTACAACCGCTGGCAGCTGCGTTTCCAATCGTGGAGTTAGGGTTATAATAATTATATTCTTCATTATTCATTGGTTGTTGTCTCCTTTTTATGGTATTATTGAGCCTATCGTTGAAGACATTCGGAATGGGGTGAATTATAATGATCCTTTCTTGCTTTGAATAAATAAAAAAAATGGCACAAATTTGGCTGGTTTTAAAAAAAATCTTAACTTAGAGACCTAAAATAACTCGATATCACGCCATAAAATCATGATAATCAATTAGATATGTGCGAATTTAGGAGAAAAGGACAATTGTTTCGATATTTTGTTCAGCGGATTTCTAGCGCTTTGTCTTCAGACTACAAAACAACTGGGGGCAATAAGGAATATGTGGAGGTCCCAATGGCGTATTCGAATACATATTTAATGAAATGTTTATATTTTGCATGCCTGGAATCCTCTTCAGAACCAAATGGTAACAATGATGGTATGGGATTATTTCAGGTGTTTAACAATATGAAAGCGTACCCTCGCGGACCATTGGAATATGATATCTATGAGAATCTTGCAAATATAGACGGCCTTGTTTATGAAGATGGACGGATCTCCAAGGTGAAAGTATGCACACCTGATTTTGAAGAAAAAGAAAAAGAAAATGCGGAACAAATTCGAGAGGCTGTTGAGAAGCTAAAAAATCGTGGTATTTTATACATGGATACGACAAAATTAGTTGAGCTTTCCCATAAATTAGATTTGTGGAATGATGCATATACTTTCAGTAGTGATAGGAAAATTGTTATAACTCCCAATAGTGTACAAAAAGAACGCCTGCAGTACTTGAGTATTACTAAGGTTGCATAACATTACGTAAAATTTTTTCATATTAAACCGGATTATGTCCGGTTTTTTTATTAGGTGTTTAGATTATGACGTATATTAAGCAAGCAATAGATATTATCAATGCATTAGGTCAATATGATTTCAATGAATATTTTCAATTAGTATATTATGTTCTAAAGCAATCTTTAAAAGATAAAAATAGAATTGTATTTCTAGGCAAATTACTCAATTTTCCAGCAACTTCAAATCTGGTAGTTGCATATAAAAAGGCCATACCAGCAGAAGGATTAGACCCCGACCAAATAGATGACAAAGACATTATCTTTACTTCTTCACTTCAGTCAGGGGAAGAATTAATAATTGACCTATCATCGCAAAAAGAAATAATAGACAATAATTTTGCTTTATTATGCATGATAGCAGCAGAAAAAACTACGAAAATAAAAAAAAGTGCCGACCAACTATCTATAAATGATATAAATACATTGAAAAGCATGGTTGGTTCGCAACCATCTATATTAACACGACTCGTTAGCGCTTGTGTAAAGAAAAGCCAAGACGAAGATTCAAAATCAAAGTTTTTCTCCGCTTTTTCGACATATAAAGCCATAACTGTATATGCATATCTAATCAAATCTATTCTGGTTGGAGAGTTTCTATCATTAGATGACTTTTCTGAACAATTGAGAACAATCCTACAAAAAGGACTGAACTCTCCTGATGATGATGCAAAAGAGGACAGATTTGTTCCTCCTATTCTAAACTTAGTTGAGAATATTATCCATGAATATACGAGATTTTGCAAACAGAAATCTCTTCTATATCATAAAGGCCATGAAGTTGGTATTACCCCATATTATTATGGTTTAGAGGAAAAAGAAGCTATTTATAAACTGACAGAAGTAGATACCACCCTTATCAAACTGCATATTCTTTTTCAGTTTGCTCTTAAAATCACAGCAATTGACCTGTGCTATTATGCAACAGAGAATAATTTACAGGTCTTAATAGACGCTTTATTTCACAATTATCGCATAAAACAATATTTTAATAATCAATATATTCCTCAGGAAATAAATTTGTTACGTACCGCAAATCCTGACATATATGATCTGATGCAAGATGTTATCCTCGGAATTGAATTTAAAGCAGGAGCTCTTGCCTGTGGTATACTCGAAGAAAAAAAATGGGACAAAGAAGAGATATCAATAGATGGGCATAATTATGTTGTTGCTGGATATAGCGACATTAGAGGTGTTTTGAATAAATACCGTTATGTCAAGCAAATTGATAATCCTATTACAGCATATTACTATCAAAAACATAGCAATCATTGGTATTTCGAATATACGATTAAACATTCCTATCCATATGAAAATCATAACGATATCAAGACATATGATACACATATAGAGGAAGCATATAAAACGTATTTTGAGGAACAAGAATTAGTAAAACAAATAGTCTCTGCAACTAATGAGCAAGATATTATACCCATAATAAGTACTATTGAGAATATAGCGAAGAAGGATAGTATAAATCATACCCCTGGCTTTTTCCCGTTGCTTATTTCATCTATAAATAAAAAGATTAACAATGGCGACCTTGACATTAATCTCTATAACAAATGTTTTCATGCATATAGAATCTTATTGCGTGTTTTGAGAAATTATATACAAACGTATAAAGATCAAGATAGGAATCCTCTTCAGTTTAGGCCTTTATTTTATAATAGCTTTTATACATATCAAAGAGAGGCAGATCATTGGGTATATGCAAAAAATTATTACGAAATTGAGCGAGATTCAATCAATTCACAGCCGCTTATTTCTAATACGAATCGAAACAAATCTGTCTTTTTTGCATCATATCAATATGATCCTATTGACATACAATATTTGGAAAATTTCTTCTTCGAATTCAACAATAAATGGCATGAAATACAGGAGAAGCGAATGACGGAACAAATTAATACAATGGACACGTTGTCAAAGAAAAACAAAGAGATACGCCCGCAAATCATCGAACTGTTTGCAGATGAGCGCAAAAGAACAATTCAATTATTAGGAATATTTGGAGCTATGCTTGCATTCGTTTCCTCTGTTGTGGGCATGCAAAAAATTGTCGAGACCCCTGCGGAATTTGCCCTTTTTGCCTTTACTTATATTCTTGGGTTACTAATTTTTGTT
>OODG01002392.1_pt1 | contig 11445 bp, 10 predicted proteins | sample 1671621 | NCBI WGS metagenome assembly OODG01 (sample SAMN06348175, study PRJEB24527) | human gut metagenome | biome: human gut; feature: ankylosing spondylitis patient; material: feces | host: Homo sapiens | place: China | collected 2015-10 | reverse complement strand
ACCTCTCTTATCTGCTGACCGCTCTACTTCCCAATAAAGAAGGGAAATTACTGGCTGCCATTGCAGAAGATTTTGCTCGTCAGCATCAGAGAACTAAAGATATATTCGCAGTGCAACAAATAGTCATTCAACGTTACGCTGCTCAAGGTGAATATGCCAAAGCTATCAAGGCGGGCAAAGAATTGCAGAATGCAGCCAAAGAACTCGGTGATTATTACGGAATGGCAATGGCAACTGCTGGAATAGCCAATAATTATAATGCCATGGGCATTGAAGAAGATGCACTCAAACATTATCTGGAAAGTATAAATCTATTAAAGAAATCAGAAGAGGAGCACGACATGCTATACCTTGACTTGTACAGGGTGGTATTACATTGTTATACAATGAAAATGGACTATAAAAATACGGCATTATATGCAGATACATTACAAGCTAAAATTGAAGAATGCGCCAATAAAAAAGTAACGTTCGACTTAAACATATATCGCATTGCTCTTGAAAGCAGTCTTACGGCTATGTATCTGGATCAAAAAGATAATGAGAAGACCTATCTGCATTTAACTAAAATGGATTCATTATACAAGCGTACACCTTTTCCTACTATAATTTATGAGCTCAACGGCTTAAAGGCTGATTATTATATTCAAACAGGAGAATATGAAAAGTCACTGACTTACTTTAAAGAAGCTGTTGATTATTTAAAAGAACAAGAAATTACAGATCTTCAAGCATTTAGGCACTATACCAATTATGCTCATACCCTATTTTTGTTAAAGCATTACAAGAAGGCTGCAGAAATCTATGAAGAAGCTTCTGTTTTAGTAAAAGAAAATTTCCAGCAAGACATGTATGCAGAAATGAATCAACTACGCGTCATGTACGATTTGGATAAACTGGAAATGCAAGCTGAAAAAGACAAGCTTCAACTAAGTGCAACCCGGAATAAACTTATCGCGTTTGTCATTGCCACCGCATTGCTATTCGCTATCATTCTAATTGTCATATACAATATGCGACGCATCAGCAAGAAAAACCTCGGCTTGGTGCAACGCATTCGCGAGCAAGACCTTTTAGAAGAAAAATTGTCTGAACAACGTGAAAAACTTGACAAACTGCGAATGCTGCACATTACAGAAGAACCGGAAACTTATAATGAAACCGCTGTTTCACAGGAAGAAGTTCTTATAATCAAACTAAAGAATTTCCTGAAAGACAATCCCGTATATATCGATCCGGGAATAAACAGAAAAAGCTTAGCTGACATGCTTGGCACTAATGAGAATTATATACGAACAGCCATCAAAGAACAATTGGGATATACCTTTAATGAATATATGAATGAGTTGAGACTGAATCACGCAAAGAAATTATTAGCTACCTCGTCCGACGAATGCACGATTGAAGAGATCGCAATTGCATCCGGTTTTAATAGCCGGAGCACTCTGTATAGAAAGTTCCGGGAGAAGTATGACATAACCCCAGATGAGTACAGAAAATTCATTAAACGTATGTAACACCCTTCATAAAGCCCCTCCTCCAACCTGGAAACACAAATTTTCCAAACTTGCAACACAACTTTTCCAGTTGTGCAACAGCATATACCCCATTCCAAACCTATCTTTGCTCGCAGAAAGCGGCCTTGATGGCTCATGCTTTCGTATCCTCCGTATATACCTGCTTTTATGAGTCTATATACGGAAGAATACATCTCTAATCCAATTATTATCTATTACTAATATTAAAATAATTTGTAAGAATGAAAACATTGAGATTAATAGCCATGCTCTTTATTGTAAGTAATTTACTATTTTCTTGTAATAACGAGAATGAATTACAACCTAAACAGCAGGAACAGAATAACCAAGAATCCTACGCCGTCTCATTTAATTTAGGAGGTGAATTTATATCAACTTCTGAAACACCTTTAAGCAGAGCTGAAATTACTCCTAAGAAGATATACGGAATTAATGTATATTATAGGAAGGATGGAGATACATATTATAGTTCCTATGCTTGTGGGCTGTTTGACAATATTCAAGATATGACTATATCCTTGATTAGTGGGCATAAGTATAAATTTGAATGTACTATGGTGCAAAATGATATTGATACCTTATATCATAATAAAAAAACGTACTATGCGCCATTTCAGCAGTCAAGCAATAAAGGTACGCTATTAGAGAACAAGTTCAATGTATCTACAACAAGCTATACAAACATCGAAGGACTAAAGAGTGGTAAAACCAATATTGAAAATAAAAACAGTTCATCTTACTATCCTCAAACTGACAGATTCTACGGCGAACTTACAGACTATGTGCCAGCTAAAGACGGAGTTGCTAAAATAAACTTAAAGCGAACAGCTTTTGGACTCAAATTTATAATAACTCCACCAACAGACGGTACACTCTCTGTCAGTCAGATTATAGCGTATAATAGTTACATGTATCCTGACATCAAGGTATCAGCAGACGAAAGCGCATTGACATCTTCCTCCATGTACACATTCTATGAAGTATATAAGTGCTGGCAGATGGAAAGTTATGCAGAAGACTTAACCATTCAATTGACATGGCAACGTGCTAATGGAGCAACCCAAACGTTTGAAAAAGTAATCACCGCTAAACGTAATGTACTAACCACTATTAATGTTAATGTAAATGGCAGCAGCACGGAATCATCTTTGGGAATTAAGGAAGATGATACTCCAATGGAAAATGAAAATGCTGATATGAACTTTAATGGAGGAGATATAGATGATAATAATACAAAACCTAATGTATAATAGTATTAATCAAAATAGTTTTAAATGAGAACATTAAGATTTATTGGAATGGCAGTAATTGCCATAATTATGAGTGTTAACCTCACAGCTTGTTCAGATGATGATGAAGATTCAACACCTACTGCTGAGAAATTAGCGGGTCAGTGGGTATTGACTCATGAAGAAGGTTATGAAAAAGAACCTTCCGAACCTGAATATGACAGAGAATGGAACCATGCACCAAAAGATGAATGCGAATATTATGGTAATTTCTTATTCAGAGCAGACGGAACATTTGTTGAATCTGATTTGGATAACTCCGAACTTCAACGTGGTAAATGGACTCTAAGCAATAATCTGCTGACTTTAAGAGAACAGGGGTATGAATATTATGCAGATGATTTGAAAGTAGTAGAACTCTCTTCAAATAAGTTAGTGCTTGAATATTATTATGAAGAAGAAGATGGTGGAGTAGAATACGCTAAAATGACTTATAAGAGAAAGTAATTATGACTAAAGTAACAGGATAGTATTTGAATCATCTATCTATACTCTTTTAATAATAGGCATTACGGTAACTTTTTGGTTCTGTGATGCCTATTACTTTATTTAACAACAATAGGGACTTTTCTTTATACAGAGTGAATCTTATCTAAATATTGCAAGCTATAAAATTATTTTCTTTATACTGGATTATTATATCTGAATGAAAAGTATTAATCAAATATTATAAACATGATACAGAAAGAAAAGTATTTAGCTCCTCAGATTGAGATTATTAAGATGGAGAATGAAGGTGTTATTGCAACAAGTGGTAATTTGCCAAGTGTTGGTAATGGTGGAAGTGCATACAGTAGTCATGCTCGTTCCACAAGAGGTTATAATGGTGCTAGCAGTAGTGATCTGGAAGACATGATTAATGACATTCTAACTATCGAGCAATAATGAAGACATGGAAATGGGTAAACACGCTTTTAATGTGTACGCTGGCAAGTACAATTATAAGTTGTTCTAGTAATGAAGAATTGACAGATGAAATAACCAATACTAGTAAAGATGAACTGATAACGATAACGGTAGGAACAGGAGCAGATACGAATACTCGTGTATCTTACGATGATGACAAGGTGGGTTCGTCAAATGAGGATGCTTTGAAATGGGAAGAAGGAGATAAACTACTTGTTGCTGGTTATGCTAATGGGACATTAAAAGGTAAGGAGATCTACTTTATTAATGAAGGAGTGGGTAAGACCAAAGCTTCATTTACTGGCACTGCCATTGAGGGAGCTACTACTTATAATGTGTACTATCCCAGTAGTGTAACAGTTGACGAGCCCACAGGTGGAGCTACCTTCTCTCCAAGTGCTCAAACACAGAATGGTAACAATAACACTGTTCATCTTAGAGATAATATCTTTTTGCAAGCAATCAATGTAACAGATTTGAATGATATTACATTGGAGATGAAAAGCAGCATTATGAAATTTGAACTCAGCAATATTCCTACTGACATAGGTTCACTTAAATCTTTAATTTGGATAGTGGAAACAGATAATGGCAGTAAGAACATGGTACTGAACTTGTCAAGTATAGCAGACAATCAAGCACTCAGCGCTTATTTGAGTTTTATTTCAGAAGAGATGTCTGTAAAAACTAATGGTAAATTTACTGTAATTCTGCAAGGAGATAAGCTTTATAAGGCTGAAAGAGAAATCATAAGCGGAAAGAAGTATGAGGCTGGCAATAGATATACAGCAAAAATAGATAATAGTCCTGAGACTATGAAATGGGAAGAGTTAGCCAATATGAGTTTTACAGTAAAGGTAGATGAGAATTTAGGCTTCAACATTCCTTTTCCAACGAGTGGTGAAACTCCTGCAAATATTATGGTAGATTGGGGAGATGGTAGTGTACTCACAATAGTTAATAAAGGTACTACGTTAAGTGATGGTGATGATTTTAATTATAAATATGCAGAAACAGGAGAATATACTATAGCTATATATTCAGACCAAGTTGATGAAACAGAGCAACAAATTCCAAAGATAAAATTCTGGAACAACAGAGATAACAACAGTAATTCAAGTAAATTACGGCTAATAGGTACTCCCCTTTTAAATACCGGAACAGAGGATTTTAGCTATTGCTTCTATCAGTGTTCTAACTTGACAAGTATTCCAAAGGGATTGTTTGATAAGAATACAAACGTGACAAGTTTTTGGGGTTGCTTTCAGGGTTGCTCTACACTGGAAAGTATTCCAGGGGGATTGTTTGATAAGAATATAGAAGTGACAAGTTTTGGCTATTGCTTTCAAGGCTGCAAAAAATTATCAAACATTCCTATTGGATTATTTGAAAGGAACACAAAAGTGACAGACTTTGAATATTGCTTTGAAGTTTGTTCTAACTTAACAAGTATTCCTACTAGATTATTTGATAAAAATATAAACGTGACAAGTTTTTTTGGTTGCTTTCAAAACTGCTCTACATTGGAAAGTATTCCAAAGGAATTGTTTAATAAGAATATAGAAGTGGAAGTTTTTAGAGGTTGCTTCAGTAACTGCACAAATTTGAAAGAAGTTCCAGAAGGATTGTTTAATAACAACAAAAAAGCAACAAACTTTATGTCCTGCTTCAGCTTTTGTTCTAATGTTACACTGAATAAGAATATATTTAGCAATGAAGGCAATACAGATCGTTTTTCTGGCATGAACATGCTTTTTAATTACTGTTTCCAGAATGCAGGTGAACAGAATGAAAACCCAGGTGAAGCTCCTGAATTATGGAAGTATAAAAGAGGTAGTTCAACTTGGAATACAACAGGCTGTTTCTATAATGCTAAAGCAACGAATTTAACATCAAATAATGAATATAACACGGAATGGGGTACTCCTTTAAATTGGAATTAATCTCCTTTTACTATAGTAAACAGAAGTGCTGATTTTCATCTAAATAAAAGCATCTCTGTTTCACGATAAAACTACTATAAAAAGTGCATGATAGCCTTGGATTTTATTAAAAATCTGGGGCTATCTTTATTTCACAGAATGAATAAGTTTGAGAGATACAATATTTGAAGCAATTCATTTGCTGTTTTTATATACAGTAATAGTGTTGTCTAAAACAAATAAATTCATTATTTTTGCAATACAGTATTATACTGTAAAAGAGATTATTAACTTATTGAATAATTTATCTTGTTTTACATGATTGATGTAAACCAATATGTAAACCAAGCCTAAAAAGCGCATAAAGAGGATTTTCTTTAAGAGCAGCTAAGCGGCTGTAGCTCAGTTGGTAGCTTACGAAGGCGAAGCCTTTGGAAGCCGCAGAAGAGCATTAGCCTTCCAAGCTGAGGGTCGCGGGTTTGAGCCCCGTCTTCCGCTCTTAGAGAGAATCCTGATAGTCAAGCAATTAGCCATCAGGATTTCTCTTTTTTTTATAGTCCATAAAACTACAAATTTAGGCGGTTTCAGAGGTTGCATGTAAACCAAGATGTAAACCGGAAATATGTATGAATGCAACGGTTAATGTGCTGTGTTACAGGTCTAAAACTCTTAGTAATGGTGAGCATCCATTAATGATTTGTGTGTGCAAAGACGGCAAACGGAAGTATGTCGGTCTTGGAATCTCTGTAAATCCTAAATATTGGGATTTTAAGAAGAATACTCCTAAGCGTAATTGTCCCAATAGGGAACAGTTAATTAAGGTTATTAATGAGCAAGAACAGAAGTATGCTGAATGTGTGCTTGAATTCTCCGCGGAGAATCGGGAGTATTCACCTGCATCTTTGATTGAAGCAGTTGTGCCTGTACGGAAGGCTAGAACGGTTGGTGAACTGTTTAATGAGTATATAGCTCAACTTAAAGACGAGGGTAGGTTAGGGTATGCGCTCTCTGTACAACAGGTATGTAACTCTCTATTGAAGTATAGAGGGCATTTGGATATTTACTTCTCCGAAATTGATGTAAATTGGTTAAGGGCGTATGAATCTTGGTTGAGACGCTGTGATTTGGCGGATAATACCATTGGCATACGGTTTAGAACATTGCGGGCTGTCTATAACTTGGCTTTGGCAGAAGGTATAGTGAAGGTGGATTGCTATCCATTCAAGAAATACAAAGTCTCTAAATTACATAAGGAGACAGCTAAACGTGCTATAACAAAAGAACAGGTGAAGCAGGTTATTGAATATGATGTGTCAGGGTCACGTTTCTATAAGAGATTGGCTGTTGATATGTTTACGTTCTCTTATTTAATGGGTGGCATTAACTTCACGGATATGGCTTTTCTAACAGATAAGAACTTTGACGGTGAACGTTTGGTGTATATTCGGCAGAAGACGAAGAAGTTAATAATGTTACCGTTACAGGAGAAGGCTATTGAGATAGTGAACCGCTATCGTTCCTCACAACGTAAATATATATTTCCAGTACTGGATAATCGTGAGCGGACACCACGACAAATAAGAAACCGAATATATGATGTGTTGGATAATGTTAATGGGTATTTGGCTGATATTGGAAATGAGTTGGGTATTGAATTAAAGATTTCCAGTTATGTTGCCCGCCATTCCTATGCGACAGTTTTGAAACGTTCCGGAGTATCTACTTCTGTTATCAGTGAATCATTGGGGCATAGTTCGGAGAGGGTGACACAGATTTATTTGGATAGCTTTGAGAACAGGCAATTAAATGATGCAATGAAGAACTTATTATAGTACCTTCAATTAATCCCACTTGTAATTATTGCAGGTGGGATTTTATTTATATATTTGAAGCATTTAATTATACAACATTACACATGAAACATAAACTATCCAATTACGGCAACTCTGATGCCCATAATCAAATAAAGAAGCTAATGCTTAGAGGTGAGAAGCTTACAATAGGCTTCTTCAATGAGGACATAACCAATTACTCATGCGCATGGATTGAATCAAAAACTGTCAGCGCATTTAAATATGTTATCTTTAAGGAAGATAACGTTTACTGGCTTATGAACTATCTTGTCAATGGTGAGGTTGAGGACATAGATGCGAAACCGTTCGGAATACAGGGAGAGATAGAAGCAGAGGAAGACTTCCAGTTATGTATGTTGAAGAACTTTATTGAGAGCAAAATGACAGTACAGTTCAGCCCTCTGCCTAGAGACGGAAGCGGATTTGTAAGAGCCATATCAGCATTTGATAACGGGAAGGTGATATTTAAATTAAAGAAGACGGACGAGCTGTTGGAATATCTAAAGGCACGTGACATAATTTTACTTTAATAAATGGAAACCACATATATCGAGATTGATTCACCGGACAAGCATCTGTCAGATGTATTGGAAGAAATACCGTCCAATGTCATTCTTTATAAGACCCTGACAGGTATCGGTGCGACTTATAGCGAGATTAAGGCTCAAAGACATTCCATTATCATAGAACCGAACGTTCCTGTAATAATCGGTAAGTGTAACTCTGACAAACATAAGAATGACAATCTACTGGGTGTCTATGAGGGTGTCACTACTGACAGGATTATCAAATATCTAGGAGCAAGCAGGGGGAAATATTATAAGATACTCACTACCCCCGAAAGCTTCACGAAGGTTAAGGATGCGTTTCTGATATTTAGTGGCAAGATATATAATACCTGTTTCCTACTTATTGATGAAGCGCACAAGACTATAAAGGACGTGGATTATAGACGTGATATTGTCCTGCCTATGAATGACTTCTTCAAGTTCACGGGGAAGGCACTGGTATCTGCAACTCCGCTTAAATTCAGTGACCCACGTTTTGAAGAGAACGGTTTCAGTATCATTAAGATTGAACCTACATACGATTACGCTAAGGAGATTGATATAAAGCCTTCAACCAACATATTAAGGGAAGTTTGGGAGGAATTTGGTTGGATGCCATTCATAACAGGACAAGGTAAGGACAACTCTTACTTCATATTCATAAATTCCGTAGATATTATCTACTCTATAATCTCCGAACTTAAACTGTTTGACAATTCTTCCGTATTCTGTGCCCCCAAGAGCATAGACAAGTTAAAGCAGAATAACTTTAACCGATGTTATGAGAACTGGGATATAGAGAGGATGAGCCAATACAACTTCTTTACCAGTCGCTTCTTTAATGCGGTGGATATTGAACTGGACTTCAAGCCTTATGTCATACTGGTTACTGATGTGTACTTTGCAGAACAGACCATGTTTGACCCATATTCCGATGTAGTCCAGATAATAGGTAGATTCAGGAATGGAATAACGGCTGTTACCCATGTTACCAATACCAAGTACGAACTGCCACAGATAAGTGAAGAAGAACTGGATGAGTTTGTCAGGACAAGCGAGGAAGTATATAATACACTTAAAACATTTTATAATGCGGCAGCCAATAAAGGGGCAAGGATAGCATATAAAGCAGCAATGGACAGTCTGCCATTCAATCAGATGTTGGACATAGACGGTAACAAGAACTGGTTTGCGGTTGACAACTATATAAATGATGCACTGGTAACTGGATATTATCGGGATACGAAGTCACTTCAACGGGCTTATGAACAGCATGATGATATATTAACACCTTCCGTATTTGCATTGTCTGACCGTCCCGCCCTTACAGATGAAGACCTACGATTCAAACGGGGGTTGAAGACGCTTAGCACAAAGGATAGGAGAACGCAGATTGTCAAGTTACTGGAATATCTAGGCAATAATGACCTTACAGAACAGGAACGTGAATTTAAAGCTGATTTGAGAAGAATGGATTCGTTCATTGTTGAAGCATACGAACTGGTAGGTAAGGAAGTGATTGAAGAACTGGATTACTCCTATCCTGAAATCAAGAAGCGGATGATAGTTGCACAATACCAGTTGGGAGCCAAAGGCACGGAGACTATCCAACTGATAAAGACCTCATTCAAGGTAGGAATGAAGTACAGACTAACCTATATTAAAGAAGAACTGATTCGCATATTCGAGTTATTGGGAGTTACTCCGCCTAATAAGATAACAGCCCAAAGTATCAATTCATACTTTGAAACTAAAGAAGTGTGGATTAAGAAGGATAAAGCCCTGTTGCTTGTAAGAGAGAAGGTGTAATATAGCCATTCAACCTTTTAGGGAAGAATGCTCAATATATATACCCCACCTCATAAAAGGTTGAATATGCTATAATCCTGATAGTCCGGTTATCACCAACTTGGATTATCGGGATTTATTTTATCCTGTAATCTGTTATTCCCGATTGTGGTATAATGGTTAGGCAATGCCACTGACATTTATTACCTTTGCAGTACTTCAAATGACATAATTCAGATTATCTGCTATCTACCGAGATTCACCACTACTAATCTATCTAATCTTATTAACTACTATGAAGGAACTTACCTATCATGAAATCAGAATTAAAGCCTTAAAGAATAATGTACGGGATAATAAATTTCAAATCGGAATGTGGGCGCAATTTAATGGCTACATGAAACGCAGGGTACACAGGAACGGAAGATATTATACTGTATATATCCCATTACAAAGACTAACCGATTAATTATGATAATCCATTTACCTACAGGGAAGCAGTTTGCCAACAGGAAGGAAGCCAAGATTTACTTTGGTACAGCCTACTATTACAAGTTGGAACGGGAGAAGAGAGATTTGTTATTTACCGATAATGTTCAATCAGCTACTAATGAATATTGCCAAGCAACATTTAATAAACAAGCCAAGCAGAATAAATGATAATGCAACCGTTAACAAGTCAATGCTTAATGCCTTAAATGAACCTGACCTGTATAGATTCTTCTGTCTGTCCCTTTATAGAAACAGCTATTATAATGTAAGACTACGGATTAAGGATATAGCCAAGATTACAGGTGAGAAGGAGAACACATTGAAGAATTTCAATAAGAGCATGGACACAGTATTGACAAGGAAGAAATACCCCAGTCCAATCAACCACCCCGTATATGAATTTACAATGAGAAGTCTGTATAAGATACCTGCCATAGATAACAAAGGCTTTATCACATTATCCCATAAGTTTACCCAAGTTAAACTAAGCGTGAAGGTGAAGGGATATTATATCAAGCTATTACTAATTGCAGAGAACAATACTATTCCTCTTACTAACATAGGAATAGCTAATAAGTTGGGAATAAGTAAGAATACAGTATCCAAATATAATATTGAATTATTCCAGTCGGGATTGTTAAAACTGTTTCCCGACAGGTTGGAACTTACTCCTAATGAATTACTAATAAGCAATGATAAAGCCAAACAGAGAAGAGAGTGGTATCCCATTACAGCAGATTTACTACCTAATATAACTCTTATCTTTAATAAGTAAGTAAAGAGGTCATTTTATACCTGTTATTAATCATATTAAAAGAGGGTATAATTTGACCTCTGACTGTAATATATAGTCTTTATATGCTTATGAAGTTGAATTAATAATGACAGAGACAGCATTTGATAAGAATACTACCTTTTAATGAGATTTATTTATATTATATGCTCAAACCCAAATTTGGTAGTATCTAAAATCATACCCCCGCCCTTTAGATTTAGGTCATGTTTCTATTTAGACTTTATGCAGTGATAGAGTGAAATATTTGATTTGTCAGTGAGCGTATAAGTACATATATATCATACACAAGCCGCTCATGTTACGCTTTACACCC
>OODG01002387.1_pt1 | contig 11458 bp, 8 predicted proteins | sample 1671621 | NCBI WGS metagenome assembly OODG01 (sample SAMN06348175, study PRJEB24527) | human gut metagenome | biome: human gut; feature: ankylosing spondylitis patient; material: feces | host: Homo sapiens | place: China | collected 2015-10 | reverse complement strand
GGCTATATCTCCGGCGTGAATCCCTTCAACCAGCCCGGCGTGGAGGCTTATAAGAAAAACATGTTCCACCTCCTCGGCAAGCCCGGCTACGAGGCATAAAAATAACCGGGGACGTGCATATATTCCGTAGGGGCGGACGGCCCTGTCCGCCTGCGGAAAATCTACCGAAACGTGAAACCCATCGGCGAATTCGTCGTTCCCAAAGGGGCGATGTGAGCATCGCCCCCTACAGCCGGAGCATAACGCTTGCGTATTTTTGCCCTAATTATACCACACCCTCTATGATCTTTTCATCCATTTCTCACAAACATATCAGTCAAACACAAAAAAGCGCAGGTTTGTCCCCTGTTCTTTTGTGCAAATGACCGGTAAAATGAAAGCATCCAAACAGTGCCAGCACTGTTCCCGGTAAAATTTGATAGGAGGAAACATATCGTGAAAAAGATTCTTGCATTTCTGCTTGCAGTGTCCATGATTCTGGCGATGGCCGCCTGCGCGGCAGCCCCTGCCCAGACCACCACGGAGCCTGCAAAGACCGAAGAGACTACCGCCACGGAAAATACCGCGACGGAGGCTCCCGCCGAGACCGAAGCTGCTGCTCCGGTTGAGGAGGAAAATCTCACCGAGACCCAGAAGATCATCAAGGAAGCCGAAGGCATGACCCTTGAGGAGCTTGCCAAGAAGGCCATCGAAGAGTCCAACGGCAAAATGTTCTACGGCGTCGGCAACTCCAGCCGCGGCAAGAGCGCCCTGCCTCTGTTCATTGAGTATCTGCAGTCCATCGATTCCAGCTACAACATGGAGTTCGAGTGGCAGCAGCCCAAGAACAACAAGATCTTCGATCAGCTCACCGCCGACGCGCTCAAGCCCACCGGCACCTATGCCATGACCCTGATCCAGGACGGCAACCAGATCGAGAGCAAGATGGTCCAGCCCGGCGTGCTGGATACCTTCATCCCCAAGGACTGGGCCGACGCCAACGGCACCACCGCCGACGCGTACACCGGCTTCCTGCCCCTGCAGACCCTGAACAAGGTCTTTATGTACAACAACACCGGCTCCAAGACCTATGACAACTGCTGGGACTTCGTGGCCGAGGGCGAGCACGGCCTGTACATGGACATCGACTCCGAGATCGTGGGCAAGAACTTCCTGTACATGCTCACGGAGGATACTTACGCCGGCTGGCTGAAGGAGGCGTTTGACGCGCTGTCCGCCGACGAGCAGGCCTACTTCCAGCCCACCATCGACGCCATGGCTTCCGAGGCCAGCGATCTGGGCCTTGGTGAGAACGGCAAGTACGCTCTGGCGTGGATCAAGCTGTGGGTCGAGAGCTACAACGCCCAGACCGATGACGGCCCCATCTGCAACACGCTGGTCGACAAGTCCGCCACGGATCAGTTCGGCCTGCTGGTGTACTCCAAGCTTCGCTCCGTTGAGGAGTCCGCCACCGTCTCCGTGAACAACGTGAACGTGGCCGCTTATCAGGACGGCTACACCGGCATCGGCGGCTTCGGCTACTGCCACTATCTGTTCGTCACCGACAACTCTCCCCTGCCCTGGACCGCCTGCGCTTTCATCGCTTACATGACCTGCACCGAGGACGGCTTCTCCGCCTGGGGCAAGGACATGGGCGGCTACTCCTCCAACCCCACCGTCGCTGAGGCCATCGAGGCGACCTACGGCCACCAGAAGGGCGGCTACGTGGATGGCGTGGACACCTTCCCCGCCAAGGACGACCACGGCTATGAGTGGTGGACCAATCAGGGCAAGCTGGTGCTCGAGGATCCCGAGTACTGCAGCTCCGTGGCCTTCACCGTGGGCAGCTGGATCGAGCTGCTGACCAAGTACAGCGCGGGCTGATCGTCCGGCGCGGTACGCTGACTCACGCGTAAAAACGCCCCTGACGGGTGCTTTCATGACCGTCAGGGGCGCTTTTTCTCCAAAAATCCAGAAAATTTCAGCGTTTTTTGATTCGCACACCGCCGCTGGCGGTCCTGTGGGAGCGGTCCTGCCGCGGCCCGCACAAGTCTGGGAAAGGAATGGTCATCTATGAACCAGTCGTCTACTGTGAGCACCGGCAGGTCCACGATCCGGCTCAACAGGATCAAAACCTACTTCTCAAAGCCCCATAATGTCATCCTGCTCATTATGGGCATCGTGCTGACGGTGACCACCGTCGCCCCCATCGTCGCCATCGTGCAGGATACCTTCAAGATCCACGCGGGCACCATCGACGCCCACCTGACGGGTCAGGCCAGCGGCTATACCCTCGTCAACTACATCGACCTTTTCACCAGCCGCCTTGCCATGAGCAACCTGTGGATGCCGCTCATCAACACGGTGCTGCTGGCGGTGGGCACCTGCGTGGTGGCCATCGTGTTCGGCGGGCTGTTCGCCTTCCTCATTACGCGCACGAACCTGTCCTGCCGCAAATACCTCAGCTCCATCTTCATCTTCCCCTACATCATGCCCCAGTGGACGCTGGCCGTGGTGTGGCAGAACCTGTTCAACTCCAACGCCGTCACCGGCACGTCCAACGGCCTGCTGGCCGCCACGCTGGGCGTGCAGATGCCGCTGTGGTGGTGCAAGGGCCTGTTCCCCAGCCTTGTGGTGCTGGGCCTGCACTACGCTCCCTTTGCCTACATCCTTATCGGTGGAATCTTCCGCAACATGGACGCCAACCTTGAGGAGGCCGCCACGATCCTGGACACGCCCAAGTGGAAGACCATGTTCAAGATCACGCTGCCCATGGTCAAGCCCGCCATCCTCTCCACCATCCTGCTGGTGTTCGGCAGCTCCATGGGCTCCTATCCCGTGCCCCACTATCTGGGCCTGACCACCCTCGCCACCAAGTACGTCTCTTTGAACTCCAAGTACACCGGCGAGGCCAGTATCCTCGCTATCATCATGATGATCTTCGGCGTGGCCATCATGTTCCTGAATCAGATGAGCCTGCGCAGCCGGAAGAACTACACCACCGTCACCGGCAAGTCCGGCCAGACCTCCAAGATCAATCTGGGCCGGGCGGGCAAGCACATCATCGCCGCCGTGCTGATCGTCATCACCTTTTTCACCAGCATCTTCCCCATCGTCTCCTTTGCATTTGAAACGTTCCTGCCCAACCCGGGCGATTACAGCTTCCTATACACCGGAGACGCCGACAACCTGACCGTCAAATGGTGGACGACGGACGAGAACATCACGGAAAACGGAATGTACGGCCAGAAGGGCATCCTGCACAACGAGACCATCTGGCACGCCTTCCGCGGAACGATCCTGGTGTCCGTGTGCTGCTCCCTGCTGGCCGGCACCATCGGCACCATGATCGGCTACGCCGTATCCAAGACGAGGCGGAGCCGATGGGCGAACTACGTCAACGCGGTGGCCTTCCTGCCGTATCTGATGCCCTCCATCGCCGTGGGCGTGGCGTTCTTCGTTCTCTTTTCCAATCGGTACGTTAACCTCTTCAATACGTACACGCTGCTCATCATCGTCGGCACCATTAAATATATCCCCTTCGCCAGCCGGGCCAGCCTGAACTCCATGCTCCAGCTCTCCGGCGAGATCGAAGAGGCCGCCATCATTCAGGACATTCCGTGGAGCAAGCGGATGACCCGCATCATCATCCCCATTCAAAAGTCCTCCATCATCAGCGGCTATCTGCTGCCGTTCATGACCTGCCTGCGCGAGCTGAGCCTGTTCATGCTGCTGTGCGTTCAGGGCTTCATCCTCTCCACCACGCTGGACTATTTCGACGAAATGGGTCTGTACGCCTTCTCCAGCGGCATCAACCTGATCCTGATCGTCACCATTCTGATTTGCAACACCCTCGTCAACAAGGTCACCGGCGCAAGCCTTGATAAGGGAATAGGAGGTTAAATCATGCCTGAGATCGTATTGACCCACGTAACCAAACGCTGGGATAAATTCTACGCTGTGGACGACCTGAATCTGGTTATCGACGACAACGCCTTCGTCACGCTGCTGGGGCCCTCCGGCTGCGGCAAGACCACCACCCTGCGCATGATCGCGGGACTGGAGACTCCCACCAGCGGCCGCATCACCATCGGCGGCCGGGTCGTGTATGACAGCGAGGCCGGCATCAATATCCCGCCCAACAAGCGCAAGGTGGGCTTCCTGTTCCAGAACTACGCCCTCTGGCCCAACATGACCGTCTACCAGAACATCTCCTTCGGCCTTTCCAATATCAAGGAAGAGCTGCCCAAGTTCGACCCGGACGCCAGCCGCGCCACAACGCTGCTGCGCGTCCTGCAGAAGCCGGACGACGTGGTAAAGACCATCGTGGAGTGCGTGGACAAAAAGGGCAAGCTGGACGTGAACAAGGCCCAGATCAAGCTGATCGACCGCTATGAGATTTCCATCTACGCCGCCAAGACCCTGATGAGCTACAAGCTCCACGAGTCCATGGAGCCGGGCACCGTGGCGCAGGCCCGCCGCCCGGAGCTGGAGGCCGCGCTCAAGTCCGCCCGGGACAAGGCCGCCGCCGCCGGCTGCACGCTCAACGACCGCTTTGAGTACGAAAAGGACGGCAAGCCCGTCACCGCCGTGCGCAAGCTGACGCCGGAGGAGATCGACCTGTCCGTGCGCCGCGTGGCCCGGATCGTGAAGATCGGCATGTTCATGGACCGCTATCCCTCCGAGCTGTCCGGCGGCCAGCAGCAGCGCGTGGCCATCGCCCGGACGCTGGCTCCGGAGCCGACGGTGCTGTTCATGGACGAGCCGCTGAGCAATCTGGACGCGAAGCTGCGCCTTGAGATGCGCTCCGAGCTTCAGCGCCTGCACATCGACACCGGCTCCACCTTTATCTACGTCACCCACGATCAGATGGAGGCCATGACGCTGGCCACCAAGATCTGCCTGATCGAAAACGGCGTCCTCCAGCAGTACGACGCGCCGCTGGACGTGTACGCCAAGCCCAATAACGTGTTCGTGGCGGACTTCGTGGGCAACCCCGCCATCAACTTCATCGACGCCAGCGGCGCCCAGCAGTCCGACGGAACGCTGACCCTCTCCGCGCTGGACGGGATGCAGCTCTCCTTCCGTCCCAAGGAGCCGCTGGACGTGGCCGCGTGGTACGAGCGCGCGGACGCGGAGGACAAGGCCCGCAGAGACGCGGAAAACGCCCGGGCGCTGGACAAGAAGAGCGTGGAAAAGGGCAACAAGGACGTGCTGTTCCGCTATCACGTGGCCCGCGTCAACGAGACGGAGGACTTCGGCGACGAGGCGGCCCTGACCGACGGGGACTTTGTTCTCGGCGTGCGGCCGGAGTTCCTGCGTTTGAGCGATTCCGGCGCCATCGAAGGCGAGATCTACTCCGCCATGCCCACCGGAATGGAGACCACGGTGAAGGTCCGGGTGGGCAGCTTCCTGCTCACCGGCGTGGTGTTCGGTGGCGTGCTCTACCGCATCGGCCAGAAAATCCGTCTGGACTTTCAGGGCGACGGCGTGGTATTATTCAGTCGTAGGAACGGCCGGATGATCGCGCAAGGCTCTTTGAGCGTGAAGTAAATCCGCCCCGGTCCCTCGGCCGGGCGCTGTCGGGAAAGAGGCCCCCTGCCGGGGCCTCTTTTCTCCGTTTTCCATCCTGATCCCCAAAAGGAGCGTTTTATGATCCGTCTCATTGCATCCGATATCGACGGCACGCTGCTGCCCTATGACGAGACCGTCATGCCCCAGCGGCTGTTTCCCCTGATCCGCCGCCTGCGGGAGCGGAATATCCTGTTCTGTCCCGCCTCCGGCCGGCAGTACCACTCCATGCGCACGCTGTTCGCCCCCGTGGCGGACGAGATGTGCTTTCTGTGTGAAAACGGCGCCGTGCTGTACGGCCCCGGAACGGAGGAGGGCGCGCCCCTCCTGAGCAAGACGCTCCTGCCCCGTCAGGAGGCGCTGGCCCTGTCCCGCGCCATCATGGACATTCCCGGCTGCGACGTCATCATCGAGGGGCAGAACCTCAACTATCTGTGCGGCTGCGGCCCGGAGCTGGTCCACGAGATGGCCGTGAACCACGGGAATCTCGTGACCATGGTGGACCGGCCCGAGGACGTGCCGGAGGAGATCGTGAAGATCGCGGCCTACTGTCCCAACGGGATGGACGGCCCCGCCGCGCTCCTCGCCCCCCGCTGGGGTGAGCCGTTCCACATGGCGGTGGCGGGCCTTGTGTGGCTGGACTTCTCCATCGCCACCAAGGGCACCGGCCTTGCGGAGATGTGCGGCGCACTGGGCGTTTCGCCGGAGGAGACGGCGGCCTTCGGCGACAACTGGAACGATCAGGCCATGCTGGACATGGCGGGCCGGTGCTATCTCATGGAGCAGGCGGACGGTGCGCTGCGCCGGACGCTGGCGGACTCCCGCGCCGCCGCGGTCCGGGAAGCGCCCCGATCCTGCCGGGACGTGTGCAACGAATTGGAGGCGATCCTCTCATGCGCGCAGTGATCTTTGATCTGGACGGCGTGCTGGTCCGCACGGATCAGGCCCACGACAAGGCGTGGTGTGCGCTGGCGGTCCGTCTCGGCATCCCCTTTGACGGGCGCGCCGCGGCGCGGCTGCGTGGCGTCTCCCGGATGGAGGCGCTGGACATCGTGCTGGAGGGCTGCGGCCGCAGCTTCACCCCGGCGGAGAAGGAAGCCCACGCCGCGGAGAAGAACGAGCGCTACCGCGCCCTCATCGCCGAAATGACCCCGGCGGACGTCGCCCCGGATACAACAGTCACGCTCAAGGCCCTGCGGGAGCGTGGGCTTTTGCTGGCGGTGGCCAGCTCCAGCAAAAATGCCCGCTTCATTCTGGAGCGCACCGGCCTGACGCCGTATTTCCACGCCGTGGTGGACGGGACGCAGATCGCCCGGTCCAAGCCGGACCCGGAGGTGTTTTTAAAGGCCGCGCAGGCGCTGGGCGTCTCCCCGGCGGAAGCGCTGGTGGTAGAGGACGCCGCCGCAGGCGTCCGCGCCGCCCGCTGCGGCGGCTTTTCCAGCGCCGCCCTCGGCCCCGCCGCTGCGGCGGAGGGCCTTGCGGACCACGAAATCCGGTCCCTGCCGGAGCTTTTGGAGCTGGTCTGACCGCTCAATCCAACCCGAAAGGAGGACGCGCCATGGGCAGACGATGCCTGATCCTCGCGCTGACCGCGCTGCTGCTCACCGGCTGTGCCGGCTCCCCGGGCCAGTCTGCGGCGGCGCTGGCCCCGGCGGAGAGCGACCGGGTCGTGATCTACACCTCTCATAAGGAGGAGGTTTACGGCCCCATTGTCAAGGAGTTTGAAGCCCGCACCGGCATCTGGGCCGAGGTGGTCACCGGCGGCACCAACGAGCTGCTTGCCCGCATCGCGGGCGAGGCGGACGCGCCGGTGTGCGACGTGATCTTCGGCGGCGGCGTGGAGAGCCTGACGGCCTATGAGCGCTACTTTCAGCCCTACGCCTGCGCCGAGGCGGACCTGATCCGCCCGGGCCTGCGCCCGGCGGACGACCTGTGGACGCCCTTTTCCTCCCTCCCCGTGGTGCTGATCTACAACACCAAGCTGGTCTCCCCCGGCGAGCTGACCGGATGGGAGAGCCTGCTGAGCGGCCGGTGGTCCGGCTCCATCGCGCTGGCGGACCCCACTGTGTCCGGCTCCAGCTACACGGCGGCGGCCACCATGCTCTGCGCCCTCCCCGGCGACGACTGGGACCAGCTGGACCGCCTTGCCGTCCAGCTGGAGGGCCGGGTCCTGCCGGACTCCGGCGACGTGGTGGCCGCGGTGGCCGGCGGAAGCTGCCGCGTGGGCGTGACGCTGGAGGAGACCGCCCTGAAGCGTCAGGCTCAGGGAGCGGATATCGCCATCGTCTACCCCGAGGAGGGGACCAGCGCCGTGCCGGACGGCAGCGCCCTGATCGCGGGCGCACCCCATCCGGACAACGCCCGGGCCTTCCTGGACTTTGCCCAGAGCCGGGACGTGCAGGAGCTGGTGGTCAGCCAGTTCTCCCGCCGCAGCGTCCGCACGGACGTGTCCGACGGCGACGCACTGCCCCCTGCGGACGAGCTGGCGCTCATCGACTATCCCGTCCGCTGGGCGGCGGAGCTGAAGGACGCCTTCTCCGCCCGCTGGCCGGAGCTTCTGCGGGAGGACGCGCCGTCATGAAAAACGCCTCCTTCCGCCAGAAGCTGCTCACCAGCTTTCTGGCCATCGGCATCCTGCCCCTGCTGATCTGCACGCTGCTGATGCTCAACATCTTCCGCCTTTCGCTGACCCGCAGCGCGGCGGACGCCGCCGAGACGCAGCTTGACGCCATGTCCGGCGAGCTGAGCGGGCTGTTGTCCGACTGCGAGACCGTCATGGAAAAGCTCTGCGCCGAGCCGGCGGTGGCGGCGGCGCTGGACCGCTCCGAGCTGGACGAGCAGCGCGTCTACTCCGTTTTGTACCGCGCGGCCGCGCCGGTCCTCGGCGGGGCCAGTCTCTCCGTTTACGGCGCGGACGGCCGCCAGCTCTACTCCACCTCCAGCCAGCCCGCCTCCGGCTCCCTCTCACCCCGCTGGGGGCTGCTGGCCGCGGCGGCGGACGGCGGCGTGGTCTACCGCGGCGCATCGTCCAAAAGCTCCGCCTGCATTCAGGCGGCCTGCGCCGTCCGGCGGGGCAGCGTTCCGCTGGGATACGTGGTGGCGGACGTCACCGCCGCCCAGCTCACCGCGCTTTTCGACGGGCAGCACACCGCCACCAGCCGCCTTCTGCTGCTGGACCCCTTCTGGGACCAGGTGTACGCCTCGTCCGACCTCCCCGCCAAGACGCTGGCCGCCCGCCTGCGCAGCCAGCTTCTGGCCGGACAGGCCCTCTCCGACAGCCACGGCGCTTATGATTACTTCGTCCGGCAGGAGCCGCGCTCCGGCTTCTGTCTGGTGCTCCAGCAGCCCAAGCCCATGACCGAGGGCACCGCCGAACTGATGTATCTGGTGGCGGGGCTTTCCCTGCTGCTGTGCCTGGGGCTGTGCGTGCTGGCGTCCATGCGCTTCAGCCGCCAGCTCTTTGAGCCGATCCGCGCCCTCAACAGCGCCATGCGCGAGGTGGAGGAGGGCAACCTGAACGTCCAGCTGGACAACCGCCGCATCGACGAGATGGGCCAGCTCTCCGGTCGGTTCAACCGGATGGCCCAGCGCCTGCGGCAGAATCTGAAGGACTCCCTGCGCCAGCAGCGGGAGCTGAACGAGGCTCAGATCCGCATGATGCAGGCCCAGCTCAACCCCCACTTCCTGTACAACACGCTGGACACCATCAAGTGGATGGGCAAGATCCATCAGGCCCCGGAGATCGCCACCATCTCCGCCGACCTTGCCGACATCCTGCGCAGCAGCATCTCCGCCGATGAGCTGGTCCCTCTGCGGCAGGAGCTGCGCCTTGTGGAGCGGTACGTGGAGATCCAGAACATCCGCTTTTCCGGCGCGTTCGCCCTGACGGTGGAGGTGGACGAGCCGCTGCGGGACGTGCCGGTGCCGAAGCTGATGCTCCAGCCGCTGGTGGAAAACGCCATTCTGCACGGCTTCCGGGACCGCTCCGGCGGCGAGATCCGCATCAGCGCCTACCGCGCGGAGGAGGACCTGATCCTCACCGTCCGGGACAACGGCTGCGGCGTGCCGGAGGAGGTCCTGGCCCAGTACCGGGACGGCGCGCCCCGGCCCGGCGGGCACTTCGGCCTGCACAATGTGGACGCCATCCTGCGCATCCGGTACGGACCGGACCGGGGCGTCCGCTTCGTCCCCGTGCAGGGCGAGGGCGCGTGCATCCGCATCACACTTCCGGTTTTCAGGAAAGGAGAGGAACCGCCATGCTGAAGGTCGTCGTCGTGGAGGACGAGGAGCTGGTCCGCAAGGGCATCGTGCTGACGGTGGACTGGGCCGGGGCGGGCTGCGCCGTGGTGGGCGAGGCCGCCAACGGCGAGGAGGGGCTGGAGGTCATCCGCCGCTACCGCCCGGACCTGATCGTCACCGACATCCGCATGCCCAAGCTGGACGGCATCGAGATGCTCCGCCGCCTGCGGGAGGAGGGGAACCGGGCCCACGTGGTCTTTCTCACCGCGTACAGCGACTTTTCCTACGCCCAGTCGGCGCTGAAGCTGGGCGCTGCGGACTACCTGCTCAAGCCCTTTCACGACGGGGAGCTGGAGGAGACCATCGCCCGCATCCGCAGCCGCGCCCAGGCCGCAGCCCCGGCGGCTCCCGCCGCCCCGGTCCTGCCGGAGGGGCAGGGGCCGGAAAAGAGCAAATACGTCCGGGAGGCGCTGGCCTATCTTTCCGAGCATTACAACGACCCGGATATCAGTGTCTCGTCCGTGGCCCGCAGTCTGGGCGTCAGCGACGGGCATCTGAGCCATGTTTTCAAGAAGGAGACGTCCTACACGCTCTCGGCCTATCTCACCAACTACCGGATGCACAAGGCCACGGAGCTTCTGCGGGACTGCCGCGTAAAGGTCTACGAGGTGGCGGAGTCCGTGGGCTACCGGGACATCACCTATTTCAGCAGCGCGTTCAAAAAAAGCGTGGGGATGTCCCCATCGGAGTATCAGAAGCGCTGCCAGTGACCGGCGGAGCGCCGCCGGGCCGACGCAAAGACGCAAAGGAGTGTTTTTCATGGAGATCACCATTCGGAAGGCCGATGCCGCAGATCTGGACGCCGTGGTCCGGGTCTATGAGCACGTCCACGACGCAGAGGAGGCCGGCCCCGCGCAGGTGGGCTGGGTGCGGGGTGTGTACCCCGTGCGCTCCACCGCTGAGGCGCGCTGGAGCGGGGCGACCTGTTCGTGGAGGAGGCGGACGGCGCCGTGGTGGGCACCGGCATCTTCAACCGGCTTCAGGCGGACGTTTACGCGGGCGCTCCGTGGCAGTACGACGCGCCGGATGACCAGATCATGGTCCTGCACACGCTGGCCGTCGATCCGCAGGCCGGAAAACGGGGCCTTGGCCGCGCCTTCGCCGCATTTTACGAGCAGTACGCCCGGGAGCATGGCTGCCGGTATCTGCGCATCGACACCAACGAGAGAACTGAAGCATTACACGCTTCAAATGATCATCGCTGTTGGATTTAAGGTCAATAATCCCCGTGCGGTGTAGTTTCGCAAATGGGCGGGGCAGATCGTGAAAGACCATACCATCCAAGGCTGGACCATGGATAAGGAACGCCTGAAAAAAGGACATATGTTCACAGATGAATACTTTGAGCGTCAGCTCCAGTACATCCGTGAAATCCGGCTGGCTGAGCGGAAATTCGATCAAAAGGTCACGGACTTCTACGCTACAGATTTCGACTACGACAAGGATGCAAGGACCACTCGTCTGTTTTTCCAGACCGTGCAGAACAAGCTGCATTATGCCGTTCATCGCCACACAGCGGCAGAGTTGATCGTGGAGCGGGCTGATGCGGCGAAGGAACACATGGGGCTGGCAACCTGGGAAAATGCACCAGACGGAAAAATCGTAAAGG
>OODG01002378.1_pt1 | contig 11486 bp, 8 predicted proteins | sample 1671621 | NCBI WGS metagenome assembly OODG01 (sample SAMN06348175, study PRJEB24527) | human gut metagenome | biome: human gut; feature: ankylosing spondylitis patient; material: feces | host: Homo sapiens | place: China | collected 2015-10 | reverse complement strand
CCCGGGATCACTTCGCCTTTATTGTCAAATTCGAAAGATACGGGGATAAAGAATGAATTCTCGTTGGACGTTTTTCCGAAAGAGAGTAAGCGTCCGTTTAGGTCTTCCAAGGAGTAAACTTTATTATCGTACGGGGTCTTGAAATTAGCGCTCTTTACGGATTGCATGGCATTGTAGTATCTTTGGGATACTTCGGCCCGGAGTACTAGGCGTTGGTTTTGAGAAACCGTTGCTAACGGTTGGCCGACCGTGATGTATTCTCCTTCTTTTACAAGAATGTTTTTCATGTGTCCGTTGATCGGGGCGTTTACACTGACTCCCTTTGCCGTTTTGTTATTGGATACGGCGTTATAAGCTGTTTTTGCGTTCTCGAATTCCAGCTTGGTACTTTCGAATTCCTTTTGAGATATGATTTTGTCCTTTACAAGAGCCTCGGCACGGTCATAGCTGGCTTTAGCTGCCTCGTAAGTTGCTTTTACTTTCGTGTAGTAATCTCCTTCTGCGATGTCCTTTGAGGAAATCTGGAACAGGGATTGTCCTTTTTGAACTTTTGTCCCTTCCGTTAATTTGTTGGAAGAGAAGGAAACGACGCCATTGCTGGTGGCGACGATGACAGCCTCATCACCGGGAGCGGCAAGCACTTGTCCTGTTGTTTTAACTACTTGATTAAAAGAGGCGGGTTGAATTTCCCGTACTTCGAAAGTGGTTTTAGCAGCTTGGGCTTTCGGGAAAATGATCTCGTCACTGTGTTTTGTTGCTTTACTTTCGTGATTGTGACCGGCGTGTTCCTCTGCCGTTTCATGTTCATGATCGTGTCCCTCATGTTCGTGATTATGTCCTTCGTGGCTATGGTCATGTCCTGCGTGAGTCTCCGTTGCAGAGTGAGTGTGTTTATCTTGTGATGATTGGTTTTTGCACCCCCATAAGGAGATCGCTAATATTGTAATAGCATAAATAATTGTTCTCATAAATAAATGATTTAATGTTGAGAATAAAACAATAAATAATAATTGTCCGGTTTACACTGGGCGAGTAATTCTATATTTAAGCTATTACGGTAGGAGGAGCCCTGCCGGCAGAGGTGATGCTCCACGTGATCGAGTGGAGACGTTCCCGGTAAAATATGGGTGGAATTTCTTTAGGTATTCCGAGAAGTAATAACGAGTGATCTAACCCGGCAAGGGGCAGTATGGATTGGAATGGTTGATCCGGGATGATATTCGGATAACAATTACACTCGTCATGATGTTGTTTTACAATACTTGTCTGGAATAGTAATCTGACTTCACATTCACCCTCGGTAGGAGTTGAGTCATGTTCATTGTGACATTCTTTTTCGATGAACGAACTGTGTTCATGTGTGGGCGTGAAACAGATTAATTTGCCATGGTGATGATGAGGCATAATAGACGACAGTAGCATAATCATGCTAGCAAAAATAAGCGGGATAATAGCTATCTGTCGTTTCCTCATGGTTTACAAACCTTTAATCGATACAAACATAGTTTTTTGTGTGTGAATTTGCAAATCTTCACACAAAGTTTAATAAAACATTAACTATTTCTGCATCTGTTTCTCGAAACCTTTCAGCATCAATTCTGCGGATGCTGGGTTCGTTGCTAATGGAACATTGTGAACGTCACATACGCGCATTAACATTTGTACGTCCGGTTCGTGAGGGTGTTTCCCAAGCGGGTCTCGGAAAAACAGCACCATTTGTACTTTATGTTCTGCCACTTGTGCTGCAATTTGGGCATCTCCCCCGAGTGGACCGGAAAGAAGGCGTTCAACTTTTAACCCGGCAGCCTGTGCGTGTTTCCCGGTAGTCCCGGTAGCAATGATCTCTATGTTTGCCGAGTGCATGAATTCATAATGTCTGTTTAGGAAAGCAACCATATCTGCTTTTTTCCCGTCATGTGCGATTACTGCTAGTTTCATCTTCATGTTATTTTAAGGTCATACAAATATACGAATATGTAAGTGAAAACCGGAAAACTAAAAACTAAAAGTTTTGGTTGATTTCAGTATCGTATCTGTTTTCTTGAAGAAATTCTTGCTTTTCGTCAGGTGAAAATCTTTCATAATACTATCAGCCAAATTTTCCGGAACCACGTAATAACGCCGCCTCCCTTCCTCGTAGGGACGGTACATGTAAAATTTAATCGGCTCCATCTGATAACGTACAGGATTGTTCCGGGGTTTCGTTAAAGTTACTCGAATACATATTCCTCCTTCTGTTCCCTGTTGGGATTGGTTGGAAATAAAGTTGCCCAGAGAGAAAACGGTAACGCCTAGTGTATCTTTGTTCGAGGTATAATATTCTATCGGCTGGACCACGTGGGGATGTGAACCGATGACCATATCAGCTCCTTGTTCATGCAACCATTTACTTAATGCCCGCTGTTCTTTGTTTGGAAAGTTATGGTATTCATACCCCCAGTGCATGAAGGCTATAATGTTGGTGGCCGTGTCTCGGTGGGCCAGTTGAATGTCTTGTTTTATGGCGGTTGTGTCAATGTGCGGGACGACAAAACCTTTCGGAACGGGGAGGCCATTTGTCCCGTACGTGTAGTTGAGTAGTGCTATTTTGAAACTGTCTTTCTGAAGATAGAGCGGGTGCCTCTTTTTGTAATTGAGGGTATCTGTGAATGTTCCTGTGTGTGGGATTCCTAATGAGTCCAAATAATAGATGGTATTAGTGATCCCTTTCCCGAGTTGGTCACAACTATGGTTGTTGGCGGTAACAAATGTTGTTACTCCCAGTTGATGGAGGTCTCGTGCGATTTGCCAGGGAGAGCAGAATCGGGGATAACCGGAAAAGTCTTTATTCCCCAAGGTCGTTTCCAGATTGGCAATGACGAAATCGGCATCTGCCCAGTAAGGAGCGATGTACTTGAAACATTTTTGGTACTTGTAGTCTTTTTCCGATGGTTCGTGTGCGCTATATATCTGCGGAAGGTGTTGGATGATGTCCCCGCAAAACAAGAGGGTTAGCGTTTGTGATGGGTGGGGCAATTTCAGCGAGTAATCGGTTTGTACGGGTGGTTTCTTCTCTTTGCAAGACGTGAACAACAGGAAGACGATACAGAACAAAAGAATTCGGTTGTAGTGCATGTATTTTTATTCTTTCTAGTTGATCTATGGGGAAGAGAGATAAAAAAAGCCGTCTTCGGACGGCTTTTTGATTATTTCGTTAATTCGAATTCAAATTCTTCTTCGGCAGGAGGGATACATTGTCCGCCGGAGCAAGCCATATATTCCACGTAGCCTACTAATTTAGCTTTGTCTCCTTTCAGTTTTACCCGTTGTACGAAAGTCACGGTTCCTTCGAAATATTTCAATTCCATATTGAAGGCTTCGCTCTTTTCTGTTTTAGGTTCTGTGGTTGCTTTAAATTCTCCTACTAATTCAATGTCTTTTGTCTCATCTTCATCTATATTGAAAGTTGTAGGAAGAGGTCCGTTCTCCGGTAATTTGGTGTCATACAGATGCCAACCGCTTTCAACAGTAGCTTTACAGATGATGTCATAAACACCTTCGCTTACTTTCTTGAAAGAAATTTGCCATTTCACTGGTTTTAATACCTGTGAATTTGCAGCCCCAACCATTAAGGTTAATATTGCTGTAAGAATTAATAGTCTTTTCATGAATAAATTAAATTAGTTTTTAAAATAATTTCTCTCTAAAATTTAGTGATGCAAAGTACAAAATTATCGAGAGAAACTATGTTAGCTTATAGTTAAATTTTTTATAATGTTTTTTTCACGGCCACTTCTTCAAAGCTTTCGATGAAATCTCCTGTCTGAATATCGTTGTAATTATTGATGTTCAAACCACACTCGAATCCCTTGGACACTTCTTTCACGTCATCCTTGAAACGTTTCAAGGATCCCAGTTCTCCGGTGAAGATCACGATACCATCCCGAATCACGCGTACTTTTGAAGAACGAGTAATCTTTCCGTCTCTCACGATACATCCGGCAATCGTTCCCACCTTGGTAATCTTAAATGTTTCAAGCACTTCCACGGTAGAGGTGATCTCTTCCTTGAATTCAGGGGATAGCATACCTTCCATGGCGGATTTGATTTCCTCGATAGCCGTGTAGATAATAGAGTAAAGTCGGATGTCGATTTCCTCTTTCTCTGCCAGCTTTCTGGCACCCATGGAGGGACGTACCTGGAATCCGATGATGATAGCGTTCGATGCGGCAGCCAACATGACATCGCCTTCGGAAATTTGCCCCACGGCTTTGTGGATCACGTTCACTTGGATTTCCGGGGTTGACAACTTGATCAAAGAGTCGGACAAAGCTTCGATAGAACCATCCACGTCTCCTTTCACGATGATGTTCAACTCCTGGAAGTTTCCGATGGCAATACGTCTACCGATTTCGTCCAGCGTGATATGTTTCTGGGTACGTAACCCTTGTTCGCGTTGCAGTTGTTCTCGCTTGTTAGCCAAAGCACGGGCGTCTTTCTCGTTACCCATGACGTTGAATTTGTCTCCGGCCTGTGGAGCCCCGTTCAAACCGAGTATCAATGCCGGGCAGGATGGTCCAGCCTCTTCCATTTTACTTCCGCGTTCGTTGAACATAGCTTTCACTTTACCATACGCTGTACCTGCCAGTACGATATCGCCTACGCGCAGCGTACCGTTCGATACCAGCATGGTAGCTACATAACCACGTCCCTTGTCCAATGAAGATTCGATGATGGAACCTGTAGCCTTACGGTTCGGATTTGCTTTTAACTCTAGGATTTCTGCCTCAAGTAACACTTTCTCCAGAAGTTCTTCTACGTTCAAGCCTTTCTTGGCTGAGATTTCCTGACATTGGTATTTACCACCCCACTCCTCTACGAGGTAGTTCATGGCAGCCAGTTCTTCCCGGATCTTGTCGGGGTTAGCTCCCGGTTTATCAATTTTGTTTATTGCGAATACAATGGGTACTCCTGCCGCACTGGCGTGATTGATTGCCTCAACAGTCTGCGGCATGACGTTATCATCGGCTGCAATAATGATGATGGCAATATCCGTTACTTGGGCACCTCTGGCACGCATGGCGGTAAACGCCTCGTGTCCCGGGGTATCTAGGAATGTCACGGTTCTACCATCAGCAAGTTTCACGCTGTAAGCACCGATGTGTTGGGTGATTCCTCCTGCCTCTCCGGCAATCACGTTTGCTTTACGGATATAGTCCAATAAAGATGTTTTACCGTGGTCAACGTGTCCCATAACAGTCACGATCGGCGGACGGGATTCCACGTGTTCTTCCTGCTCGTCTTCATCCTCGTCAATGGCCTCCTGAATATCCACGCTCACAAATTCGACATCAAATCCGAATTCTTCTGCCACGATATTAATGGTTTCTGCATCCAGACGTTGGTTGATGGACACGAACAAGCCCAAGGACATACAAGTTGAGATAATATCTGCCACGGAAATATCCATCATGGTTGCTAACTCGCTAACCGTAACGAATTCCGTGAGTTTAAGGATACTCTTTTCCAGCTCTGCCTGCTCCATTTCAGCCTGCATCTTCTGGTGTACGGCATCTCGCTTGTCTCTCCGGTGTTTGGAACTCTTGGTTTTTCCCTTGTTCCCCAAACGGGCAAACGTGTCTTTGATTTGCTTTTGTACGTCTTCTTCAGAAATTTCAGCCTTGCTGGCTTTCTTTTTCTTTATCTTCTTTATTTTCTTCTTACTTTCCTCTTGCTTGGCGGTTTTAGAAGCTTCAATATTGATTTTCTCGTCTTTTTTCAGAATACGTTTTCTCTTTTTACGAGTTTCCGATTCATCTGAATCTTCTTCACCTTCGTTTATCACGATATTTTTCTTGATCACGATGTCATCCGTACTCTTGGGAGGAACCAAAGATTTTTTCTTGAGTTCCCGTTTGTCCCTTTCTCTTTCTTGTTTGCTTTTCTTCGGGGGCCGGGTACGCTGATTGATTGCGTCCAGATCGATTGTTCCGACAACCTTCACGTCTTTAATCGCCGGGGTCGGTGATTTGTAGCTCACTTCCCTGTCGGTTCTGTTGGAATAATCTTCAGACGGGGCTTTTTCCTCTTGACGGGTTTCAACTTTCGGTTGCTTGATGATCGTTTTCGGAGTTCTGGCAACAGGAGCCTGAGTTTCTTCCCGTTCTTGCTTTTGTGCAACTACGGGAGTTTCTTTTACCTGAGGTTCTGCCGGTTTTTCTTCTTTCTTTTCCTCGATCTTCACCTCTTTTATTTCCTCAACCTTCTCTTCCGGTTTTTGTTGTTTATTCAGTCTGTTCAGGTCGATGTGATCCACGACCTTAATTTTATTTTCCAGTTTAATCTCGTCCTTTATAGATATAAATTCCGGAGCGTGTTCCTCCGTACCATTGTTCATGTTATCAATGGTAACCGTTTCTTTTTTTAACCGTGTATTTTTTAAATCTACTCGATTGGATTCTTTTTTAGCCTCGCTATCGGTAGAAAACTCTTTTGCTACTAAAGAGTACTGGTCATCTGTTAGTTTCGCGTTTGGATCAGATGAAATCTTAATCCCCTTTTCCTGCAGGTAATCCACTATCGTGGACAAACCTACGTTAAATTCTCTAGCAACTTTACTTAGTCTAACTGCCATATTAAGATTTTATTTTACAAGCATTATAACCTTGAGCGTTCCTTATTCAAATTCGGCTCTTAATATTTTGAGAACATCCCTGATGGTCTCTATCTCAAGATCAGTCCTGCTCTCTAATTCTGATTCACTTAACTCTAACACGCTCTTTGCCGTGTCACAACCCACGCGTTTCAGTTCCTCGATTACCCATGGTTCGATCTCGTCGGAGAATTCTTCCAGGTTAACGTCTTCTTCTTCTGCGGTTTCAAGTTCACGATAAACATCGATCTCGTAGCCCGTGAGCTGGCTGGCCAGTTTGATATTCAAACCGCCTTTACCGATGGCCAAGGAAACTTCCTCCGGGTTCAGGTAAACGTTCGCTCTCTTGTTTTCCTCGTCCATTTCAATCTTGTTGATCTTGGCTGGATTCAATGCGCGGGTGATGTATAGTTGGATGTTGTTCGTGTAGTTAATCACGTCTATATTTTCGTTTCTCAGTTCCCGGACGATTCCATGTATACGTGAACCTTTCATTCCGACACAAGCACCCACCGGGTCGATACGGTCATCGTATGATTCAACGGCCACTTTGGCGCGTTCTCCCGGAACACGTACCACGTTTTTAATCGTAATTAAGCCATCAAATATTTCCGGAACCTCGTTCTCGAACAATCTTTCAAGGAATACGGGTGATGTACGGGAAAGGATGATGTACGGGGAGGCGTTTTTCATTTCCACACGAATAACGACGGCCCGGATGGTATCTCCTTTCTTGAAGAAATCACTGGGGATTTGTTCCTGTTTCGGGAGGATCAACTCGTTGCCTTCGTCATCCAGAACCAAAATCTCTTTTTTCCATACTTGGTAAACCTCTCCGGTCACGATCTGGCCCACTTTCTCTTTGTATTTGGTGAAGATGTGATCTTTCTCCAGTTCAAGAATCCGGGCTGAAAGGTTTTGTCTTAAAGCCAGCACGGAACGGCGTCCGAAATCCTTGAATTTCACCTCGTCGGTCACTTCTTCTCCCACCTCGTAGTCGGCATCGATTTTCTTTGCTTCCGTCAGGGAAATTTGGGTATTCGGGTTTTCGAAGGCATCGTCTTCCACCACGATACGGTTTCTCCAGATTTCCAAGTCTCCCTTGTCGATGTTTATAATGATGTCAAAATTCTCGTCCGTCCCGTAACGCTTGATAAGCATGTTTCTGAAAATATCTTCCAATACTCTCATCAAGGTTGCCCTGTCAATATTTTTAAGCTCTTTAAATTCTGCGAATGAATCTATCAAATTAATGGCTTCCATTTTTATTTTATGTATTTAGAAAACAACAATATCTTTAACCTCCTTTATGTCTGTAAAATGAATCTCTTTCTCCACTTTGACGATGCTTTTCTTCTTCTTCCCTTCCATGGCCACTTTTTCTTCACATTCAATTACGATTCCCGTGATGGAATGGGATTTTAAGGTTCCCTGTAATTTTCCCCCGTTTTGCAGTTTCACCTCCACTTGGTTTCCCAGGTTTTTCTCGTATTGCTGGGTTACTTTGAAGGGGTAACCGATTCCGGCACTCGAAACGGTTAACTCGAAATCCTCGGTATCTCGATCCAGTTTTGCGTCCAATTGTTTGCTGAGGGTCACGCAGGAATCCACGTTAATGCCCTTCAGGGAGTCGATGTAGACCTCGATCGAGTTGTCCGGAGATACTTTCAAGTCCACCAGAAACAAATCTGTCCCCTGCAGTATTGTTTCGATAATGTCTTTTATTTCCTCTGTACTTTTCATTCTACTCTTTAATCTAAGATAACAGAAGAGGGGACTAATCGCCCCCTCGTTTGTTAATAACCGAGTGCAAAGATACAATTAATTATTTTTAATCCAAAGAGTTCCAGTGGAAAATAGGTGAGGGCAGGATATTTTTCCGGGGGCGACCATTTCTGAGAAAGAGGTTTTATAGCAATGGAAATCGTGTTGGAAACAAGCCTTTAAGCCTTGATATGTATGGTTTTAAATATTAGTATGGAAACATATTTGTCACATTTTCTATATAGTTCCAAATAAAATTTGTAAGTTTGCCGAAATTTTTTGAATTATGGAGTTTAAAGCAAAGGACATAGCAGCTCTATTAAGCGGGGTTGTCGATGGAGACCCCGAGATTTCTGTAAATAACGTATCTAAAATAGAGGAAGGAAAGCCGGGAACGTTGGCTTTTTTAGCTAATCCTAAATACGAACATTATATCTACACGACGAAAGCATCGATCGTGTTAGTGAATAAAACATTCGAACCCGCGCACGAGTATTCCTGTACTTTGATCCGGGTGGAATCGGCTTATGATGCCATTGCAACATTACTGCAAATGTATGATGATATGAAGCCGAAACCAGTAGGAATAGAACAACCTTCTTATATCAGTGATAGTGCCACGATCGGGGAAAAACCTTACATCGGGGCATTTGCATATATAGGGAGAGGTGCGAAAATCGGGAATAACGTGAAAATATATCCTCAGGCCTATATCGGTGACGGTGTGGTTATCGGGGATAACACGATTATTTATGCCGGGGTAAAGATTTACACGGGATGCGTGGTCGGGAAATCCTGTATCCTTCATGCCGGAGTGGTACTGGGAGCTGACGGTTTCGGATTCGCTCCGGAAGGGGATCATTACAAGAAAATCCCGCAGATCGGTAACGTGTTGCTGGAAGACGACGTGGAGATCGGGGCGAATACTTGTATCGACCGGGCTACCATGGGATCTACGATTATTAAAAAGGGAGTTAAACTCGATAATTTAGTCCAGATTGCACATAACGTGGTGGTGGGTGGTAACACAGTTATCGCTGCCCAGTCTGGGATTGCCGGGACGACAAAAGTAGGTGAGAATTGCGTGTTCGGCGGGCAAGTGGGTATTGTCGGTCACTTGAATATCGGATCGGGGACGCAGATTGCAGCCCAGAGTGGTATAACTTCCAACATTCCGGAAAAATCTGTCCTGCGCGGATCGCCTGCATTCGATTATCCGAAATACCAAAAATGTTATGTCATGTTCCGTAAATTACCGGAGCTATACGGGCAAATAAAAGATTTAGAGAAAGAAGTAAATAAATTAAAATCAGAATAAAATGTCAGTAAAGCAAAGAACTTTAAAGAGTGAATTTTCTTTGAATGGAAAAGGCTTGCACACCGGGAAACAGGTGACTGCGACCTTTAAGCCAGCTGAAGAGAACTTTGGCTATCGAATACGTCGAATGGATTTGGAGGGATCTCCTGAAATTCCAGCTTTGGCTGAATATGTAAAATTAATGGATCGTGCCAGTTGTCTGGAAAAGGACGGCGTGTGCGTGTTCACCATGGAGCATGCGATGGCAGCTCTTTACGGGTGTGGAATTGACAACTGCCTGATCGAGTTAAGCGGGGAAGAATTCCCGATCTTGGACGGTAGTGCTAAATATTACGTGGAAGAGATAGAGAAAGTAGGTTTTGAAGAACAAAAAGCTGATAGACGCTACTTTACAGTGAAAGAGCAAATGGAATTTTGTAGTGAGGACGGGCAGACGAAAATCACGTTATTGCCGGACACCGACTATAATATAAATTTGGTCGTTGCTTACGATTCTCCTTACTTGCAAATGCAGTATGCTACTTATTCTGAAAAAGTAACCGATTTTGCGAAAGAGATTGCCCCGTGTCGGACATTCGTGTTCCTGCGCGAGTTGGAAATGCTTTTGCAGCACAATCTGATCAAAGGCGGGGATTTGGATAACGCGATTGTGATTGTTGATCGTGAAATCTCTCAAGAAGAGGTGAACCGTCTGGCTAAATTGTTCAACCACGATTCTATCGAGGTGAAACAGGGTATTTTGAATAATTTGGACCTGTACTTTGACAATGAACCGGCTCGTCATAAATTGCTGGATGTTATCGGGGATCTGTCTTTATGCGGGCGTTTTATCAAGGGACGTGTTATCGCGGAGAGACCGGGTCATAAAGCAAACACTAGCTTGGCCAAGAAAATGTGTAAGGCCATCACGCAGGCGGAAAGAGAAGATGTTCGTCCCGACGTGGACACGACGGCCGAACCGTTAATGGATGTGAATAAGGTGAGAGCCTTGTTGCCTCATCGTCCTCCTTTCCTGTTGGTTGATAAGATTTACGAGGTGACGGATGACATCGTGATCGGTTGCAAGAATGTCACCATGAACGAACCTTTCTTCGTGGGGCACTTCCCGGAAGAACCGGTAATGCCGGGCGTGCTAATCGTGGAAGCGATGGCGCAATGCGGGGGAATTCTAGTGTTGAATCAGGTGGAAGATCCGGAGAACTATTCCACCTATTTCGTGAAAATAGATGGAATCAAATTCCGTCATAAAGTTGTTCCGGGCGATACGCTAGTCTTTAAGCTGGTGAAGATTGCTCCTATCCGTCGCGGGATCGTGACGATGAGAGGGTACGCTTTTGTCGGTAAAACGTTAGTTTGTGAAGTGGGTGAATTCATGGCCCAGGTTGCAAAAACGAAAAAATAGTGATAAGCTTGTACTTAAAATGTAATTATTATATTGTAATTAAATAAAAAAAACGAATGAAACAACCGTTAGCTTATGTTCATCCTGAAGCTCAGATCGCGGATAACGTGGTGATTGAGCCTTTTGTGACAATTGATAAGAATGTTGTCATTGAGGAGGGAACAAGAATTGGTTCGAATGTCACTATCCTGGAGGGAGCGCATATCGGGAAAAATTGTAAGATTTTTCCGGGGGCTGTTATTTCTGCCATTCCTCAGGATCTTAAATTCAAGGGAGAGAAGACAATCGTCGAGATTGGTGATAACACGACCATCCGGGAGTGTGCGACTATAAATAGAGGTACGGCCGCTAAGGGGGTAACTAAAGTCGGG
>OODG01002376.1_pt1 | contig 11496 bp, 6 predicted proteins | sample 1671621 | NCBI WGS metagenome assembly OODG01 (sample SAMN06348175, study PRJEB24527) | human gut metagenome | biome: human gut; feature: ankylosing spondylitis patient; material: feces | host: Homo sapiens | place: China | collected 2015-10 | reverse complement strand
CATATACAATCCCCAGAGCAAAAACAAAATTTGCAGATATCAGAATCTCCCTGAGTGCTCAAAACCTGTTTACGATCACGTCTTACACAGGATATGATCCGGAAGGAACTATGGATATCACAAGCAATGGCGGCAATAGTGACATTAACGCAGGCGTTGATGGCGGTTCATACCCATTACCAAGAACATTTACTTTGGGGCTTGGATTCTCATTTTAGTTTAACCAATAAAATAGATGCAAAATGAAAAAAATATTATTATTTGCTTTATGTTCTTGTGACAATTTCCTGGAAGAAGACCCTCGTGGTAAACTTACCCCTTCCTCTTTCTTCTCAAGTCCGGAAGACTTGGATATGGCTATAACTGGGATGTACAACAAATATTACCAGACTAATGCTCGCGTCTTCAGAGCCATTTATGTGTGGTGTGCAGATGATGTAACAGCCCATAGTGGTGGTAATAAGTCACGTTTTTCGGAATATGACCGGTTTAATTTCAACTCAGGAAATACAGATATTCTTGAAATGTATCAACTCTATTATCAGACAATCAAAGCTTGCAATTATGTAATTAATAATGCAGAAAGAACACCGGTTGAGAAATCTTTCCTGGAGCCGAGACTGGGACAAGCCTACTTTTTAAGAGCATTAAACTATTTTATGCTTGTACGCATTTGGGGACGTATACCTCTAGTCACAGAGAATGAGATAAATTACAATACCCCAAAAGCAGAGGTGAATAAAATATATGAATTAATAGAATCGGATGCATTAACAGCAGAAAGAATGCTGCCGGATAATCATAAGATAGCCCCCTATTTTCAGAACGGAATTAATGTAGCTCCTAACAAAGGCGCTGCAAAAGCTTTACTAGCCTCTGTTTACATGACGGAAGCAGGCTGGCCTTTGAAAAAAGGAGCGGAATATTATGATAAGGCGGCTGCAAAGTATAAAGAAATCATTGAAAACGAAGATACGTATGGTTATATATTAGAATCGGACATACGTACATTGACTAAAGAACCTGAAGCTAATTACTCCAAGGAAATAGTATTTGGAGAGTTCCATAACAAAACGAAAAACTATTTCTCTGGACCCAAAAGCGAATTACCAGAGGAGTCCGGCGGATGGTGTGACTATATGGTTGAATTGGAATTCTTTAAAAGTATGCCGGAAGGAATACGCAAGGATGCTTGGTTCCTGACCAAGGTGACGATGACCGGGCAGGAGCGTAACCCAGAAACGGGACGCTATCCATTACTAAATTGGGATGATCCCGCAACCAATCAGAAACATCCTTATTGGAAGAAAAATATAGAAAGTTCAGACTGGGTATTTAATTATGATGACGGGTATTATGAAACCAAAGGAATTTCAAGCGCAAGCGGGAAAACCAGAATGATATTTAGATATGCTGATATCTTACTATTGTACGCAGAAGCAGTTGCTTATGGAACTAAGAGTATTGATGATTTAGCATTTGACTGCATGTGGAGAGTACAAGAAAGAGCTGGAGTACCACTTATTTCAAAGGATGTCACTAAAGAATATTTCCAAAAAGCTGTTCTGGATGAGAGACGGTGGGAAACCGCAGGTATGGAACATAGCTGTATGGGGCGTTTCTTTACTATGCAAAGACATGAGATTCTTCATTTGCAAAAGAATTATAGAGATGCAGCCGAGCTTTCTTTAAATCCCAATTTAACATTAAGCGAAGAATTCTATTATTTTCCGATACCAGACAATGAACTCTTGATAGTTCCTGGATTAAAAGATTAATTCTACTTTTCTAAAATGAGGGTTTTAAGAGTTCGCGTTTCTTTTGAAACCCTCTTTCATTTATAAAACATTTAATATGAGATACTTTAGTATAATATTTGTATTATGCTTGACCCTTTCTATGGTTCAAGCTCAGCAAACCTCTTTTGTAAATCCTTTCATTGGTACTTCCGATGATCATGGACAAACCGATCCATCCGCAACCATTCCGTTCGGGATGATTAAACCGGGGCCAGAAACTATACCTCGCGGAAACGGAGGTTATGATTATCAATCACAACAGCTGAAAGGATTCTCACAGACCAGAATGTCTGGAGTAGGCTGTATAGGCGTCGGAGGAAACCTGCTGATAACACCTTTTGTCGGAACAGCATGCAAGACTTTAAAAATGGATAAGGCGTCAGAAACTGCAATTCCCGGATATTATAGCGTAACTTTAGATTATCAACTTAAAGTTGAAATAACCACAGGTAGGACTGCAGCTATCTATCGTTTTACCTATCCTGCTACAGAGACCGCCGGCATAAAAATAAATTTCAAACATTCTTATGGTAAGCATATTGCCGAAGAACATAGCATTATAGGAGACAATGCAGTAAAAGGATTTGTGCGTTCTGCTTGCACTTGTGATTTAGGCAGTTACAAATTTTATTATTATATTGAAAAAGATAAATCTACTTATAAACCAGAAGATAACGCTTCAGAATTACTATGGAAGTTTCAAACAGAGCCTAATGAACAAATTATACTGAAAATAGGATTATCCTCTGTCAGTGCAGAAGAAGCTGAGGCGAATCTCAAAAAAGAGTGCTCGAATCAGTCTTTCGAACAGATACGCACCAATGCACGTATTGCCTGGGAAAATCTATTGGGACAAATACAAGTAGAAACTTCTGATGAAGATTTAAAAACATCATTTTATACGCGGCTCTATCATGCCTGCCAGACCCCTTTCACAATCAATGATTATTCCGGTAGTTATAAGGGAAGTGACGGAAAAGTATATAGCCAGCAGTTGCCCTATTATCATGGTTGGTCTATTTGGGATACCTACCGAACAAAATATCCTCTGTTGTCTATTGTTTGTCCCACGGAATACAAGCACATGATCTCCTCACTTGCGGAATTATACAAACAAGGCAAGCCTCGTTCTGCAACAAAGACAGAACCATTTCTGACAACACGTACTGAACACTCTATTATCACGATTTTAGATGCATTACAAAAAGGAATGTTTGATGGTTCTCTCGACGAGCTACTTCCACTGATGCTAAAAGAGGCAGAAGATATCTCCAATGACTCACCGGACAAAGCATTGGAACGAGGATATGATTTCTGGGGAGTTTCTGAACTCGCAGGGAAAATGGGTAATAAAGAGTTAAAAAAAGAGTTCTCTTTACGCTCAAAAGAATACAGACCAATATGGTTACAAAAATTTAAGGACATTGGTCCAACTTCAGATATAATGCATGGTGACGGTTTGTACGAAGGTACTATATGGCAATATCGTTGGTTCGTACCTCATGACTTCGACTGGGTTATTGCGACTTTGGGTAGCAAGAAAAAGGTTTTGAGTGAATTAGATTATTTCTTTGAGAACAATTTATTCAATATGGGAAACCAACCTGATATACATGTTCCATTTTTATATTATTACCTTGGAGCGCCATGGAAAACGCAAAAGTTAGTCCGCCAAATATTACTTGAACCAACCACTAATTATTATGGGACACATGAAAAGTGGGAAAAACCTTATATCGGCAAAATCTTCAATACCACTCCACAAGGGTACTTGAAAGAAATGGATGATGATGCCGGAACCATGTCCTCTTGGTTTGTGCTCTCTTCCATAGGATTATTTCCTGTCTGCCCGGGTATACCCTATTATTGGATAAATGCTCCGGTCTTTGATACGGTTACATTACACCCAACGTCTCAACAAGAATTTAAAATCCATGTAAATCGCCCTGATGCAGAGTGTATCTATATTCAAAAAGCAATTTTAAACGGTAAAGTTTTAAATAGAAGTTGGTTAAGCTATAACGAAATCATGCAAGGCGGAGATTTGACCCTAGAGTTAGGCAAGCTTCCTAATAAACATTGGGGACATAATACTGATTTTATAAAGTCACTATTTAAAAAATAAATTAAATGAAAAGAAAGGAATGTTTTTGGTGGGTATTTGCGATAATTGGAGTATGCTTTCTGAGCATAAGATGTAGTAATGTAAAAGAGGATTATTGCTGTTATGTAAATCCCTTTATTGGTAATGCAGATAATGGCCACACATTTCCAGGAGCTTGCGTACCATTTGGAATGATACAAGTAAGTCCGGAAAGTGGAAATGGTTCGTGGAGATATTGCTCTGGCTTTAATATTGAGGATGACTCTATCATGGGATTTTCCCAAAATCATTTGAACGGTACGGGATGTCCCGACTTAGGAGATATATTGATTCTACCATTTTGTGGTGATATACAAAATGAAAAATATAAAAGTAGATATGAGAAAGAACATCAAAAAGCTCATCCAGGATACTATTCAGTAGTTTTATCTGATTTTGGAGTGGAGGTAGAATTGACTGCGACACAACGCACGGCCATGCATCGTTATACTTTCAGAAAAGCAGAACCGGCACATATTCTGGTAGACCTTCAAAGTGGAATCGTAAGTAAGAATGAGCAGCTGCGAACTCATGTAATAGATGCAGAAATGCAACTGTTAGACCAATATAGCATCGTCGGAAAGAACAAGGTGAAAATGTGGGTGGAAAGAGAGTTCTTCTATGTTATCAAATTCGACAAACCCTATATAGATATTGAAGAACTTCAACCTCAAGAAGGAGAAAAAGCCAAACGCCTTCTTCTTTCATTTGATTTAAAACCAGGAGAAAATGTTCAAGTAAAAGTCGGTCTGTCTACTGTCAGCATAGAAGGTGCACAGGAAGCATTAGAAAAAGAAAATCCAGATTGGAACTTTGAAAAAGTAAAGGCTCAATCTGCCGAAGCCTGGAACAATCTGTTGTCACGGATAGACGTATCAGGCACAGAAGAACAAAAAGTAAACTTCTACACTTCCATTTACCATTTATGTATCCAACCTAATAATATAGCTGATGTGGATGGAAGATACAGAGGTCCTAATGACAGCATCCTCTACTCTCCCATAGGAGAATACTATTCTACCCTATCCTTGTGGGATACTTATCGTGCAGCTCATCCATTATATACTCTTTTAGTACCGGAGAAAGTTAACGGATTTGTCAATTCAATGTTATCTCACTGTGATACACAGGGTTATTTACCCATATGGGCTTTATGGGGTAAAGAAAATCATTGTATGATCGGTAACCATGCCATCCCTGTTATTGTAGATGCATATCTGAAAGGATATAAAGGTTTTGATCCTGAGAGAGCTTATGAAGCAATCAGAAAATCATCATTAGAATCTCACCCGAAGTCTGATTGGGAAACCTACAATCAATATGGATACTATCCTTTCGATCTTATTCCTGAAGAATCAGTTTCCAGAACTTTAGAGAGTTGCTATGATGACTATTGTGTGGCACAAATGGCAAAAGCATTAGGAAAGAAAGAAGATTATAATTTCTTTTCCAAAAGAGCCCGTGCATATACATCCCTGTTTGATCCGGTAACCAAACTAATGCGCGGGAAGGACTCACAGGGCAAATGGAGAGAACCTTTTGATCCTTTCAGACTATCACATGCCGGAACTTCCGGAGGGGATTATACTGAAGGAAATGCATGGCAATATGTATGGCATGTGCAACACGATGTAGATTCTTTAATTGAGATGATGGGAGGAAATAAAGCATTTACAGCAAAACTCGATTCACTCTTCTGGCTTGAGAACAATACTGTAAATACAGGTTTTGTATCTGATGTGACCGGACTCATAGGACAATATGCCCATGGGAATGAACCTAGTCATCATGTAGCTTACCTATACAACTATGCAGGGGAATTCTGGAAAACCCAAAAACTTATCCGAGAAATCTTTGATCACTTTTATCTGCCCGTTTCCGACGGTTTGTGCGGAAATGACGATTGTGGGCAGATGTCCGCATGGTATTTGTTCTCAGCTATGGGATTTTATCCTGTAGATCCTATCAGTAAAGAGTATATTATTGGTGCTCCTCAACTGAAGGAGATGATATTACGTCTGGAAGGTGGAAAGAATTTCATCATTCGTGCCGAAGGCTTATCAGAAGAAAATAAATATGTAAAGGCAGTCTTTTTGAATGGAAAAGAATTAAAACGGTTTAGAATCTTTCATCATGAAATCACAGACGGAGGTATTTTAGAATTTATCATGACGGATAATCCGTCAAAATCATTTAATTAATTATGAAAGTATACATATTATCAATCCTTTTCTCCCTGTCTTTTTCGTTAGTGTGGAGTAAAGAGTATAATGCATCTTTTTTTGGCATAAAGTCTGATGGAGTAACATTGAACACCAACTCTATCCAGACTGGTATTAATTATATTCACAAAGAAGGGGGAGGTGTTTTAGTTTTTAATGTCGGCCGTTATTTAACAGGTAGCATTGAACTCAAATCGAACGTAGCGATACAATTAAAGGAAGGAGCAGTGCTGGTAGGTTCCCTAAACCCTTATGACTATAATATGGAAGGTCCTTGCTATAGTATGATTCGAGCTATAAACCAAAAAAATATAGCCATTTATGGAAAAGGAATAATTGATGCACAAGGGCGTCAAGTATCATACAACATAATCGACCAAGTACATAAAGGTTTTATCAAAGACCCTTTGGAAAACGACAGACCGCGTAGACCGCGAGGAATTCATTTTAAGCAATGCCGAGGCATAACTATAGAAGGGATTACTATAAAAAACACCTGTGATTGGACACAGGAATATGAAGAATGCGATTCGCTATGGGTCAGGGGTATTACAGTCGACAATAAAGCATATTGGAATAATGATGGTATTGATATCGTCGATTGCCAGAATGTTTTGATAGAGAATTCTTTCTTTGACTCTTCGGATGATGCAGTTTGCCTGAAATCCCATAAAACTGAAACTGCATGCCGGAATGTAGTAATTCGTAATTGTACTATGCGTTCGAGTGCCAACGGGATAAAATTAGGTACTATGACAGTTGGAGGATATGAAAATATCCGGATCATAAACAATAAGATTTATGATACTTATCGTTCGGCATTAACAATAGCTACTCCCGATGGAGGATACGCCCGAAACATAGTAGTGGATAGTCTGCAAGCCTATAATACAGGAAATGCTATATTTCTTCGAATAGGCAACCGTACGCATTCGAATAAAATCGGAACAATGGACTCTATCCTTATTTCTAATTTGTATGTAGAAATTCCCGAAGGAAAACCGGATGCAGGCTATGAATATGAAGGCCCCATAGAACATATGCCTAGAAATATATCTCCGGCAAGTATCATTGGGCTAAAAGGGCATCCCATAACACACGTGACACTGAAAAATGTGGTAATTAATCATCCGGGTGCAGGAAAACCGGAAATAGCAAAAGTTGGTGTGACTCCGGAAGAATTAGATAGAGTTCCTGAATTGGCTGATTCATATCCTGAATTTTCATGTTTCAAGGAACTTCCAGCGTGGGGCCTCTATCTTCGACATGTTGAGCGGATTATTTTAGAGAATGTTACATTTATTGCCCGAAAAAAAGATTATAGACCAGCTATAGTACTGGACGATGCACATCATGTCAGCATGAGTAAAATGAAAATCCAGGAACCGGGGAAAAAGAAGCAACAGATACATATATATCAATCTACTAATATCACTAAATAGAAATTACAATGAAACAATTACTAACAACTTTACTATTATTTTGGAGTATCAATATTTTTGCACAGCAAACATATGATATTGTTATAGTGGGAGGAACACCCGGCGGATTGACCACAGCACTCGCAGCTGCTAAACTTGGGAAAACTTCTGTTATTTTAGAACGAACACAGCATATAGGAGGTCTGCCCTCCAATGGACTGGGAGCAACGGATATTGTAACCCGGGCAGCAACAACAGGATTATTCAGAGAGTTCACCTGCCGCATCAAAGACTATTACAAAAAAAAATATGGTGTAACTTCTATACAATATCAGAGATGTGATGATGGTTTCCGTTTCGAACCTTCAGTGGCAGAACAAGTATTCACAGACTGGTTAGGAGAATATAAAGATCTAATCACAGTTTTGACAATGCGGCAATTCGATTCCAGTCCTCATAATATAAAAAAAGTAGATGATAAAATTGTGAAAATCAACGTTCTGAATCGTGATAATAATACTCAAGAAGAGTATCAAGGCAAGATTTTCATTGATGCCACTTACGAGGGAGATCTGGCAGCAGCAGCCGGTGTCCCCTTTAGAGTAGGGCGCGAAGGTAAAAATGAGTTTGGAGAACCCGGAGCAGGAAGTGTTTACAAATACTGGCATGGCCCGGAAATGGATGCTTCCACTTTTATTGGAGATAATGCTGTCCAGGCATACAATTACCGATTGTGCCTGACCAAAAATCCGGATAATAAAGTACCTATAACAAAGCCCAAAAATTATGACCGTAATGAATATGCATCTATTATCGATGATGTCTGGACGGGACGTCATACCCAAGCAGAAATGGTGAATGTTACTTTGGAAATGTTAGAAGCTAATAAGAAACATATAGCTAAGGGCAATCCGACTATGATTCCTGGTGACAAATGGGGGCTTGGTAAAGTAGTAAACCTGGTTGAAATTCCAAATGAAAAAACAGATGCTAACAACCAGCATGCTGCTTTTGTCTCATCAGATCTGCCTGAAGAGAACTGGGCATGGCCTACAGCCGGTTGGGCATGGCGTGACAAGTTTGCTACAAGACTGAGAGAATATACAGAAGGACTGCTTTGGTTTGCCCAAAACGATAAAGAATTACCGGTTCATTTTCGGAAAGCAGCTCGCGAATGGGGGTATGCAAAAGATGAATATACTGATAATGGGCATTTTCCCAGACAAGTATATGTACGTGAAGGACGTCGGTTCGAAGGACTTCATTTTTTCATAGCAAGTGATGCGATGCCTGTAAAAGGCAGTGGAAGGCCTCCTGTGTATTCATCAAGCATCACAGCCAGCCATTATGGATTTGATTCACATGCCACCCATAAACGGGAACCCGGTATGGTGCACCTGAATGGATTTCTGGGTTATCCAACATCACCTTACACTGTCCCCTATGGAGTGATTGTTCCTAAGGAGATAGATAATTTATTATTTCCAGTTCCCATTTCCGGCTCTCATATCGGTTTCTCTACACTTAGAATGGAACCATGCTGGATGGCTATGGGACAAGCTGCCGGTGTAGCATCTTCAGTTGCAATAGAAGAAAAGGTAAAAGTCAGGAATATCAATATAGCTATGATGCAAGATGTCTTGCTTAAACAAGGCACTACTCTGATTTATTATAAAGATATTTCATTAGATGACGAAGATTTCTTAATGGTACAATACATGGGACTTCGGGGCTTTTTGCCCGAATGGGAAGCAAAATTAGATGAAGCGATAGAGGAACAGACTTTAAGTAACTGGAAGCGTTTGTCTAAATTGAATATAAAAATTCAACCGGGAATTTCTACCCGAAGGGAAATTTTGAATGAGTTATATGCAAAGATGAAAAAATAATATCTTGATACAATGCTGAAAAGAAAATTACTATATGCTTTGTTGGCTCTATTCCTCTATTGGACTGGTGTCCAAGGAAAAGATTACTCTATAATGGATTTTGGGGCAAAACCTGATGGGGTAACTTTAAACACGCATACCATCCAATATGCAATTGATTATGTTCATACAGCAGGAGGGGGAAAACTCATTTTTGATGCCGGAAACTATTTGACCGGCACCATATATTTAAAATCCAATGTTACTTTACACTTAGCGCAAGGGGCTGTCTTATTAGGTTCGTATAATGCCTTAGACTATAAGAAAGATGAGTATATACAACGAACAGCTTTACTTTTTGCCGTACGGCAAGATAATATCGGAATAACAGGTGAAGGTACAATTAACGGTAGGGGATTCATAGTAGCCAACAATCTGATATCATACATTCAGAGAGGATTGATAGATGACCCATTGCATATGGATAGGCCTGATGAAATAAACCGTCCCCACAATATTTATTTTAGAGAATGTCGAAATGTAAGAGTTGAAGGAGTACGGATGCACGATCCGGCAAGTTGGAATCAAGCCTACGACCAGTGTCGGCAAGTCATTATAGATAATATAAATGTTGATTGTAAATCTTACTGGAATAATGACGGTATAGATATCGTAGATTGTGATAGTGTCAGAATCAGCAATTCTTTTTTCGATGCTGCCGATGATGGAATCTGTTTCAAATCGCATGAGCCATCGCAAATCTGCCAAAATGTAGTAGTTGATAATTGCATCATACGTTCAAGTGCCAGTGGCTTAAAATTCGGAACAGCATCAAAAGGTGGTTTTCGTGATTTTATCATCAAGAATCTCACGATTTATAACACTTACCGTTCCGCCGTGACATTCGCCACTGTGGATGGAGGCATTATCGAAAATATACTTGTTGATAGTGTACGTGCCGTGAATGTAGGAAATGCATTCTATCTACGAATAGGAGACCGCTGGAATTCCGGACGAAGACCGCTTATGAAGAATGTTACCCTTTCCAACTTCAACGTGAAGCTGGCAAGCTCTAAGCCTGATGCAGGTTATTCATACGAAGGCCCGGTAGAACATCTACCTCGCAACATCTCTCCTGCAAGTATTATCGGTTTACCTGAAGATAGAATTCAAGGAATTATTCTCAAGAATATAGATATAGAATCTCCAGGAGGAGGTAATCCTTTCTATGCCAAATGCGGAGTGACCGCGAAAGAACTGGAAGGAATACCTGAGATGAGAACAACCTATCCGGAGTTTTCACAATTTAAGGAGCTTCCTGCGTGGGGAATCTTCATACGTCATGCAGATGACATCCGGTTGGATAATGTGAAATTAAAAGTTCACACCTTTGATTACAGACCTGCTATTGTAACATCGGACGTAAAAGGAGTTATTTTAGAAAAAGTAGATGTACAATCAACCCTTAATGATAAAAAAGAACAGCTTTTTATGTATAAAACATTTAATGTCATCCAATAGATATGCTGAAAAAAATATTAGCCCTGGTTATTATATGTTGGACTGTAACACTTGTCCACTCTCAGGAAGTATTATCTGAATGGGAGAATCCTGAAATAAATAGTGTAAATGCAGAACCAACTCATGCCTCTTATATACCTTATCGATCTGTTGCAGAGGTAGAACGAGGAGAGTCTTCCATGGTACATTCTCTGAATGGAAAATGGAAATTTAAGTATATTTCCGGTATAGAAGCCTCCCCTACTGCTTTTTATAGTGTAGATTACGATGATAGTTCATGGAATTATATTAATGTTCCTGGTAATTGGCAACTACAAGGAGAATATGATCCGCCTATTTTTACAAATGTGAAATACCCCTTTGAACCTAATCCCCCCTATGTTCCCAAAGATTCCAATCCAATAGGACTATACCGTCGAAACTTTGTTGTTCCGACTGACTGGAAAGATGAAGAAATCTTTTTGCACTTTGCCGGAGTACAATCCGCCATGTATGTTTGGTTGAATGGGGAAAAAGTGGGAT
>OODG01002375.1_pt1 | contig 11496 bp, 9 predicted proteins | sample 1671621 | NCBI WGS metagenome assembly OODG01 (sample SAMN06348175, study PRJEB24527) | human gut metagenome | biome: human gut; feature: ankylosing spondylitis patient; material: feces | host: Homo sapiens | place: China | collected 2015-10 | reverse complement strand
CAGTTTTCCGACGGCCTGCGACATGACTTCCAGCCGTTTTACTTCGTTAACGTCGTCTTTCAGATTCCGTTTGCCGAAAATCGGCGTTTTTATCTGTCCCAAATTGGCCACCAACACGCCGTAATCGACCGAATAAAACTTGTCGACAATTTCCCTTTTGCTGAATTCGACATGCTCCTCGTGATGCTTGTTGTAAAAAACGGAAACGGTAATGTCGTCCGGACGGGCATAGTTCAAAACCTTGGGAAAAGTTTCCGCAATTTTGTCGGCCAGAATCCCTTCCCGGTCAAGCGGCATTTGTTCCCTGACATAATTATTGAGGACGCGGCACAAAAGATTTTTGTCGTCGTCATTGTCGCCGAGCGCTTCCGCAATGACGGCGAATTTTTTGCAGACCCGGCCTATCCGGTACAGTTCCAACGGACTTTTGTCCGAGAGCTGATACAGCAGTTCGGCCTGCGGAACTTTAAATTTTTTGCCTATGCGCAAAATTTTGGCAATATTTTCGATTTCATTGAAACTCTGTCGGCGGACGGCCTCGTCCGCAAAGCGCTTTTCCAGCCTTTCGTTGATATCGCCCGTTAAGGCCGGAGAAATAAAACTGTCTTCATTCATGATCAAAAACCGCATTTTTATCAAACAATGGCCCAAATATAACACAAACGCCTCATAAGCGCAAACATTTTTTGTCTAAAAAATTCAATTGAAATTGCGCCGGTAAAGATTACATCTTCTAAAAAACAGGGAGTTGTTCATGCTGCAAAACAAATCTTCGATGAATCTGCTCAACATCGTTGCGCTCGGCATCGGTTCGATCGTCGGCGCGGGTATTTTCGCCCTGCTCGGCCAGGTTATTCTCCTTTCCGGCCACAAGGCGTACTATTCTTTCATCATCGCCGGCGTCACCGCCATGTTTTCGGGCTATTCCTATGCCCGGCTGGCCGGCCGCTATCACACCGCCGGCGGCCTCACCGACTATTTTCACATCGCCTTTCCCGAAAAATGGATTTCCGGCGGCCTGTCGGTCGTCTATATGCTGACCTCGGCAATTTCAATCTCGATGATGGCCAAGGCTTTCGGCATTTATGCCACCGAACTGTTCGACCGTATCCCGCCGACCCCGCTCTGGATCAACTCGTTTGCCGCCCTGCTGATCATATCGCTCGCTTTTTTGAATATGCTGCAGGCTTCCGACGTCGGCCGTTCGGAAACGCTGATCGTCGGCATCAAAATGACGATCCTGCTGATTCTGATCGTCGTCGCCTTCGCCCGCCCGGAAATGAAACTGGCGCCGGTCGACTTCCGCGCCGGGCCGACGGACTTTCTCCGCAGCATCGGCATCACCTTTTTTGCCTATGCCGGCTACGGCGTCATCACCAACGCCACCCCTTACGTCAAAAATCCGCACAAAACGATCGAAAGGGGAATTTTTCTCACCCTCGGCATCATCATCCTGTTCTATCTCGGGCTCACCTACGTGGTCTTGAACTATACGCCTTCCGGCGACCTGCTGCACAATACAGACACCGCGGTAACGGCGGTCGCCGACCGGCTGATCGGCTCCTGGGGCTACGCCTTCATGTTTCTTGCCGCCGTGCTGGCCTTCGTTTCCGGCATTAACGCCACTTTTTTCAGCATCTTCCGCATCTCCCGTTCCCTCGGCGAACAAAAAGTGCTGCCCGCAATTTACGAAAGGAAATTCTGGCGGCAGGGAACCTGGGGCAACTTTACCACCACCGCGCTGATCATCGCCGCCACCGTCGCGTTTGATTTCAGTTCAATCGTCAATCTGTCGAGCGCCGCCTATCTGGTCAGCTACCTCGGCATTTTTGCCGCCGACTGGCGCCTGCGGAAAGAAACGGAATCTTCGCCCGCCGTCATCCTTGTCGGCATGACGCTGATGATCCTCATTCTCGTCGCCTTCATCGTCAGCATTCTGCCTTCCTGAAAGAGGCCCCGCGTCCCGGGGCCCTTGTCATATTTTGTTACGGTTCATCTGCGCGGTGTTGACGATCTTCAGCTTTTCCAGCCGCTGTTTTTTCACATACTTGAGATACCCCTCGTAAGAAAACAGCATCACCGCCGAAACAACCATCGGCAGCAGATAATAGATGATGCGATAGGCAAGCAGCGCGCCGAACAACATCGCCTGATTATGATCGCCCGGGATGATATACATAAACAGCCCTTCAAAAACACCCAACCCGCCCGGCACCTGGCTGAACACGCCCAGCACCTGGGCAATGATAAACACCCCGATAAAAGTGGCAAAAGAAATGTCGACAAAAGGAATCAGCGAAAAATAGAGCACCAGCGAGGCCATCAGAATGTCCGCCGCGCCGATGAACACCTGCGCCAAAGCCATTCTGAACGGCGGCATTTCAAACACCACGCCTTTGACCATCAGCGGCTTTTTGTAAAACAGGCTGAGGCCGAAATAAACCGCCAGCCCGATCACCGACCCCAGGGTTACGACTTCGGTCGTCAGTTTGGAAACCGAACCGGCGCCGAATGCATGCGACGGGGTAATGACATAACCGACGATAATCAGAAAGAAACAGGCAACCAGATAGGTAAAGCCGGAAAAGGTTACCATCCGCACGATCTCGCCGCCGTGAAAACGCCAGCGGGTATACAGACGGTATCGGATGGTGCCGCCGGAAACGATCGCATGACCGGCGTTGTTACTGACCGAAAAACCGATAAAGCCGGCAAAAATCCATTTCCACGGTGCCAGTTTGCGCTTGATGTAACGCAATGCCAGATAATCATAGGATGACAGCGCCACATAACCGCCGATCGAGGCCAGACAGGCCATCCACAGATTGTGCGGGGGAATGCCGAGCAGCGCGTCCTTAATGTCCGTCCAGCTGTATTTGGAAAGCTGACGATAAAGCATGTAGGCAGCCAGCACAAAGAAAAACAGTCCCGCCCAGGAAACCATTTTTTTCAAAATTTTTTTGGTTTGTAATGCCATTATTTTTCCTTACGTTTTCTAAATTCCGCGTTCAAAATGCAAACGCCCTTTGCTTATATATAGTAATTATAGTTGTTATTTTCTAAAAATATTATAAATATATCATAAAGTTTTGCAATTTTTTGGCGGAGAAGAAAAAATGAAAGTTTTTGTCACCGGCGGACATGGCGGAATAGGTTCCGCCGTCTGCGAAAAATTCGCCCGGGAAGGATATGAAGTCGTTGCCCCCGGCAGCAAAGAACTGGACCTTTCCGATCTTGCCGCGGTAAAAAACTACTTTGCCGCGCGGGACGGCCGTTTCGACGCCGTCGTTCATTGCGCCGGCTACAATCCGCCGCTCTCGGTCGAAGATACCACGATCGAAGAGTTTGACCGCACCCAGAACATCAACCTGACCTCGCTGCTTGAAATCACCCGTGCGGTCGCCCCTTACATGAAAGAACAAAAACGCGGCCGCATCGTCGGCATCGCCTCGCTTTACGCCACCATCTCGCGGGAAAACCGGGTTTCCTACGCCTGTTCCAAACACGGGCTGGTCGGACTGATCAAGACGCTGGCACTTGAACTCGGACAATTCGGCGTTTTGTGCAACACGGTTTCTCCCGGCTATGTTGACACCGCCATGTTCCGCAGCCGCAACGATGCCGAAAAAAGAGCTTTTCTCGCTTCCAAAGTGCCTCTCAAACGACTGGCCGAACCGGCCGACATCGCCGAAGTGGTTTACTTTTTGTGCAGTGAAAACAACCGTTACCTGAACGGACAGGACATTATCGTCGACGGCGGCTTTATGGCCGGCAGCTTCCAATAGAAAAATGCCCTTCACTTTCAGCCGAGAAAATCAATCAAACTTCCGGTCAGTACGCCGGCGGAGTATAAAATTGCGGTCAGCAGCAGGTTTTCCTTTAAGCGCGGATTGACCCGGTAAAGAACCAGCAGTCCCACACCGGCACCGACAAGAACACCCGCCATCATTGCGCCGAAACCGATTGCCCCTTCCAGATAAAGCCGGGTAACAATTACCGAGGCCGAACAATTCGGCACCAGCCCGATCAGCCCGGCCGCAGCCGGTCCCGCCAGCGGATGGGAAAGGAAACGGACAAACGGCGCCGCCCCGAGCATCGCCATCGCCAGATTAAACAAAAAGCTGACAACCAAAACAAACAGGGTAATTTTCAGCGAATGCCGGAGCGCTGACCGCCAGATTCCCCCGCCTTCTTCGCATTTGCAGTCATCATTGCGGCAAAGCGTTTCCACGTCAACGTTCCGCGGCCGCAAAAGCGACGAACGGCAGGCGAAAAAATCCAGAGCCAAACCGAAGAAAAGGCCGGCCGCAACCTTGATCAGCAATATCTTTGCAATCAACGGCACCGGTGCGGCACTGGAAATCAAAATCGGCAGCATTTCGTCGGAAGTGGAAAGATAAACCGCAATCAAAGTGCCGGCGGAAATCACCCGCGCGGCATAAAAGTTGGAAGCCGCCGCCGCCAGCCCGCATTGAGGAAATAATCCGCACAACGCGCCGATCAGAGGACCTGCCCGGCCGGAACGGCGGATCAGGTTGACCGTTTTGTCCCCTGCCTTTTCTTCCAGATACTCCAGCGCCAGATAAGTCGCCAGCAGAAAAGGAAACAGTTTTAGCGAGTCGATCAGGGCGTCCGCCGCCGTATGCCAAAAAATTTCCGCCATTATTCCGTCACCGTCTAACAGGTCAGAACGTTGACCGCCAGCCCGGCCAGCGACGTTTCCTTGTAATTGGTGCTTAAGTTCAGGCCGGTTTCATACATGGTTTTGATAATGCTGTCCAGGCTTACCATATGCCGCCCCGTTCCCCGCATGGCCAGCCGCGAAGCATTGATCGCCTTGATCGCCGCCATCGCGTTGCGCTCAATGCAGGGGATCTGCACCAGTCCCCTGACCGGATCGCAGGTCAGTCCGAGGTTGTGTTCCATGGCAATTTCGGCCGCGTTTTCGATTTGGCTCAGACTGCCGCCGAGCACCGCCGTCAATCCCGCCGCCGCCATTGAACAGGCCACCCCGACTTCCCCCTGGCAGCCGACTTCGGCGCCGGAAATCGAAGCGTTGGTACGGTAAAGGCTGCATACGGCGGAAGCCGTCGCCATGAAGATAATGTCCGCCTTTTCCCGTTCATAGGGCGACTTTGACAGGGCAAAACGCTGATAATAGCGCATCACCGCCGGCACGATCCCGGCCGACCCCATCGTCGGCGCGGTCACGATTTTGCCGCCGGCGGCGTTTTCTTCCGACACCGCAAACGCCCACAGGTTGACCCAGTCGACAATCATCAGCGGATCAACGTCGTTTTCAAAAAACTTTTCCTCCAGCCGGCGGTACATTTCCGGCGCCCGCCGGGCCAGCCCCAATCCCCCCGGCAGCACGCCTTTGGCATGAATGCCGCGGGTAACCGCGTCCTGCATGATCCGCACCAGCTCAATAATGCCGGCCTTTACCTCTTTCGCATCGCGCAGGGCTTCTTCGTTTTGCAGCACCAGATCGGCAATCGTCAGATTGTAACGTTTACACAATTCGACCATTTCTCTGCAGCTGTCAAACTGAAACGGCACTTTGTACGGCTCGCGTCCGATTCGTCCGGCCATTTCGTCCCGGCGGGCAACGGTGCCGCCGCCGACGGAAAAATAAACCTCTTCCAGCAAAAGCTTTCCCTTGTCGTCAAAGGCGCTGAACTTCATGCCGTTGGAATGTTCGGGCAAAAAGGTCTTTTTGTTGAGAACGATGTCTTTCTCCATGTCGAACGGAATTGTCTTTTCTCCGCCGAGCGCCAGTTCTCCGTCTTCTTTCACCCGGCCGATGTAATCGGTCTCCGGATCCACCTCTTCCGCCTTCAATCCGAGCAGGCCGTAAACTACCGCGTTCAGGGTGCCGTGGCCGCGGCCGGTCAGCGCCAGCGAACCGTAAAGTTCGGTTTTGACCGCTGCCGTCTGCGCCAAAAGACCCTGCTCCCGCAGATTTCCGACATAGCGGCAGGCGGCTTTCATCGGCCCCACCGTATGCGAACTGGAAGGCCCTATTCCGACGGCAAAAATTTCAAAAAGACTGTAGTACATAATCCTCTCCGGTTGCTTTGGTCACAAATTCGTATACGCCGGATATTAACGGCTAATTTCGAGAATGCAACGAAGAAAAAAATTTATTTTTTTCCGGTGACAAAATCTTTGCTTTTCTGCCGTTTTTTGTTATAAAAAGACGGTATTGAGGAAAGAACATGCAAAGCAAAAACAAGTCCCCCCGCAACAAGACGCTGAGCCTAAACCCTTCGGAAGCAAAAAAATATCTCGGCCGCTGCCTTTTTGCCGACCGACCGCTGCCGCCGCTGCCGGCCGACCGCACCATTGTCGGCGATTCGTTTGCGGTTATGGAACGACTGCCGAAAAGTTTTGTTGATCTGGCGATCGTCGATCCGCCTTACAACCTCACCAAAGACTACCACGGACGCCGTTTTACCGAAACCGGCGACGACGAATATGCCGCCTATACCGAAAGCTGGATCGAAAAGCTGCAACCGCTGCTCAAACCGGACGCTTCCCTTTACGTCTGCTGCGACTGGAAATCAAGTCTTGTCATCGGTCCGGTCCTGAAAAAACATTTCCGCCTGCAAAACCGCATCACCTGGCAGCGGGAAAAGGGGCGCGGCGCTTTGCGCAACTGGAAAAACGGCATGGAAGACATCTGGTTTGCCACCTGTTCCGACCATTACACTTTCAATCTTGAAGCCGTCAAAATCCGCAAAAAAGTGTTGGCGCCGTACAAACTCGACGGGCAGCCCAAAGACTGGGAAGCGACCGAGGACGGCAATTTCCGCAACACCTGTCCCTCAAACTTCTGGGACGACGTTTCGATTCCCTACTGGTCCATGCCCGAAAACACCAGTCATCCGACCCAAAAGCCGGAAAAGCTGCTGGCCAAACTGATCCTGGCAAGCTCCAACCCCGGCGACATGGTGTTTGATCCGTTCCTCGGTTCCGGCAGCACTTCCGTCACCGCCAAAAAACTCGGCCGCCGCTATCTCGGCATCGAACAAAACCAGGAATACTGCGCCTGGGCGGAAAAACGACTGGAAAGGGCGGAAACTGCCCCTTCGATTCAAGGTTACGCCGACGGCGTTTTCTGGGAAAGAAACGCGCGGATCAAAAAAAGCGGCTAGTTTTCCGCCAGCAGTTCGTCAACAAAAACCAGCAGCGTTTCCCCCGCCCGGCCGACAATATGGCGGTCAAAATCATAATTGTTGACGGTCGTGTGCAAGTTCAGTTCCACCGTATCGGCACCATGATATTTGGCAATCCGGGCAAAAGTGTTGGCCGGATAAACCGCGCCGGAAGTACCCACCGCTATCAGCAGCCGGCACTTGTCGAGCAAAGCGTCCACTTCGTTCATCCGGAGCAGATTTTCGCCGAAAAAGACGATGTTCGGCTTCATCATCGCCGGCACCCCGCAGCCGGGGCAGACGGTTTCCGTCGTCACTTCGCCCCAGGTTGTAATCACCCGGCCGCAGTTCATGCACACCGCCTGGTCGATCTGTCCGTGAATGTGATAAACGTTGCGGTTGCCGGCCTTTTCGTGCAGCAGATCCACGTTTTGCGTCACCACGCTGACGGTTCCGTTCTTATATTCGTTTTGCAGACGGGTAATCGCCAGATGAGCCGGGTTCGGCTCCGCCTTTTGCAAATCGGTTTTCAAATTGTTGTAAAAGTCGTGTACAGCTTCCGGATTGCGCCGATAGGCCTCCATCTGTCCGCCGTCCACAGCCTGAATACCGGAGCGGATGATCTCCGCCACATAGGCGCAGCTGTTCATGCTCATAGCCACGATACCGGCGGCGAACCGGGAGAAGTTGGGAATCCAGGGAATGTTAGGAATGGTAATGCCGATCATGGGCAGACCGTAGAAAATAAACATAAGCTGCACCATCAGCGGCGTTCCGCGGACAAACTCGATGTACGCCACTGCGATCCACCGCAGGGGAGGGATGCGGCACATCCGCAGAGAGGCCATCAGGGTGCCCAGTATCGCGCCGAACAGAACGGAGAAGGCGGCGATGATGAGCGTGTTGACGATGCCTTCGGTGAAAAAGCTGTTGTAGCGTTCTATCAGCTTTGCCATGGTTTCCAAAAAGGCCATGGGAGAATTCCTCCTTGTTTGTGTGCCGGTATCCGGCAAATATCAGGCGGGCACGCGAGGAACCAGAGTTGGTTCCCCGCGCGTCCGTGCTTGGTTCTAATCAGAATCGGTATTTATTTTACAGACCCATGCTGGCTGCCAGCTCCACAGCCTCGTCATAAGCCTTCAGGTAGCTGCCGTCGTTGACCACCTGATTGATGACGGTGTTGACTTCTGCCAGCAGATCCTCGCTGCCCTTGGCGGCCACAACGGCCTTGCCGAAGGAGGCTTCCTCAGAGGTGAAGGCGAAGTTGGAGACTTCCAGACCGCCGTTGCTGGTGGCAATCAAAGATTCGCCCACAGCCTGATCCACCACCAGGCCGGCGATGTTGCCGTTCTGGACTTCCAGCGCCAGAGCAGGATACTTTTCCAGCTCGAACAGTTCGCTGTCAGGCAGAGCGGTCTGGATCAGCTGAGACTGGATGGTGCCCTTCTGGGCGCCGACCTTCTGGCCTGCCAGAGATTCCTTGGTGGAATACAGGTCCGCGTTGCCTGCCTTTACAATGAGAAGCTGAGCGCTTTTCTCATACAGGTCGCTGAAATCGATCTCCTCGGCTCTCTCAGGGGTCTTAGTGAAGGCGGCGATGCCCAGATCCACCTGACCGGACTTTACAGCGGGGATGATGCTTCCAGCTCCACGCCCAGGTGATCGGCGATCTGCTGGGCCAGCCACATATCGCAGCCTGCGAAGTTAGCATTCAGATCCTTGAACTCGTAGGGAGCGTACTGGGCTTCCGTACCGACTACCAGCTTGCCACTGGTCTTGACCTTTTCCAGCAGACTTGCCGCTGCGGCCGGTTCTGCCGGGGTTTCCTCAGCCGGGGTGCTGTCCGCCGGAGCGGAATCTTCAGTTTTGCTGCCGCAGCCGGTCAGCAGAGACAGCATCATCATGGCGCCCAGCGCCAGAGACATGAGCTTTTTCCATGTATTCTTTTTCATGTTATCCTCCCAATTCCTGAGTGATTATTGAATCAACTCTGTTTATACGTATGATTATACGCAATATTCAGCTAAAATCAATAGGCAAACTGTATATAATCAAAAACTCACTGAATGAATATTTATAAATATTCACAACATGCGAATAAATTGCCGTCAGAAGGATAGGCCCTCCATCCGGTCAAAGGCTTCCTTCAGGCGGTCCAGCCCCACCGTACACGCAATGCGGAAATGTCCGGCGCCAGTGCTGCCGAACAGCGTGCCGGGTGTGACCAGAACATGGGCCCGTTCCAGGAGCGCCTGACAGAAGTCCTCGGCGCTGAGGCCGGTTTTCTCAATGCCGGGGAAGAGGTAGAAGGTGCCCTTGGGCCGTACCAGACTGAGGTAGGGGATCTGCTCCATCCGGTCCGCCGCGTAGAAAATGCGGTCCCGGTAGGCCAGAACGTATTTCTCACGAATGGTCTGCCGGATCGCCAGCGCTTGTATGGCGGCCCGCTGGGAGATGGAGGGGGCCGTATAGATCAGGGAGTTGTTGATGTTGCTCATGACCTCCAGTATCTCCGGCTCCGCGATGGCTACGCCCACCCGCCAGCCAGTCATGAGAAAATTCTTGGAAAAGCTGTTCAGGGTGATGACCCGGTGGGCAAGCCCAGGGATCGTGCGGAGGGGGATGAAGTCCCCCTCATAGAGGTAGGTGGTATAGATCTCATCCGCCGCGATCAGCAGGTCATGTTCCTCCGCCACCCGGCCCAGCAGCTCCAGAGTGGAGCGGTCATAGCCCATGCCGGTGGGGTTGCAGGGATTGTTGAACACAATGAGCTTGGTGCGGGGGGTAATGGCCGCCCGGAGACGGGCTTCGTCAATGGCCCATCCCTCGCTTGCATAGGTGGGGACCTCCACGCACACACCGCCGGCCAGTTCCGCCTGGGTGCGGTAGAGGGAGAAGTAGGGGGAAAAGACGATGACCTCGTCACCGGGGTCCAGAACGGACAGCATCACCAGCGCCATTCCCATGCTGCTGGAAGCGGTGACCAGAACGTGATCCGGGGAGAGGGGCTGCTTGAAATCCGTCTGCCATGCGTCACAGACGGAGCGGATCAGCTCCGGATCACCCTTCGGATCTCCATAGTGGGTGTACCCGGCCTTGGCTTCCCGGAAGGCGGTGTCGATGATGGCGTCATCGGTGATAAAGTCCGTGTCGCCGATGCTGAGATCAATGATATCCGAATACCGGGCCAGCGCGTCGGTGTCCAGACTCAGTCCGGCGTCGGAATTCTGAAATCGCTTGGCGATATATGATTTTACAGGTCTCATAGCGTTTCTCCTTTCACCCGGGGGATCACGGTGGACCCGTTGGGAATGATATAGGTGGATTTTCCGTCCAGTTCCGCAGCTTTCAGTAAGGCGTCCATATCGGAAAAGGCGTGAATGCCCATGGGGGCAACGGTCTGGGGATCAATGGAGGAATACATGAAAATGCGGTACCGCTGGGCCTGCTCACAGTTCAGGAAGAAGATGTAGCCCGCCACGGTGAAGGCCTCCCGCAGACGCTGCTCAATGGTGCCGTCCTGTAAATTCTTGCTCCAGTCGAAGTACTCGGCGGGGCCGCCGCCCTCCGGCGCTTCGATCATCAGAACCAGCGTACCGCCGGGCTTCAACGCGGATTCCACATTGTCAATGGTCTTGGTGCCCTGATAGAGGGAGATGTCCTTGGGAAAGCCGCCGCAGCTGGTGACCACGGCGTCTGCCCGGCAGGGAATATCCACCCGGTAAATGTCATCCACGGCAGTACAGGCCCGCTCCCAGGAGGTCAGATAGTGGCCGGAGAAGATATATGAGAGCTTCATGTCGGCGTTCATCACCAGATTTACCATGAAGAGGTTGTTCACCAGTGACGCCGCCTCGCACATATCCTCGTGCAGCGGGTTTCCCGCCAACACGCCGTTTCCGATGGCGGGGTTGGTGCGGAGCTTGGTGCTGTCCAGAGAATAGGCGTGGTTGTGGCGGATGGTCTCCAAGCCGCTGATGCCGGGGAGGATGCTCTTCCGTCCGCCGCCGAAGCCGGCCATCACATGATGGGTGGCGGCGCCTAAGCAGACCACCAGATCCGCTTCCGCGGCAGTGCGGTCGATCCACACAGGTGTCTCATGGGGCGTAGTGCCCAGATAGGCAAGATCCTTGGCCTCGCAGTCGTGATTCTTCACACGGACCCGGTTATAGACCCCGTCGGTGACCAGTGTCCGCAGTTCCTGCTCATCGCCGCCGATGTGAGTACCGTTGGCCACCACGATGGTCAGATGCTCCGGCTGTACGCCGCATTCGTCGATGAGATAGTCAACGAGATGGGGAATCACCAGATCCTGCCGCATCCAGAATCGGGTCATGTC
>OODG01002374.1_pt1 | contig 11499 bp, 10 predicted proteins | sample 1671621 | NCBI WGS metagenome assembly OODG01 (sample SAMN06348175, study PRJEB24527) | human gut metagenome | biome: human gut; feature: ankylosing spondylitis patient; material: feces | host: Homo sapiens | place: China | collected 2015-10 | reverse complement strand
GCGCATAGGTGTACTCGTTTTCTTTCTTACGAAGGCCAAGCATCGTCAGGTGCGGGGCTTTTTGCGGTTGTGCATCAGATCAAGCAATATGCCTTCGCGGATTCCGCGGTCGGCCACCGTAATTTCCTTTACCGGCCAGAACGAACAGATGGCCTCAATGATGGCGCAGCCGGCAATCGTCAGGTCTGCCTTGAGCGGACCGATGCACGGGTGTTTTTTGCGGCCGTCATCGCCCATCCGGCGGATCTTGCCGATCGCGTGTTTGACGTCGCCGGCGCTGATGACGATGCCGTCAACCGCCGAACGGTTATAGCGCGGCAGGTTCAGCTGAACGGCGCCGAGCACGGTTACCGTGCCGGAAGTGCCGATAATCTGGATTTCCCCGTTTTCGATCGCTTCGCTGATTTTATAGCGTTCCTCAAAAGCTTCCAACAGCTTGTGGGTGCGTTCCATAACCGTATTGTAAGCCAGATTGGTCATGTCTTTGTTGGGAAAGGCTTCCGAAATGGTCACCACTCCGTACGGCAGGGAAACATAGCCTTCGATAAAGGCTTTGCCGCTGTTGGCAAGCCGTGCCAGCGAAATTTCGGTCGAACCGCCACCGATGTCAAAGACGAGCGCCCTTTTGACGCTTTTTTTCAAAAGCGGCAGACAGCCGATTACCGCCAGACGGGATTCTTCCTGCGAGGAAATGATCTCCAGGTTAAGACCTGTCTGGCGCTTGACTTCGCTTAAGAAATCGCGGCAGTTTTTGGCGCGCCGGCAGGCGGCGGTGGCGACAAAGCGCGCCCGATGGATCGGCGCGTATTCGCTGATAATTTCCGAGCATATTTTGAGGGCCTTGATCGTCCGGCGGCTGGCTTCCCTGCTTAGTTCGTTTTCTTTAATGATCCCTTCGCCCAGACGGGTGATGCGGGAAAAAGTTTCTATGATATGAAAAGAAGTCGGCGTCGGGGAAGCTATGACCAAACGGCAGGAGTTGGTGCCCAGATCTATCGCAGCGTAGTTGCGGACGGCGTTTTCATCTTTGCCGCCGCGGCTGAATTTTTTATATTTTTGCATTCTTCATATCAATCAATTCTACCAAATTTTAAATTTTGCTTATTGTGAACGATTTTTGCCGCGAGGACAAGCATTTTTTTGCGTAAAACGTCATTTTCCCGAACGTCCGCGCAAAAGGCGGCGCCGCAACCGCCCCTTCCGAACGGCGACAGTGACGCCGGCGGCAACGGGCATTGGCTTTTTTGAAGAAACGACCGGCGCAAAACGAACGTTTCGTGCGACGGAAAAGCGCCCGCTTCAAAAATCTGATCAACCTAAAAAGATGCCCCTGCCCGGCAAGCTTTTTATAAACTTTCGTCAGCTGACGCAAGCGGCATTAACCGTTTTGAACTGCATTTGACCGGCCAAAAGGCTGCGATCCCGCCTGCCGGCCGGGCAGGAAAGCCGCGCCGGTTCGCTCGCGCAGACGCTCAAACCATAAAAAACGTAACCCACCGGCCCGGCGCGCGATTTTCCCGTTACAAAAAACGCCGTCTTGCGACGGCGCCTTTCATCATGGCAAAACTATTCCGGATAAAGCTCTTCGCGGATGATTTTCCGCAGTTCGTCTATAGCCACCAGTTCTTTCTTTTCGTTCCGATAGTGCCAGTACATCCAACCGTTGCAGGCCGGCGCGTTCTGCGCAGCCGCCCCCATCTGGTGAATGGAACCGTTGCCGAAAGTGGAAACCAGGGTTCCGTCGGAGCGAATCAGGGCGGAAACGTCGCCCTTGGCGTCAAACAGCTTGTCGCCGGCCTTAAGCAGTCCGCATTCGATAACCGAACCGAACGGTACCCGCGGCTGGCGCTTTTTGGTCGCATATCCGAGGCAGGCGTCGTTTTTCACCCGGGTCACTTCGGCTATCCGCGCTTCGGCACCCCGGACATACTGCGCATCGCGTTCAATGCCGATAAAATTGCGGCCGATCTTTTTGGCCACGGCACCGGTGGTGCCGGTGCCGAAGAACGGATCCAGCACCGTGTCGCCGACGTTGGTCGAAGACATGATTACGCGGTAAAGCAGCGCTTCCGGCTTCTGGGTCGGATGCAGCTTGCCGCCTTCGTCCGACTTCAGACGTTCCCTGCCGGTGCAAAGCGGCAGCTGCCAGTCGCTGCGCATCTGCACGTCTTCGTTCATTGCTTTCATCGCTTCATAATTGAACGTATATTTCGATTTCGGGGTTTTGGCCGCCCAGATAAGCGTTTCGTGCGCGTTGGTAAAGCGGGTTCCCTTGAAGTTGGGCATCGGGTTGGTTTTGTTCCATATAATGTCATTTAAAATCCAGAAACCCAGATCCTGCAGCATGCAGCCGACGCGGAAAATATTGTGATAGGAACCGATCACCCAGATGCTGCCGTCGTCCTTCAGAACCCGGCGGGCCGCGCTCATCCAGGCACGCGTATAATCGTCATATTCTTTCATCGAGGCAAAATTGTCCCACTCCTCATAAACGCCGCTGACGTTGGAATTGTCGGGACGGGTCAAAGCCTCCCCCAGCTGGAGATTATACGGCGGATCGGCAAATATCAGGTCGACCGATTTTTCTTCCATCCGGTTCATAATCTTAACGCAATCATCGTTTATGATCGTGTTCAAGATTTTTTTGGTTTCAATGCTCATTGTGCTTCACTTTGGTTGTTGGGCTTAAACAATGAGGGCAGTATGACAAAAAGAAGTTATAAAATTATTAACAAAAACTGATGAAAAAATATTTTTTGGCTAAAAAAGGCAATGCGCTTTCAATTGCCGGAACTTCATTGTTTTTATGTGCCCGGTCTCTTTTTTACGCGGTTGCAAAACAGTCGAAATTTGTCAAAACAACAAACTTTTCGCCAACTTTTCCGCCTCTTTTTTCCGTCGGTTTTCCGCCGCCGGAGAATTTCCGTCCCCGGTATCCGGACACACAAAAAAAAGGCAGCCCGACGAAACGGAACTGCCCAAAAACATGGAAAAGTTTTTTGTAAAGCTACGCGACGGTAAGCCCTGTCAGAAGAGCACTGCGGCCGGCGTTTCTGGCGGCAGCGGCAACTTCTTGCGGAACGGCCGGGAACTTGTGAAGGTAGGCGACGGCGAGCGGCAAGTTGCAAGACTTGAAGAGCTCGGGCAGCACCTCCGGCATCAGGTTATGACACTTGAGATAAGCCGTCTTTTTGCCGATGTTCTTACCTCTGATGATTCCTAACTGTTCTGCGAGACGAGAATTTCCGTTACCGTTGCGAGTTGCTTTTTCTTTACACATATTTGTTTAATTTAAGTTAATAATATTTTCTTCAGGATTTAGATTCTCATATTTTAGACAAAAAGTCAACCCCTAATTTTCATTATTTTGCAAAAATTCGCGGACGGGCCTGTAGCTGCGGCGGTGTTCCGGCGTAACCCCCTGTTTTTTCAGCCCTTCAATATGAGCGGCCGTACCGTAGCCGGCATTTTTCTCAAACCCGTAGCCCGGATATTTTTGCGCCAGCTCTTTCATCAACCGGTCACGATATACCTTGGCAACAACGGAAGCGGCGGCTATCGAAAAGGAACGGGAATCTCCCTTTACGACCGTTTTGCAGGCGCAGGGAAAAGGCTTCGGCGTCCGGTTGCCGTCGACCAGCGCCGCACGGGGACAGACCGGCAGCCTTTCAACCGCCCGGCGCATGGCAAGAAAAGTGGCCTGTAAAATGTTCAGTTCGTCAATTTCCCGGCAGGAGGCTTCGCCGATCCCGATCAAAAGCCTGCCGGCGGCCTGTTCTTCAAGCAAACGGGCGTAAAGTTTTTCGCGTTTGGCCGCCGTCAGTTTTTTTGAATCGTCCAATTCGGCTTTCAAATCTTCCGCCAGACAACGGTTTTTAATCACTACCGCACCGGCAACCACCGGTCCGGCCCAGGGTCCGCGGCCGGCTTCGTCAACCCCGGCCACGTCAAAGTCAAATTCATTTTCAAACGAAAAATCAGGCATAAAAAAGTCTTTCTTCAAGTTTTTGATCATATGACGCCGTCTTTTTTATATACCCGTGCCGGCAAGCTTGTCAAGCAAAGCCGGCAAACAGCTTATTGACAAAATTCTGCGCCGTGATATAACCGGCGGCATATCAGTTAATTATGTTTCATTATTAATTCTTTTTAAAACATGGAAAATTTCATTTTGACAATGGAAAACTGGGGAACCTACCGCCAAACGGACGGCCCTTTGCAAGTTTACAACTATCAGGAACGGCAAATCGAAACGCTGGCAAGCTTCGGCCTTGACGACATTCCGCGCGCCGACGCCCTGCTTTTGTTCGACTCTCATTTCCGCGCTGCCGGATATGCGGCAGAAATCGTCATGCGGCACGAGCAAAAATACGGAAACAAGCCCGAATTTCTGACCTGCGGCGGACATTCAAACAAGGGGGCTTCCGCCAACGACGGAAAAACTCAGGCCGAGTGGTACGAACACATGTTCCTTTCATGGGGATTTGACGAAGAATGGGTCTTAAAAAACCACATCAATTCGCAAAGCACCAGCAACCGAATGAACATCAGGGAAATTCGCCGGATGCTGATTTGTTCGCCCGTGCTGAACAAAATCCGCCGGCCGGACATTCTGGTCGTCACCGGCTGCGGCTATACGCTGCGGGCAGCTCAGGAACTGGGGTTTGCCTTTCCCGACTGCCGGCTGCATTTTTACGAAACGCCGGTCACTCCCGTTGACAAGCGTTATTTTGATTATGAAGCGTTCAACGGAAACGGCATCGGCTGGGGAATTGACACCGTTTTGGCCACCATGCTCCACTGCATGCGTTTTTGGGGAACGGAACGCCTGGCTCTGCCGCCGGAAAAAGCCAAAAAAGCACCGGACGTCAATATGATCAGGCAAATGCTTTTGAACGGTTACGCGCTTTATTATCCCTACCCCGACATGTGGGAATATCTGGACGTCAATTCCCGACAGGGACTGGCGCTCTGCCGTCAACGCCGTTTGGAACTGTTCGGCACCGACGACACGGAATATCCGCGGCGAAAAGGAACGCTTCAGTATATTGAAAAAAGACTGAAAACCCATATCGGACGCCTGATTGACGAAAAGGCCTCCGAATTTGCCGCCAAAGCTCTGCATCCCTCATCTTTCCGTTAAACGAAATTTTTGCAAAACTTAAAGCGCCGCATAAAGCGGCGCTTTTTTTTTGTTGTTTTGTCACGTTTTTAGTGCGCTATCGGCTGCGTCATATCCTGATCTTCGTAGTTGTTTTTAATCACGTCGACAAAACGGCTGCCGGTATTTTTTACGTCGCCGGCATGTTCGACGGCACTGCCGGAAGCCGAAGAAAACGCGCCGATCGCTTTATAATAAACGGTTTTCGGATGAACGCCGAAGCCAAACCATGCAACGGCCAAACCAACGGCAACAAGCCCTGCCAGATAAATCAAAGTTTTCATGTTTTTCTCCCATGTAAGATGTTTCTAACTGTTTTTCATTCTTTTTCTGACACCCAGACGGCGCGGGGCGTCAAAGATCACGGCCGCCTTTCTGACCAGCGTTTCGCTGATGCCGTCTTTGGTCAGAAGAAATCGTTTGGCCGATCTTTTGCGATCAATGTAATATTGAGCCTTTTTAATGATATTTTCCTGAATATAACGATCGGCGGGAATGTCTATTTTTATGTTGCGGCTGAGATTGTGCAGTTCAAATTTCCCGCTGTCGGGATTATATATGTAAAAACTGTACATCAGCGAACGTTGCAGCAGATATTCCCTCCGGTTCTCGTCCTCTCCTTTGGCTATGGAATTCCGCGCCTCGAGAGCCGGCAGCAGGCCGACAAACTTGGGATAATGGCGCTCAAGCTCATGTTCCGTCCAGTATTTGAGTTTTACGTTCAAGACGAATTCCATGTTTTTCAGCAAATTGTCGCGCATTTCCTGCGGACGTTCGGCCAATATCGCAAAACAGGGTTCCTTGGACAGAAGCTCGTTCCAGTTGCCGTTCTGCCAATAGCGGCTCAGACGATAGACGGTGACCGCAAAAGCGGCGCTTCTTTCGTCTTCGACCAGAATATTGTACATGTCCTGGGCAGAAAGCGCCACCGACTTCGGATGCAGACAGCGGTTGTCGATCAGTATCTTGTTGCGAAAATGGTGAAAGGAATGAATGAAAGAGCCGATGTAATCGTTGCGAATTCGACGGATTTCCCGATACGCGGCATACAGGGCGCCGTATTTGATCAGTTCCTTTTCCTTAAACAGTTTGTGCAAAATGTCGTCTAACAATACGTCGTCCGGTTTTTCCTTAAGAAACCACGATTTTTTTCGCTTTACCTTTTCCTTAATAAACGTCTGTTCGATTTTTTTGATGTTTTTCCAGTCGTCCGGCTCAAACACATAACAGTTTTCCACCACCGCGATCGACTTGTTGTCAAAGCGGCTGCGGTAACTCTGCTTGCGTGCGGGCACGATGTCGACCTTGTAGGTGACGCTGCTCCATTTTACAAAATGGGAAAGGGTTTCCCTTTTGATCGAAATGCCGACGCTTTTGAGCATCCGCGGCACCAGCTCTTCGGGGATTTGGAAAGAATCGGTAACCAAACCGGAAACCTCGCGCGGCGCGGCATGGAGAAAACCGTTGGAATAGTTTGCCGGATCGACGACGACGTCATTGTCGAAACTGTCCGAACGGTCGCGGCTGTCTTCAAATTCGATAAAATACATCAGATCCTGAGTGGCATGATAGTCGATTACCTCCTCCAGACGGAAGAAATTTTCCAAGATCCTTTCGTGCAGCCCGTTTTTGGCCGCATATTCCGCACAGCTTTGCCGTGAAATCTTTTTCATTGTCGAATACGCGTTATAACGTGCAAACTCGTCGTACGAAATCTCCGACAGCATACCGAGTATGACATTGTTGACGCGTCCGGTAACAACGAAAAAATTTCCTCCTTTTCCTGCTACCACATCCATCTGGGCTCTCCGGTTACTATTCGTTAAATTGTAATATAAAAACGGTTCGGTTGGCAACAGATTTTTGCCGCGGAAACCGTTTTTAACAAAAGTTTCACATAACTTTGCCGGTTGACTTTTTGTCAATTTTTCGATATATTTTATCAATCGAAAAAAATTATTCTGGCTAATTAAACTTTTAAATTATGAACAACGAAAAAAAGGATTATCAGGCAGCAGTGCTTGTGCACGAATGTTTACGGGCCCGCACGGACTGTTTCGGAAACGACGGCAAAATCGTAAAAACGGCCTATATTGTCTGCATTGACGACGATCCGGATTCCGCAATCCATGCCGTACGCCTTGCCAAACAACACTTTGCCGCCCACGGCTTCTTCCCGAAGATGCTGTGCGTCGGCAACAAAGGGCTTTTGAGCCGTTGGACGCACAAGACGACCGAAGGCGCACACCTTAAGAACGTATGCGTTAAGACGGGTTTTCCCGAGGGAATGGCCGTTGTGCTCGACAAAGGGCGGAATTCCGGCGAAAACATACTGGAGATTCGCGCTTTTTTGACAAAAGAAGGCGATTTGGACAAGCCTGTCCTCTTCTGCTGCACCAAGCGTCTGTCGCTCCGTCTGCAACTGACGCAGCAAAAACAGGCGCCGGAAATCAACGCCCGCTGGTATGTCATTGAAGAATCGCTTGACGAGGCCTGCAAATGGTACAACGGCAAACGTTTCGGCCATTGCACGATGATGTATCACGAGCTGGCTTCCATTCTCAACCGTTGCGAAGCCTATGCCGGCACTTTTCAGGCGCCCGTGCCCTTTCCCGTTCCCCAAGACGTGAAAGAAGCCGCGGCCCGGCTGGAAAAGCGCTACCGGCTGAAACTTCCGCACAAAACTTTCCGTTCTTACATCCAGTTTGTTCTTCTTCTGGCTGAGGTAATGCTGCACCGCAAAAGGATGAAAACGGAACTGGAAAAAAGGATTGAAAGCGAACGGATTTACAACCGGCCGACGGTGTGACCCGTTTTTTATCTTTTGCAACCGCCCTTCCCGGGCGGTTGTTTTTGTATTCAACCTCCGCGCCAGGTGCGTGGTTGAGGATAGCTTACGGCTTTGCGTATAAAAACTCTTTTGCCGGAATGCAATTCCCCGCAATTACAAAAATAAAAAAACAAAGGAGTTTTATCAAACGAACATAAACATGATATCATAACAAACCGGAACCCCAAAATACCGATTGTCTTTGTACGGAAATATGTCGGAAAGCATTCTACGGAAGAAAGCACCCGGAAAACAGGTTTGATACTAAGAAAATTGTGCGGAATCTGTATATAACTTAAGAAGCCGATTGTCGGTCCTGCTCTTTTTCGCTATCCTGTCGACAGACAAACAACTTTTTTTAAGGAGAGACAATAATGGAATTTGCCGTATTTTTGGCCGTGGTCGTTTTTTTCGTTTTGCTGACCTCGGTCGTCATCGTCCGCCAGGGATATGAATACACGGTCGAAAGCTTCGGCCGTTTCACCCGCACCCTTTCCCCGGGCCTGCACATCATCATCCCGATCGTGGAAAGAGTGGGCGCCAAAATCAACCGCATGGAACAGGTGCTTGACGTCCCCTCTCAGGACGTCATCACCAAAGACAACGCCACCGTCCGGGTTGACGGGGTTTTGTTCTTCCAGATTCAGCAGGCGGCCAACGCGGCTTATCAGGTCAAGGATCTGAACGTGGCCATCTTAAACCTGATCATGACCAACATTCGTACGGTGATCGGCAGCATGGAAATCGACGAACTGCTGTCCCAGCGGGACGCCATCAACCACAAACTGCTGGCCGTCGTCGACGAAGCGACCATTCCCTGGGGGGTTAAGGTCACCCGCGTGGAAATCAAAGACATTACCCCGCCGGCCGACCTGATCAACTCAATGGCCCGTAAAGCGAAAACCCGGGATATCTTTTTGGAAATCATAGAGACGAAATCGAATGAGGTGACCCGGGAAAATGCCAATATGAATGCGGATACGCCTGCCGGGATGATGATGAAATTTTCCAGTGAAACGACAAAGCCGTTTGTCGACGATTATTTGTTGGTAGAAGAAGTAAAAAATGCCGTTCGGCAAGGATATCTGCACATACACGATAAAGATTATTATCCGACCAAAAGTCTCACCTGCGTACAGCATCCCTTGGATAAGATCCTGAAAAACGGATTCTATGTCGGTCATGGTGAATCCCGTCCGGCAAAACGGATCGAGACGGCTAGCATCCTCGGTTGCATTTCGCTCGAGACGGCTCAGAATGAAATGCATGGCGGACAGGCGATTCCGGCTTTTGATTTTTATCTGGCACCTTATGTGCGGAATAGTTTTATCGAAGAGGTGAAAGTATTGGAAGAGATTACCGGCGAAGATTACAAACACCTGTACCATTTTCCCATCAAAGATTATGTCCGGATTGAGCTGGACGGTTTGAGCGGGGATGAGCGGGTTTTACAACATGCGATCAACCGGACGGTAAGTCGTGTACATCAGTCTATGGAGGCTTTTATCCATAATATGAATACCATTCATAGCCGGGGAGGCAATCAGGTTGTTTTCAGTTCTGTCAATTACGGTACGGATACTTCTGCCGAAGGCCGTTGTATTATTCGGGAAATGCTGACCTCTACCTATCGGGGAGTGGGAAGCGGAGGTACGGCTATCTTTCCGATTCAGATCTGGAAAAAGAAACGGGGCGTGAATTATTTACCTCAGGATCCCAATTACGACTTATATGTTTTTGCTTGTAAAGTCAGTGCCCGGCGTTTTTTTCCCAACTTCATCAACCTGGACGCTACTTTTAACCGGCATGAATTGTGGAAAGCCGACGATCCGGAGCGTTTTCGCTATGAGACGGCTACCATGGGATGCCGGACCCGGGTTTTTGAAAACCGCTTCGGAGAGAAGACTTCCATCGGTAGGGGAAATCTTTCTTTCTCGACGATAAACATTGTACGTCTGGCTATCGAATGTATGGATATTTCCGAACGGGAAGAAAGAATTCGGACATTTTTCTCGAAATTGGACGAACTCCTTGAGTTGACGGCTTTGCAATTACATCGTCGGTTTGAGTTTCAGAAAACTGCCCGGGCAAAGCAATTCCCTCTCTTAATGAGTTCTCTGTGGGTAGGAGCGGAGAAGTTGAAACCTGAAGATACGATAGAGAGTGTTATAAATCAAGGGACACTGGGGATCGGTTTTATCGGTTTGGCCGAATGTTTGGTCGCGTTGACAGGTAAGCACCATGCAGAAGATCCGGCTGCACAGCAGTTAGGGATCCGAATTATAACCCGTTTCCGGGATAAAGCGAATGAATTTTCGGAGCGCTGGCAGCACAATTATAGTGTATTGGCTACTCCTGCCGAAGGATTGAGCGGGAGATTCACTCAGAAGGATAAAAAGAGTTTCGGAATCATCCCGGGAGTGACCGACCGGGAATATTACACGAACTCGAATCATGTGCCTGTCTATTATCGATGCAGTGCCCGGCATAAAGCAGAAATAGAAGCTCCTTACCATGATCTGACCCGCGGAGGGCATATCTTCTATGTAGAGATCGATGGAGATGCAACCCACAATCCGGATGCGATTATGTCGGTGGTAGACATGATGGACCGCTATAATATGGGGTATTGTTCTGTCAATCACAACCGTAACCGCTGTATGGATTGTGGACATGAAGACGCGACCGACGGTTTGGAAGAATGCCCCAATTGCGGAGGACATCATATCGATCGCCTGCAACGGATTACCGGATATCTGGTCGGTACGACAAATCGCTGGAATCAGGCGAAACTGGCTGAATTGAATGATCGGGTCAGACATAATTAGTTTAGCGATGAACCTGTTTTTATTGGATATTATCGAAGATACCGTGGTAGATGGTCCGGGATTCCGGACCTCTCTCTATGCGGCAGGATGCCGGCATCATTGCCCCGGTTGTCATAATCCCCAATCCTGGGAACGTGAGCATGGGCATGCGGTCGGAGTAGAAGAGGTGGCCGAACGCTTGCTGACCGATCCTTTTTCAAATATTACTTTTAGTGGGGGAGACCCTTTGGAGCAAGTCGAAGCATTTACTGAATTGGCTAAGTTGATTAAAAACAAAAGCAAAAAGAATATTTGGTGTTATACCGGTTATCGCTACGAAGAGGTGTGCCGGTCTGCCCGGTTGGCACAAATCTTGCCTTATATCGATGTTTTGGTAGATGGACGTTTTAATCAGCATTTGCGGGATACCGATTTGCTTTTCAGGGGAAGTAGCAATCAACGGCTGATCGATGTTCCTGAATCCCTCTTGAAAGGGAAAATACAACTTTACGATTACTCACCTTATCCTGTTATTGCCGTATAGGGCTTCAATCGTTTTCAATGCGATTTCCTGTTTTTGTATAAATATGCTCTTTCTTGTATAAATATGCCTGTGTCTTGTTGTTTAATAGATTGATATACAGATATAAACAAAACATGTTGAAAATATTTTATGCCAAGAAAATGCCGAAAACAATTCG
>OODG01002372.1_pt1 | contig 11502 bp, 10 predicted proteins | sample 1671621 | NCBI WGS metagenome assembly OODG01 (sample SAMN06348175, study PRJEB24527) | human gut metagenome | biome: human gut; feature: ankylosing spondylitis patient; material: feces | host: Homo sapiens | place: China | collected 2015-10 | reverse complement strand
TATGACGGCTACCCTAAGCTTCAAAAAGCAATGCAGGAGATGATTCGCAACAAGCTCACATCTGTTCAGCGAATTGAAGTTACCTCAAACCGTATCGGCAATGATAATGTGCTTGACAGCGTTCTTAATCAGGATATCGATAAAATCCGCAGAACAATTGAAGAAACATCTCATGAGGATTTTGCTCGTGCAGTTGATGAAATTTGCAAGGCAGAGCGTATTTACATATTCGGTGTGCGTTCAACAGCCGCAATCGCAAATTTCCTTGCGTACTATTTTGAAATGATTTTTGACAATGTGCGTGTTATCACGAGCGGCAGTCAAACCGAAACCTTTGAACAGATTTTCAGAATCACCGACAAAGACGTTATGATCGGTATTTCATTTCCCCGTTACAGTTCAATGTCGGTTGAGGCAATGGACTTTGCCCGTTCAAGAGGCGCTCACGCAATTGCAATCACGGACAGTATGGTTTCTCCTCTTGTTCAGAGTGCCGATTCCGTGCTTATTGCAAGAAGCGATATGGCGTCAATTGTAGACTCACTCGTTGCACCGTTAAGTCTTATCAATGCTCTTATTGTTGCAACTGTGCTTAAAAAGAAGGATGAGGTGTCCGACACATTCCGCAGACTTGAACTTGTGTGGAACCGTGACGGAGTTTACACCAATCGTGACAGAGAAATAATGGGTAATATAGAAGATGATGATAAGTAAAAAGATGATGATAAGTAAAAAAGTTGTGGTAATCGGAGCAGGTGCGGCAGGTCTTATGGCGGGTGCAACTGCGGCGCTCTATGGTGCATCAGTTACGATAATCGAAAAGAACAAGCGTGTCGGCAGGAAAATTATGATAACGGGCAAAGGAAGGTGTAACCTTGCCAATAACTGCGATGTGCAGACTTTTATCAATAATGTTCCCGTAAACGGAAGATTTCTCTATTCTGCAATCAATGCATTTACTCCCGAGGATACAATCGAATTTTTTGAATCCAAAGGACTTAAAACAAAGACCGAAAGGGGAAATCGTGTGTTCCCCGCATCCGACAAATCGGTTGATGTTGTTGATACAATGCATGATTATGCCGTTGAATCGGGTTGTAAAATCGTGTGTGATACGGCAAACGCTCTTATTCTTGAGGACGGTGCCGTTATAGGCGTTAAATGCGAAGAAAACACCTACTATGCCGACAGCGTAATTATCTGTTGCGGCGGTAAAAGCTATCCGCTTACAGGCTCAACAGGTGACGGCTATACACTTGCAAAACAGGCAGGACACACAATCGTTCCGCTTAAACCGTCACTTGTGCCGTTTACTTCCGGCGATAAACAATGCAAGGATATGCAGGGGCTTGCCCTCAAAAATGTCGCGTTAAGAATAGTTGATAAGAACAGTAAAAAGACTGTTTACAGCGACTTCGGCGAAATGCTTTTTACACATTTCGGAATGAGCGGTCCGATGATTTTATCGGCAAGCTCGCACATCCGTGATATTCAGCCCGACCGGTATATTGCGGGAATTGACCTCAAGCCGGCACTTGATTTTGAACACCTCGACAGGCGTATTCAGAACGATTTCAAAGAGAATTCAAACCGTGATGTTTCAAACGCATTTTCAAAGCTTTTGCCGAGAAAAATCATAGTTCCCGTTCTCAAACGCTGGGGAGTTCCCTTTGACAAAAAGTGTAATTCAATTACAAAAGAGGAGCGACACGCTCTTTGTGAAATTCTCAAATGCTTTACGGTTGAAATCAGCGGTTTCAGACCGATTGAGGAGGCAATCATAACCTCAGGCGGTGTAAAAACTTCCGAAATCAACCCGAAAACCATGGAAAGCAAGCTTGTAAGCGGCCTGTATTTTGCAGGCGAAGTAATCGACTGCGATGCCTACACAGGCGGTTTTAATCTCCAGATTGCATGGAGTACCGGACGGCTTGCCGGAGAAAACAGTGCATATATTTGATTTGATTATACATAATATATTTGATTGAAAGGATGTAATTTATGTCAATAGCAATCGCTTTGGACGGTCCTGCAGGAGCAGGTAAATCCTCAATTGCAAAAAGAGTTGCAAAGGCACTTGACTGTATTTATGTTGATACAGGAGCGCTTTATCGCACAATCGGTTTGTCAGCAACAAGAAACTCCGTAGCTCCCGAAGATGAAAATGCGGTAAAGAATTTGCTTTCAAAAATCACAGTTGACCTAACATTCAATGAAAAGGGCGAGCAGATTGTTCTGCTTGACAACGAAGATGTGTCCGGACTCATCAGAACTCCGGAGGCATCAATGATGGCGTCAAAAATTTCTGCTGTACCGATTGTAAGAGCATATCTTCTTGATTTGCAGAGAAATATGGCAAAAACGCATGATGTAATTATGGACGGCAGAGATATCGGCACTGTTGTTCTGCCCGATGCACAGGTTAAAATTTTTCTTACAGCGTCCCCCGAGGCAAGAGCCGAAAGAAGATATAAGGAGCTTGTTGAAAAGGGTATGAATGTAAAGTACGACGACATTTTAAACGATGTAATAACCCGTGACTACAACGATACTCACCGCAAAACAGCTCCGCTCAAGCCTGCCGAGGGTTGCGTTACCGTTGACACAACAGAGCTTGATTTTGAGCAGTCGGTTGAAAAAATAATTTCCGTTATAAAGGAGAATATCTGATGGGTCAGTCAAAGGTACTTTATGCAGTCGGCAAAGTTGTCTGCAAGCCTGTTTTCAAACTTTTGTACAGATATGAAACTATAATTGAAGAGCCGCTTCCGCTTGTTGGAGGCATGATTATTGCAAGTAACCATATATCAAATTCAGATCCGGTTCTTCTCGGTTTGTCGCAGAAAAAGCGCAGACTGTTCTTTATGGCAAAAATTGAACTTTTTAAAAATAAATTCTTCGGTGCGTTAATCCGTGCGCTCGGTGCATTCCCCGTTGAAAGGGGTGCAGGTGACGGCAAGGCTATCAAGACAGGCGAAGACCTTATCCGTGACGGCGAGATTATGACAATCTTTATTGAGGGCGGTCGTTCCAAAACAGGCGAACTTATGCGTCCCCGCAGCGGATGCGCTCTTGTTGCACAGCAGATGCAGGTGCCTGTTGTGCCTGCCTGCATCACAATTGTAGGCAACAAAAAGCATACATTTGCAAAGAGAGTTATCCACTTCGGCAAACCTCTCACACCCGAAAAGCTCGGACTTACTCCGGACAGCGGAAGACGGGAGCTTAAAGGTGCAACAACCATGATTATGGACGAAATCAAAAGAATGAGGGAGCAGGATTTAATTGAGTATAAAAAAGGCTGATTCGGCAGGATTCTGCTTTGGCGTCAACCGTGCAATCAATATCGTAAATGAACTGCTTGAAAAAGGAATAAAGGTTGCAACCCTCGGACCTATTATCCACAATATGGAAATGGTTCACGAGCTTGAAGAAAGAGGATGCACTCCCGTTGAAGCAGTTGACGAGCTTACTGACGATACAACGCTTGTAATCCGTTCACACGGAGTTGAAAAAAGCGTTATTGATTCTCTTGTAAAAAGAGGAATTAACTTTGAGGACGCAACGTGTCCTTTTGTTAAAAAAATCCACAAGATTGTATCAAACACAAACCCTGAAAATGATGTTGTTTTGATTGCAGGGAATAAAAATCATCCCGAGGTTTGCGGTATAATAGGTCATTGTGCAAGTGATTGTTACACATTTAATAACGAGGCAGAGCTTGATGATTTATTGCCAAATATTCTAAAAGAGAATAATAAACAGGTGCAAATTGTCGCACAGACAACATTTGACACACAAGAATGGAAAAAATGTGTAAAAAAGATAAAAAAGCTATGTACAAATGCAAAAATATTTGATACAATATGTAATGCTACGCAAGTTAGGCAAACCGAAGCTTCTCAGATTGCCGCCGAATCCGACTTTATGGTTGTAATCGGTGACAGGCACAGCTCCAATACGGGAAAGCTTTTTGATATATGCAAAAGACAGTGTGAGAACACGGTTCTCATTGAAACCGCTGCCGAGCTTGATTTAAACAAGGTTTCGGTTGCCGAATCAATCGGCGTAACTGCGGGTGCTTCAACGCCTGCAAGGATAATAAAGGAGGTACTGGATACAATGAGTGAAGTAAAATCCGGTGAAACAAATTTTGAACCATCTTTTGAGGAGATGCTTGAGGAGTCCCTCAAAAACTTTAATACAAACGAGAGGGTAATGGGCACAGTTCTGAGCATAGCTCCCAACGAAGTTCAGGTAGATGTCGGCAGAAAGCAGACAGGCTTTATTCCTGCTTCAGAGCTTTCAAACGATCCTAACGCAAGACCCGAAGATGTAGTTAAAGTAGGCGATGTTATTGAGCTTCTTATTATGAAGACCAATGATCAGGAAGGCACTATCATGCTTTCAAAGCGCAGAGTAGATGCACAGAAGGGTTGGGAAGAGCTCAAAGAAAAGGCAGAGTCACAGGAGGTTCTCTCCGGCAAGGTTACTGAGGCAGTTAAGGGCGGCGTAATCGTTCTTTACAACGGCTCAAGAATCTTTATCCCTGCATCACAGGCAACAGCAACTCGTGAAGAGAGCCTTGAAGACCTCGTAGGTCAGGATGTTGATTTCAGACTTATCGAAGTTTCACAGAACGGCAGACGCAGAAGAGCTATCGGTTCAATCCGCAGCGTACTCAAGGAGCAGAGAGCTGCTCAGCGTGAAGAATTCTGGAAAACCTGCGAAGTTGGCAAGCGTTACAAGGGCGTTGTTAAGTCACTTACAAGCTACGGCGCATTTGTTGACCTCGGCGGCGTGTTCGGCATGATTCACATTTCAGAGCTTTCATGGACACACATTAAGCATCCGAGCGAGGTTGTTAATGTAGGCGATACAGTTGATGTTTACATAAAGGATATCAATGAGGAAACAAAGAAGATTTCTCTCGGCTTCAAGAATGCTGAAGACAATCCGTGGGAAATCCTCAAGAACAACTATCCCGAGGGAACAGTTGTTAAGGCTACAATCGTTGGTCTTACAACATTCGGTGCATTTGCAAACATCATCCCCGGCATTGACGGTCTTATCCATATTTCTCAGATTGCAAACAAGAGAATTGAAAAGCCCGCTGATGTACTTAAGGTTGGCGATGTTGTTGAAGCTAAGATTACTGCAATCGACTTCGACAAGAAGCGTGTAAGCCTTTCAATGCGTGCACTTCTTCCTGAAGACGAGCAGACACCTGCTGAGTCTGAAGAAGCTGCTGAATAATCAGAACTTTTGTGGGCATCCGAAAGGATGCCCTTTTGTTTTAAATTAATTTAATCGGGTACAGGCTATGAAACGACTGATTTCCCTTACTGTGGCTGTTATGCTCATCACACTTATCGGTGTGTGCAGAAGCCGTGCGTATGATGAATACAATCTGACTGACCTTGCCGCTTGTTCGTCTGTAAAAAGTGACAGCAACGGCAAGGGCGGATTTGTGTGTGCATTTTCGGGAAATACAGTGTTTTCAGCAAGGCTTGTGCCCGATTTTTCTGCATACAGTTTTTCTGTCGGCGGTCGGATAAGAAGTGTATCACAGAGCGGAAACTACACTTATGCACTTGTTTTTGACGATGCTTTCACTAACAAATATTCAGTGTATTCTCTTAATCTTGATAACGGAAATGTTTCACAGAACACTTTTGTTGACGAAAATTTTATGACCAGTTCCTTTTCGGTAACCGATAATCACATTTACTATATCAAGACCGACAGCCTGAAATCTTATGTTGCGTGCAGGGATTTTTCATCTGATAAAAAGTCGAAAATAACTTTTTCAGACAATGTAAACGAGGTTTTTAATAATAACGGAAAGTCATACGCAAGACTTTGTGACGGTTCAATTTACAAGCTCTCGCAATCGTCATCAACCTATGTTGCCGATACAGGTGAACTTAAAAATATTTATAACGCAGGAATAAACAGAGTTATAAACGAAGACGGATTTATTGTTTCGCTGTCAGATAATTCAAGGAATTATGTTTCAAATGCCACAGCCGAAAATGTTTCGGTATCTGACGGAAAAGTATATTCTGCCGTGAATTATCGACTTAATCTGAAAACATCCGAAAAAACAAAAAGCGTGTCAATTCCCGACAGAGCAACTGCTGTTGTATCTTACAAAAATCAATGTGCTGTTTTGCTTGATAACGGAACGGTTCAGGTATTTGGCTCGGGTGATTTTGAAGAAAAGAAAACAGGTGGCAATGACGGCAGTAATGACGATCACAATTCTTCTAAATCAGATATTCAACCGAATAATTCCGAATACCTGTTTTCTGACGGGATAGTTTACGGGATTTACAGCGGAGAAACCGTTGCCGATTTCAAAAACAAAACTTCTGCCGAAAATGTATATAAGGCGGACGGTACTCTTGCAAAGAGCGGAAAGCTGAAAACGGGATTTACTGCCGTTATAGATTCAAGGACTTATGTTATTGCAGTTTGCGGAGATGTGACGGGCGAGGGCAATGTAAATTCAAAGGATGTCACGCTTTTGCAAAAACACCTCTGTGATAATGCAGAATTAGACGGTGCATATCTCAAAGCCGCCGATTTTAACCTTGACGGCGAAGCAGATAACCGTGACCTTGTCTTAATTTCAAGACAAAAAAATTGACAAAACAAAAACCGCCCCAATCGGAGCGGTTTAATTTATTTTGTCAGAAATAAACTTTATCAGTCCATTTCCCAGTTGTGCCATACATTCTGGATATCATCGTTATCCTCGAACATATCAAGCATCTTCTGCATCTTAGTTGCAGTTTCTTCGTCCTCAAGCTTTGTATATGTGCTTGGAACCATTTCAATTTCAGCAGAAACGAATGTGTAGCCGAGCTTTTCAAGCTCATCTCTTACAGCGCCGAAATCATCTGTTTCTGTGTAAATTGTAAATACATCATCGTCAGCCTCAAAGTCTGATGCACCGCACTCAAGAGCATCGCTCATCACGGTATCCTCATCCTTTTCAAGATCCTCACGCTCAATAACGAGAACGCCCTTCTTTGAGAACATAAAGCTTACACAGCCCTGTGTACCCATATTGCCGCCGAATTTATCAAAGTAGTGTCTTACTTCGCCTGCTGTTCTGTTTCTGTTGTCTGTAAGTGCCTCAACAATTACGGCAACGCCGTTTGGACCGTAGCCCTCATATGTAACAGCCTCGTAGTTTGTTGAATCTGCATCGCTTGACGCCTTCTTGATGATTCTTTCAATGTTGTCGTTAGGTACATTTGCAGCCTTTGCTTTTGCAATACAATCCTTGAGTTTTGAGTTAACGGAAGGATCGGCACTTCCGCCTTCCTTGATTGCAACAATAAGTTCTCTGCCGATTTTTGTAAATACTTTAGCTCTTGCGGCATCGTTCTTACCTTTTTTCTGCTTGATTGTACTCCATTTGTTATGTCCTGACATTAATATCATTCCTTTGTCAATAAAGTATAATTATCTTATTAAGTATATCACACACACCTTTGTGATGTAAATAAAAAAAGTTATTACAGTTTTGTAATAACTCCATTGTCAAATATCGCCTGTGGTGCTATAATCTATGTTGTAGAAAATAAATGCCGATAAATTTGATGTAAATATAAAAAATAAAGCTTAAATGCCGAAAATATAATTTTACGAAGGGAGTTTTTGAAATGATCAGATCTATGACGGGTTTCGGAAGATGTGAAACCGTTATCAACGGTCGAGAGATTACCGTTGAAATCAAAAGCGTGAATCACCGCTATTTTGAATTTTCCTGCAGAACCCCAAGAAGTTACGGATTTCTTGACGACAAACTTAAAAACTATGTAAATTCAAGGGTTTCACGAGGCAAGATTGATATGTTCGTATCAATCGGTGCGTCCGATGAAGAACCCTGTGATGTAACTGTTAATCATCAGCTCGTTTCGGGATATATCAACGCTTTTAAGGAAATCAGCGAAAAGTACGATATCCCGAATGATGTTTCAACAGTTTCACTTTCACGCTTTCCCGATGTTTTCACGGTTCACAAAGCGCCTGAGGACGAGGATCAAATTACTGCCGATGTTCTTTCAGCCGCAAAGGTTGCAGTTGATGCTTTTGTTGCAATGCGTGAAACTGAGGGCGAGAAGATGAAAGAGGACATTCTTTCAAGAGCCAACACAATTCTTTCTGTTGTTGGTGAAATTGAAGAGCGTTCTCCGCAGACTGTTGCCGAGTATGAACAAAGACTTATGGAACGCATCAAGCAGACGCTTGCTGAAAATGATGTCAAGGTTGACGAGCAGAGGGTTCTCACAGAGGTTGCCGTATTTGCGGATAAGGTAGCCGTTGCGGAGGAAACCGTAAGACTTCGCAGTCACTTTGACCAGCTTTCAAAGTTCCTTGAATATGACGAGCCTGTCGGCAGAAAAATTGACTTTATCATTCAGGAAATGAACCGTGAGTCAAATACAATCGGTTCAAAGGTTCAGGATGCAATTCTTGCACATAAGGTTGTTGACATCAAGAGTGAGATTGAAAAAATCCGTGAACAGGTTCAGAATATCGAATAAGGTGAACAGATGAAGCTTATTAATATCGGTTTTGGTAATCTTGTCAGCTCCGACAAGATTGTTGCAGTAGTTGCTCCGGACTCTGCTCCCGTAAAGCGAATTGTTCAGGACGCAAAACAGAACAATCTGCTTATTGACGCAACCTGCGGACGAAAATGTAAATCGGTGATTGTTGCCGAGAATAATCATGTTATTCTCTCGGCAATTTCATGTGAGGCAATTCAGAACAGAACGGACGAAAGTGAGGAAAACAAGGATGAGCATTAACAGAAAAGGAAATCTTATTTTGTTTACCGGTTCATCGGGTGTAGGCAAGGGTACAATAATCAAGGAACTTCTTGACCGTGACAAAAATATCCGTCTTTCGGTTTCAAACACAACAAGAGAACCGAGAGAGGGAGAGATTGACGGGGTTCATTATAACTTTTTGACAAGAGAACAGTTCAACGATGTTCTGAAAAAAGACGGCTATCTTGAACACGCAGAGTTTTGCGGCAATCTCTACGGCACACCTAAAAAGCAGGTTGAAGATATGCTCAATCAGGGTTATGATGTTCTGCTTGAGATTGAGGTCAAGGGCGGACTTCAGATTCTTGACAAATATCCCGACATTCTCAGTATCTTCATTCTTCCGCCTTCAATGGAGTCGCTTGAAAGACGGCTTCGCAGAAGAGGTACAGAGGATGAAGAAACTATTAGGAAAAGGCTTGCACAGGCTGCCGAGGAAATCAGCTACAAGGACAGATATAAGTACAATGTGGTAAACGGCGACCTTGAAACAGCAATAAAAGAGGTTCTCGATATTCTTCATAAAGAGGATGAAAACCTCATTAAATAATATACAAAGAAAATTAACATAAAATATTTTAAGAGGAGAATTATTATGCATAAAGTTGATGTGGATTCATTATTACAGGGTAAGCAGAGTAAGTACGCACTTGTTGTAGGCGTTGCAAAAAGAGCAAGAGAAATTACTCAGACTTTTGAAGAGGAACAGATTGTAACAGAGGATAAGCCTGTTCTTATCGCAATCAAGGAAATCGAAGGTCATGAAATCAACATTCTTGAGCCTGACGAAGATGAACTCTGATTTAACAGTCAAAGTTGCCGTTGAAAACACAACATATGTTTTCGACAAATTATTTGACTACCTTGTACCGTCTGTCTTTACCGATTTGGTTCAGGTCGGCAAAAGGGTTCTCATTCCGTTCGGCAGAGGCAACAAAAAGAAACAGGGAATAATTTTTGAGCTTTCTCCCGTGAGTGATGACATTCCGGTTGAAAAGCTCAAAAGTATTTGTTCCGTTCTTGATGACGAACCTGTCCTGTCAAAAGAATTTTTGAAGCTTGCCGAGTTTATGAAAGAGCATTATTTCTGCACCTATTATGATGCGGTAAAAACAATGCTCCCTGCGGGTATAAATTACAAAATCACAACGCTTTACGGTGTTCGTGAGGGTGTAGATGAAGAAGAGCTTTCCGAGGAACAGCAAAGAATTTTTGCTTACCTTCATTCAAAAAGAAAAGCCGTAAAGTCCGATAAAATTCTTGACGATTTCGGATTAGATAACACGGTTATTCTTGAAGATATGGTAAAGTCGGGCTATCTTTACAAATCAGATGAGGCTTTCAGAAAGGTTTCGGATGCGGTTATGAAAATGGCTGCTCCGACCGAACTTGCCGACAGCGACAATATCAAGCTTACCGAAAAGCAGAAAGCCGTTCTCGACCTCATCAAAATGACAGGCGGAACTTCCGTTAAAGAGGTTTGTTACTTCACGGGTGTCACAACAGGAGTTACGGACGCACTTTATAAAAAAGGTCTTATCTACTACTATGACGAAGAAGTGTTCCGTATTGAGGACAGAACAAAGGACGAAAGTCTTGCCCCTGTTGCGTTGTCAAAACAACAGCAGACAGCCTGCGATAACCTCTATGCCGAATATGCCGATTCAAAACCGCATACAAGCCTTTTGTTCGGTGTTACAGGTTCGGGAAAAACAAGCGTTTTTATGAAACTGATTGAGCGTGTAATAAACGATAACAAGGGAATCATCGTTATGGTGCCTGAAATTTCGCTTACACCGCAGTTTGTTTCAACCTTTTCAAAGCGTTTCGGCGAGCAGATTGCCGTATTTCACAGCGCACTTTCACTCGGTGAAAGGCTTGATGAATACAAGCGTGTAAAAAAAGGTCTTGCAAAAATCGTTATAGGAACACGAAGTGCCGTGTTTGCTCCGTTTGAAAAAGTCGGTCTTATTATAATGGACGAGGAACAGGAGTACAGCTATAAGTCTGAAAGCTCCCCCAGATATCATGCAAGAGAAATCGCAAAATTCAGATGCAGCTACGATAATGCCCTGCTTGTTTTAAGCTCGGCAACTCCGTCGGTTGAATCCTACTACTACGCAAAAAACGGAAGATATTCGCTTAACACGCTCACCGAAAGATACGGCGATGCGGTTTTGCCCAAGGTTGTTGTCGCAGACATGAATGTTGAACAGCAAAACGGCAATGTAACGGGATTTTCCGAAACCCTGCTTGAAAATCTGCGCTATAATCTTGAAAATAACAAGCAGTCAATTCTGCTTTTAAACAGACGGGGATACAACACCTTTGTAACCTGCCGAATGTGCGGTGAACCTGTTGTGTGTCCCAACTGTTCAATATCGCTCACATATCACAGTGCCAACCGCAGAATGATGTGTCACTACTGCGGATATTCCGTACCTTATACGGAAGAATGCCCGTCCTGCCACAGCAAATCTTTAAGATTTGGCGGAACAGGCACTCAAAAGGCTGAAAGTGAAATTTCAGAGCTTTTTCCCGATGCAAGAATATTGCGTATGGATACCGATGCAACATCTTCAAAATCATCCTATGAAAAGATGATAACGGCATTTGCAGACGGTAAGTACGATATTCTTGTGGGAACACAAAT
>OODG01002370.1_pt1 | contig 11504 bp, 8 predicted proteins | sample 1671621 | NCBI WGS metagenome assembly OODG01 (sample SAMN06348175, study PRJEB24527) | human gut metagenome | biome: human gut; feature: ankylosing spondylitis patient; material: feces | host: Homo sapiens | place: China | collected 2015-10 | reverse complement strand
AAGCATGCGGCGGCCAAGCAGACGGTGCGTCAGGTCGAGCAGTTGCAGACCAAGGCGCACGAGGATATCTCCGTTCTGGTCGAGAAACTCTATAACCAGATGCTCAACTACTACAATCAGTTCCATTCGGTAGAGGCTTCGATAGCCTTCGCCGAGGAGTATCTCAAGGCCAAGAATGCCGCATTCCTCGAGGGTTGGAGTTCGTCGTCGGATCTCATAGACGCGGAACTGAATCTGGCGAAGGTGCGCACCGAGCGCATACAAATGGCATACTCGTACGACGTTGCACTGGCCAAACTGCTCGAAGCGGCCGGCGTGAGCGACGAGTTCACCTCATATTCTCGCCGCATAGATGCGCGTCAAATTACGTTCGAATAACGAAACGATAAAGCATACGAAATATGAAAAAGCGTAATGTTATCTGGCTGATTATAGCCGTGGTAGTTATCATTGCCGTGGTGGCGCTTGTCGGATGGTACCTCAAGCGGTCGGAGCCCACGATAATTCAGGGTACGGTCGAGTGTACAACCTACAAGGCTTCGTCGAAGATTGCGGGCCGCATCGAGGAGATGAAGGTCGAGCAGGGCGATCATGTGACCAAGGGACAGTTGTTGTATGTGTTGTCGACGCCCGAACTCGATGCCAAGCTGCGTCAGGCCGAGGCTGTGAAGAGCGCGGCAACGGCTCTGGATCAGAAGGCTCTGGCGGGTGCGCGCGTGCAGCAGATCGAGGCGGCGCTCAACATGTGGCAGAAGGCTCAGGCCGGCAAGGAGCTGGCACAGAAGACCTATGACCGTGTGAAGGCTCTTTATGACAAGGGGGTGGTGCCCGAGCAGAAGTTCGATGAGGCGGATGCCAACTACCGCGCCATGGTAGCAACGGAGATGGCCGCGAAGGCTCAATATGACCTTGCCGTGGCCGGTGCCAGCAAGGAGGACAAGGATGCGGCTGCCGCGCAGGTGCAGCAGGCCGAGGGTGTCGTAAGCGAGGTCGAGTCATACATAAGCGATGCCATGGTATATGCTCCGGTCGACGGCGAGGTTTCGACCATTATCGCCGAGCAGGGCGAGCTTGTGGGTACGGGTTATCCCGTCGTGGCGATTCTCGATACGACCGATACGTGGGTTACCTTCAACATCAAGGAGACCCTGCTGCCCAAGATCACTGTCGGCATGAAGATGACGGCATACGTTCCGGCTCTGGACCGCAACGTCGAGTTTGAGGTGACGTACATATCGGTGCAGGCCGACTTCGCTACATGGAGCGCTACGCGTACGCAGGGCAGTTTCGATATACGCACATTCGCCGTGAAGGCGCGTCCCGTGACCGACGTCGAGAATATACGTCCGGGTATGAGCGTGCTGGTCAACTGGGACGAATTGGGCAAGTAAAACGTCGGGGTGATGCGATTCCTGCGTAACATAAATGCGGTGCTTGTCCGTGAGCTGAAACGTATATGGGCTTTCCCCTCATATATGATGTTGCTCACGGTGCTGCCCGTCATATCGTTCGCCTTCTTCGCGGTGGTATTCGAGAATGGCATTCCGCACGATCTGCCCATAGCGGTGCTGGACGAGGACCATTCGTCGCTCTCGCGCACGCTGACGCAGATGATCGATGCCGCTCCCGAGACCGCCGTCCGATACGGTGTAACCGATATGGACGAGGGTGAGAAGCTCATACGCGAGGGAAAGATACATGCCGTGGTGCTCATTCCGTCGTTCTTCGAGAAGAGTATACTGAGCAATACTCAAACCCATGTCGAGGCCTACGTGTCGGGTGTGAATATCCTCACCAACGGCCTCATCACGAAGGATCTGCAGACTACGGTCACGACATTCGGCGTGGGCATACAGCTCCAGATACTCATGAAGCAGGGCCTGACCGAGGCGCAGGCAATGTCCCAAGCCATGCCTGTACGTTTTGACAAACACGTATTGTTCAATCCCTATACGAATTACGGCTATTACCTCTCACCGAGCTTCATGCCGATGATGATCATGATCTTCACGGTTCTGGCGACGGTATTCGCTTTGGGTTCGGAGTTGAGATACTCGACGGCGAAGGATTGGATGGAGAGTGCCGACTATTCGTTTGGTGCGGCTCTCATAGGTAAGCTGCTGCCCGTATTCATGTCGATGACGATCATGTCGCTGTTGATGTTCTTCATCCTCTTCGACATAATAAACGTACCGCTGAACGGCAGTTTCGGCATGTTGTTCGGCGGATGTCTGATCTTCATCCTCAGCTATATGGGTATTGCGATCTTTGTGGTGAGCCTCACGGCCGATCTGCGTCTGGCCCTCTCGCTCGGCGGCGGATATTCGGTTCTGGCATTCACATTCTCGGGCCTGTCGTTCCCGATAATGGCTATGTTCGGGTCGATGCGTGCCTTCAGCCGCATATTCCCATTTACATACTTTACCGACATGATCGTCGATCAGGCGCTGCGCGGCGCCCCGATCGTCTATTCGCTGCCGGATATGTGTTATATGATATTGTTCCTGCTGCTGCCCGTGATCACGCTGCCGCGACTCTACAAGATCTCGAACGACAGCCGTTACTGGGGTAAAATGTAGACGACTATGAACAGACTCAGAGATACCGTCAGATCGTACCGTCGGCAGCTGTATGCCGTGATGCGGAACGAGTATGCGACGATCTTCTCCGACAAGGGTGTGATGTTGGTGATGATCTTCGCGCTGCTGATATATCCTACGATCTATTCGCTGGGATACGGTGCCGAGGTGCTGCGCAACGTGCCGGTGGGTGTGGTCGACATGAGCAAGACATCGGCGAGCCGCAAACTTGTCGATGCCATCAACATGGGGCCCAATACGGTCGTGGCGTACGAGTTGTCGGACATGGTCGAGGCGCAGAAGAAGTTCTACGACCGTGATATCTACGGCATACTCTACATCCCGAACGACTACGAGCAGAAGTTGTTGGGAGGGCAGATGGCGACTGTAAGCATATATCTCGATGCGAGCTACATGCTCATGTACCGTCAGGCTTTTCAGGAGATGGTGGCCGGAATAAACACCACGGGAGCGATGGTCGAGTTCCAGCGTATGATCGCCAAGGGAGCCAACCTGCCGCAAGCGAAGGCAATAACGCAGCCCGTAATATACGAGAGCCACTCGCTGTTCAACCCCTATCTGGGTTACGGCACATTCGTCATGCCTCCCATAATCCTTGTCATCATACAGCAGACGCTGCTTGTGGGCATAGGCATGATCGGCGGCACGTGGCGTGAACATGGCATGTACGGCAAGCTGAAACCTCGAGGCAGCCGCCGCATGTCGACATTCCCGATCGTCATAGGCAAGGCGCTGACTTACGCCTCGCTCTATGCCGTGACGACGTTCTATCTGATGAACGTACACTATCGCGTCTTCCACTATCCGATGAACGGACGTACGCTTACCGTCGTCTTGTTCCTCGTGATGTACATCTTCGCCTGCATCTTTATGGGCATAGCCCTCTCGACGCTGTTCCGCCGGCGCGAGAACTCTCTGATGATGCTGTTGTGGACGTCGATCCCGGTATTCCTCTTGAGCGGCGCATCGTTCCCGCAGGAGGCCATGCCCGAATGGCTGCGGCGCTTTGCCTATATATTCCCAAGTACCCACGGGGCGACGGGCTTTGTCCGCATACAGAGTATGGGGGCTTCGCTCGGCGACGTATGGCCCGAAATAAGGGCTTTGATAAGGCTTATAGTCGTGTATATGGGTTTGTCGTTTATCGGCATCCACTTCCTTGTGGAGAACGATCTGGCAGACCGCATACGCAACCGTTGGCGCCGCCGTGTGGCGAGGTATCGTCTGGCAAAGGAGACGGCAAGAAAGTAATTGCGCTATGCACTAAAACGAGAAACGGAACGGCTTTAACCGTTCCGTTTTTAGTTTGTGCTTGGTCTGGTAATTGTCAGAGTTCATCCACGGCCTTCTTCAAACGGTCCATGGCCTCGGCAATAACCGAACGCGGGCAGCCGACGTTCATGCGCATGTGCTGCCGCCCCTCGACGCCGAACATGGCGCCGTCGTTCATGGCAAGGCGCGCCTTGTTGATGATCATGTCGGCCAACGCCTCGTGCTCGAGACCCAGTCGTGAGAAATCGAGCCATACGAGGTATGAAGCCTGCGGCTTGACGGCACGCACCTGCGGTATGTATTTTTCGAGATAGTCGGCCACGAAGTCGACATTGCCCTCGATGTAGCGCAGCATCTGGCGGCGCCACTCTTCACCGTGTGTGAAGGCCGCTTCTGTTGCCGTCATGGCGAATATCGTGGCCATGTCGAACTCGTTGGCCGCAAGCCACGAGTAGAACTTCTCACGTATGGCCTTGTCGGGTATTATCGAGTATGAACTTACGATGCCGGCGATGTTGAAGGTCTTGGATGGAGCGCCGAAAGTTATGCTGCAATGTGCCGCCGTGTCGGAAGCCATGGCAAAGGGCGTATGTGTATGTCCGTAAAGGGGCATGTCACAGTGTATCTCGTCCGAGACGACAAGGATATTGTGCGCTGCGGCAATCTCGGCCAGACGTGCCAGCGTGTCGCGATCCCACGTGATGCCGATAGGGTTGTGGGGATTGGCCAGAATCAACACCTTGCAACGCTCGTCGATAACGCTTTCGAGGTTATCGAAGTCCATCTCGAAATGTTCGCCGTCCGAGCTTTTGAGCGGGTTGTACACAACCTCACGGCCGTTGGCCAGAGGAACGAGACGGAAGGGGTGATAGACGGGCGGCTGTATGATGATCTTGTCGCCGGGCTGTGTGAAGACATTTATTACCATGCCGATGCCCTTGACAATGCCGGGGATGTAACGCATCCACTCGCGCTCGACCTCCCAGCCGTGCTGCTGCCGCAGCCATGAGATTATACTGTTCCAATAGCCGTCATACTCGACGGTATACCCGAATATTGGGTGCTCGAGGCGTCGTTTCATCGCGTCGATGACAAAGTCGGGGGTCTCGAAGTCCATGTCGGCGACCCACAGCGGAATCAGGTCGTCGCGGCCGTAACGCTCCTTGAGGGCGTCGTATTTCAGACTGTTGGTGCCGTGACGATCCACAATCTTGTCGAAATCGTACTGTTTCATATCATCGTTGTGTAAGGAATTCCATTACGTCCACACCGTCGGCATAATCCGTAAGCGTGGGGTATTGCGTGCGCCCGACAGGGCAGCGGCGCGGGTGTTGCAGCATATCCGTGGCGACACACTGTATCCGTGCGTCATTCTCCGCAAGCCATGCCTCCACCTCAGACATATCGTCATAGTAGGTGTAGTTTATGTGGCATGCCGTCTCGGGGAAGCTGCGTTGCTCTACGGCTACGCACGAGCCGAGGTCTATGTATGGAGTGCCGGCCATCTCTGTCAGAGCCCGCGTTTGCAGAAAGTTGTGTCGCCGGGGCATATTCTGCGGCTTTTCTGGCCGCAGCGGCAGTGTCTCACCGCGCGGAAGGAATATGAGCGATACATTGCGACATCCCAGACCTCCGTATGAGAATACGTCGTGTTGCAGACCGTCGATCGTCTGCCGGGATTCATCGCCCGAAATGACGGCTACGGAGTGCCGGCTGCCGCGTATGAGCGCCGGAACGGATGCGTAACGCGTGCGGAAATATGCTGCGGCCGAATCCCCGCCCGTAGCTATGGCCATATCGAACGGGATGGCATCATCGTACGGCACAATGTCAACGTCGTGAGATATATCTTTAAGCAGTTCAATGATATATCCCATCATAACCGAATCTTTGCTTGAACACTTTACGACGGCTTCGTATCCGCATGCCACGGCACACATCATGTCGAAGAACCCGACCAACGGAATATTCCCGGCCATGATTATCGCTACGCGACGACGTGATGCCGTCAGAGTGTAGCTGTCGAGCCACGCTTCGAGTTTGTCGCGTTGGAGGAACTCGGTGCGTATGGCATCTACGGCCATCATGATATCCTCGCGTGTGAACCATCCGTTGGCCGCTATGGCCTCGGTGATACAACGTTCCGTGCGGGCATCGTGCCCGAATGAATCCAGACGTTGTCCGAGTGAAACGAGTATGTCGACCGTATTGTTCATGTCGGATCTCTTTTGTGGCTTTTAGGCCGAACAAAGTTATAAAATTCGCCGCGATAAAGTTCATGCGGAACATACATTTTTCGCTTTCGCAGCCTTTCGGACAGGATGGTCGGGCGCATTGTACGGCAAGGTGTGCGATACGTGTCGAAATTATGGCTAATACGGCTTCTGTCAAAGGCGATATGGGTGGAATATGTTGATATTCAAAAAATTTATTTACGTCCATGACACGCGATGCGGCACGTCGTAAGATAAAAATCCGTATATTTACCATACACAGGATGACCACGACGGATGAAGCCCGACAAATGCGGTTTTTTCCCTTTGACTCTCAATATATTCGGCCGTCGGCCGAAAGTAACGTGTACCAACCAATATTTTACGCAATATGAACATTCCAACGATTTTCTGGTGCGTGCCTGCCGCGTCGATCGTCGCGCTGGCATTCGCATGGGCTTTCTATCGCGCAATGAAGCGTGAGGACGAGGGCACCGAGCGCATGCGAGAAATCGCCGAACATGTGCGCAAGGGGGCTATGGCCTATCTCAAACAACAGTACAAGGTTGTCGGCATTGTCTTCGTGGTGCTGGCACTCTTCTTCGCCTATCTGGCCTACGGGGTGGGGGTACAGAACCCGTGGGTACCCTTCGCCTTCCTCACGGGAGGCATCTTCTCGGGTCTGGCGGGATTCTTCGGCATGAAGACCGCGACATACGCCTCGGCCCGTACGGCGAATGCCGCACGCCAGTCGCTCGACCGCGGATTGAAGGTCGCCTTCCGCAGCGGTGCCGTCATGGGGCTGGTCGTGGTCGGGCTCGGACTGCTCGACATATCGTTCTGGTACATCATACTTGATGCCTTTGTCGATACCGCCGGTCCGCAGAAACTTGTCGTCATAACCACTACGATGCTCACATTCGGCATGGGAGCCTCGACACAGGCGCTCTTTGCGCGTGTCGGCGGCGGAATATATACCAAGGCGGCCGATGTCGGGGCCGATCTTGTGGGTAAGGTCGAGGCCGGAATACCCGAGGACGATCCGCGCAATCCAGCGACGATAGCCGACAATGTGGGTGACAATGTGGGCGACGTGGCCGGTATGGGCGCCGACCTTTACGAGAGTTATTGCGGCTCGGTTCTGGCAACGGCGGCACTGGGTGCCGCGGCTTTCGCCTCGATGGGCGAGGCCGAGCAGGTGAAGGCGGTGCTGGCGCCGATGCTGATTGCCGCCACAGGTATCCTGCTCTCGATAATAGGCATATTTCTCGTACGCACGCGCGAGGGTGCCTCGATGCGTGAACTGCTGCGATCGTTGGGCGTCGGTGTGAATGTCAGTGCCGTATTGATCGCCTTAGCGACGTTCGAAATATTGTATCTGCTCGGCATGAGTAATTGGATCGGGCTGTCGTGCTCGGTCATAACGGGACTTGTGGCTGGTATAATCATAGGTCAGGCGACAGAATATTTTACCTCGCATTCATATCGGCCGACACGTAAAATCGCAGACAGCTCGCAGACGGGCCCGGCAACGGTCATAATTGCCGGAATAGGGTCGGGTATGATATCGACGGCGATTCCTGTCATTACGATCGGCGTGGCGATAATTCTGGCATATCTCTGTGCTACGGGTTTTGACGTGGATAACATGATGGCACCGCACAACATGTCGCAAGGGCTCTACGGTATAGGTATCGCCGCCGTCGGCATGCTCTCGACGCTGGGTATAACCCTCGCGACGGATGCCTACGGCCCCATAGCCGACAATGCGGGCGGCAATGCCGAGATGAGCGGTCTGGGGGCTGAGGTGCGCAAACGCACAGATGCTCTGGATGCATTGGGCAACACAACGGCCGCAACGGGCAAGGGATTTGCCATAGGGTCGGCGGCATTGACGGCGTTGGCGCTGCTGGCATCGTACGTCGAGGAGATACGCATCGGATTGCAACATAACGGTATTTCGTCGTTGGCCATGCCCGATGGCGGTTCGATCCCCGTTGGGGAGGCCTCGATGCTCGATTTCATGGACTATTACAACGTCTCGCTGATGAACCCCACAGTATTGATCGGTATCTTCATCGGAGCGATGATGTCGTTCCTCTTCTGCGGCCTTACGATGAATGCCGTAGGCCGTGCAGCCGAAAGTATGGTGACGGAGGTACGGCGGCAGTTCCGTGAGATAAAGGGCATATTGACGGGTGAGGGCAAACCCGACTATGCTCGCTGTGTAGAGATCTCGACGCGCGGCGCGCAGCGTGAGATGCTGTTGCCGAGTTTGCTCGCAATAGTCGCTCCGGTAGTGGTGGGACTCGTATTCGGTGTCGCGGGTGTCATGGGACTTCTGGTCGGCGGCCTGAGCTCGGGATTCGTCCTTGCCGTATTCATGGCCAATGCAGGCGGCGCATGGGACAACGCAAAGAAACTTATCGAAGAGGGCTATCTCGGCGGCAAGGGATCCGAACACCACAAGGCTACGGTCGTGGGCGATACCGTCGGCGACCCGTTCAAGGATACGTCGGGCCCGTCGCTAAATATCCTCGTCAAGCTGATGTCGATGGTGTCGATCGTAATGGCCGGCCTTACTGTCGCGTTCCATCTCTTCTGATACATTATAGACAATACCCCATAAAACATACAGGCGCACCCCCTTGAGGTTGCGCCTGTATTATGTATATGTTTTACGAGAATGTTACTCTGCTCCGCCGCCCAAGGCATGGTAGAGGTTGATGACACCCTGTATCTCGTCGAAACGGTCCGATACGGCCGTCAGCTCCGCTTGCAGGAGAGTCTGGCGTGCCGTGAGCACCTCGAGGTAGTTTTGCGACGAGTATTGCATCAGCAGCTCCGAACTGCGTACGGTCGACTCCAACGAGAGTATCTGCTGCTGGTCTATCTGTTGGCGCTGGCGTGCCGTCTGCCACTGTATAAGGGCATTGTTCACGTCGGTGCCGGCATCGAGCAGGCTCTGGCGGAAAGAGAGCAACGCCTCCTCCTGCTGAGCCTTGGCTATGCGCAGGTTGGCAATATTTCTGCCGCGGTTGAACAACGGCTGTACGAGCGATCCCACGGCCGTGAAGAGCCACTGCCCGGGGTTGGTTATGGCGGCGCCTGCGGCGTTGGTCCATCCGGCCGATCCACTCAGCGTGATGCTGGGGTAGAAGGCTGCACGGGCCGCATTGGTAGCATAGAATGCCTGCGCAAGGGCGGCCTCGCTCTGGCGTACGTCGGGACGACGCTGCAACAGCTGCAGGGGAACACCTGCGGCAAGTTCCGTGGGGAAGCGCTGTTCACCGATAGTCGTACGGTCGATCTTCTGCGGTGCTATTCCGAGCAGGGCCGTAAGCGTATTCTCCATCTGGTCGATCTGCTGGCGCAGCGAGGCGATGGATGCATCTACCGATAACTTGCTCGCCTCAGATTGAGCCACAGCCAGTTCCGTAGCATCGCCTGCCGCCTTGAGAGCCTTCATGGCACGGACGTTCTCGCCCCAAATGGCAGCCGTACGTTCGCTGATGTCGAGTTGAGCATCGAGCATAAGCAGAGAGTAGTAGCTGTTGGCTATGGTGGCTATAAGCTGCGTCTGGACAGCCTGCCTGTACGCCTCGCTCTGTTCGAGAGCTGCCTTGGCGCCACGTTTGGCATTTGTCAGCTTGCCGAATATGTCGACCTCCCACGAAGCCGATGCGGCTATGTCATAACTCTTGGTCATGGCGTTGCCGTCAACGCTGCGGAGCGTTCCCGCCGGCTCGAACGATATCGAGGGCAGATAGGCCAGACGCGAAGTCATGAGCGTGGCTTCCGCCTCGGTAACCTTAAGCCGGGCAATATTAAGGTCGGTATTGTTCTGCAGGCCGGTCTCGATCAGGGCCTGCAGTTTGGGATCCGTGAAGAGCTCCCGCCACGAGAGCGAAGCGATCGAGGTAGTATCGGCCGAGGTGGCAGCCGCCTGACGGTAGAGGCTGTCCACAACGGGCATATCGGGTCGCTCGTAGCTCTTGTACACGGAGCAGGCTCCAAGGCCGACCCATGCCGATATGCAATATAATATTATGAGTTTTTTCATGATTCTATTGATTCGTTACGTTCTACTTGACCGGCTCGTTGTTCAACTTCTCGAGGTCACGCGCGGGCATGAGTTTCTCCTGAAGATATTGGAACACGATGAAGAGCACCGGCACGATGAAGAGCAGGGCGACGGTTCCGATGAGCATACCGCCCACGGTTCCCACACCGATCGAGATATTACCGTTGGCACCCACACCCGTAGCGAACATCAGCGGCAGCATACCGAAGACCATCGTAAGCGAGGTCATCAGGATGGGGCGCAGACGTACCTTTGCTGCCGAGATTGCGGCCTGCGTGATACTCATGCCGTGGTGGCGGCGCTCCGAGGCGTACTCGGTAAGCAGGATGGCCGTCTTGGCCAGAAGGCCGATAAGCATGAGCAGACCGATCTGCAGGTAGATGTTGTTCTCCAGACCGAACATCTTGGCGAAGAGGAAGCTTCCGGCCAGACCGAACGGTACCGACAGTATGACGGCGATGGGGATGAAGAGGCTCTCGTAGAGGGCGCAGAGGATAAGGTATATGAATACGATGCAGATGATGAATATGACGGTTGTCGAGCTGCCCGTCGAGGCCTCCTCACGCGACATACCGCCAAACTCGTATCCGTAACCTGCTGGCAGGGTCTCCGCCGCAACCTCGCGTACGGCCTGTATGGCCTGTCCCGAGCTGTATCCGTTGGCCGGAGTACCGTTGACCGAGATGGCCGAGAAAAGGTTGAATCGCGACAGCGTCTCGGCACCGTAGACACGCGTCAGCGTGAGGTACTGGCTCACGGGTGACATCTCGCCCGAGGAGTTGCGCACGAACATGTTCTTGAGCGACTCGGTATCGAGACGGTATTCGGGTGCGGCCTGCACCATGACACGGTAGAGCTTCGAGAAGCGGTTCATGTTCGAAGAGTAGGTACCGCCGATATATCCCGCCAGCACGTTCAGTACATCGGTCGGAGATACGCCGTTGCGCTTGCAGAGCGCAGCGTCGACCTCGACCAGATATTGCGGGAACTTGGTATCGAACGACGTGGTGGCTCGAGCGATCTCGGGGCGTGCGTTGAGTTTGTCGATCATGTTGCGCGTAACGGTCAATAGATCCTCTATGGTGCCTCCCTTCTGATCCTGTACGTAGAGCTCGAAACCGCTGCTGACACCATATCCCGGGATCATCGGCTGTGCGAATGCCATAATGTCGGCCGAGGTGATGTCAGAGGTAAGGCGGTAGACCTCCGAGATGACAGAATTGATGTCATCACCCTTCTCTGTACGCTGCTCCCACGGTTTGAGTCGCAGGATGAACATACTGTAAGAAGAAGGACATGTCGCTCAAGTTGAACGAACCGCGCAACATTCGGGGT
>OODG01002368.1_pt1 | contig 11510 bp, 14 predicted proteins | sample 1671621 | NCBI WGS metagenome assembly OODG01 (sample SAMN06348175, study PRJEB24527) | human gut metagenome | biome: human gut; feature: ankylosing spondylitis patient; material: feces | host: Homo sapiens | place: China | collected 2015-10 | reverse complement strand
TTGTGGATAGGGACCCGGGTGGGGCTGAGCATTATGAAGCAGGAGAATCCCGGTAATGACCCGTCCTCAGATAATACTTTCCGAAGATTAGTTACCAGGTTTTTCAGTGCACACCGTTTCCCTTCATTAGCCATTCCCTTTCCCCAAACCCCTTCACACAAATCCACCGAACTCACATTTTCATTTATAAAACGGCACAAAATTGCCAGTAATTTAGCCTCGTTCAATTTTAAAATTTCTTTATGGTCTCCGATCATCAAAACACCAGAAGTGATATGAAAAGTCGTAAGTTCGGAAAGTTTGCAAATCTCATTTCTTTGCTGTTGTTTCAATGCCCGTTTATAAAGTGCTTTCAATCGATTGACCAACTCTTCGGGCTGGCAACTCTTACTGATAAAATCTTCGGCTCCGACACTGAAAGCATCATCACGGCCTCGCTCGCCGGGCCGTTCCTGCTGCGCGCCGATCCCTTCGACGTCGCGGGCGCGCCCATGACCCCGCCGCTTGAGGACGGGCACTGGCTCGGCACGGACTACGTGGGCCGCGACATCTTCACCGGTATCGTCTACGGAGGCCGGGCCACCCTCGCCGTGGCGCTGGCGGCAACGGCCTTCAACCTCGTCATCGGCCTGAGCGTAGGCGCGCTGGCGGGCTATTACCAAGGCGCCACGAACACGCTGCTCATGAAGATCACGGAATTTTTCCAGGTACTGCCGCCCCTGCTGTTCGCCATGGTGATCGTATCGCTGTTCAGCCCGTCGGCGGGGATGATCGCCGTGGCCATCGGCCTTGTGACATGGCCATCCGTTTGGCGCAGAAGCACGGCACCGCCGTAATGCTGGTGGCCTATCAGTCCCGGCCCCTCAGTGACGAGCTGCTGTCCATGGTAGATATTCTTGTGCTGGACTCCCGCGAGGCACTGCCTCTGGCAGACATGGAGGTGACCAATCTCAAAAGTGCCCGCATCGCAGCTGGTATGCTGCTGAAGCGGGGCGTCCGCCAGGCCGTGCTGCTGCACATGAAATCGCGCTTTCTGCTGGCAGCTACCAACGGCGGCTTTACCTCGCTGGACGCGCCGAAGGATTTTCACATGACGGACGCCTCCGCTATGGACGACACACTTTCCGGCGTGTTCGGCGCCTGCTGGATCAAGGGGCTTGACGTGGAGCAGGCCGCCGAGATCGCCTACGATGCCGCAAATCTGTGCGGCAGCCGGTTCGGCGCGCATTTTTCCATCCCCACCAGCGAAGAGCTGGCACAGCTGATCCGCTGAGGCGGTTTTGCCACTGCAACGAAGGCGAAGCCTTTGCCATATTTCATACTCAGGAGGAAAACCACATGGATTTCATCAAGAGAGACGACATCAAGAAAAACGCTCTGCCTGGCCGAGTCGTACAGAACGCCGTAGGGCACAACTCCGCTGTGCTCAGCGAAAAGATGACGGTCAGCTTTTGCCATTACTCCGCCGAAAGCGGTCCCATGGAGCCCCACAACCACGCCGAGGAATCGGTGGTGGTGCTGTCCTGCAAGGATGCCTATGTGAAGTGGGGCAGCGGCAAGGACTCTCTGGAGCACACGGTGGAGCTGCACGAGGGCGACCTGATGCACTTCCCTCCCCTGGAGTGGCACGTGTTCGGCTACAAAGAGGGCGGCTATCTGGACGCCCTGTGCATCTACGGCCAGGTGACGAACATCCGCCCCGAGGAAATTCAGGCAGAGAACGTCTGAGGAGGAAGCGCCATGAGAGCCGTACAACGCCAACCTATCTCCCTGCTGGACAGCTGGCCCGCACCGGATACCGATGCCGTGCACCATGCACTGCGGGAGGAGCTGCGCCGCTTTGACCGAAAGGTCGTCGTTCTGGATGACGACCCCACCGGCGTGCAGACCGTCCATGACGTCAGTGTATATACCGATTGGACGGAGGAGACCTTCCGCGCCGGCCTGGAGAGCAACGATCGGCTGTTCTTCGTACTGACCAACTCCCGCAGCTTCTCCGCGGAGGAGACGGCCCGCGTCCATCGCGAGATCGCCGAGCACCTGGCTGCCGCGTCTCAAAAAACGGGAGTGCCCTTTGTCCTCATCAGCCGCAGCGATTCCACGCTTCGTGGACACTTCCCTCTGGAAACGGAAACGCTTCGTACAGAGCTGGAAGCGCTGCTGCCGGAGCGCTATGACGGCGAGATACTCCTGCCGTTTTTCCTGGAGGGCGGCAGATATACCATCGACAACGTACACTATGTCCGTGAAGGTGACACGCTGGTGCCTGCCGGCGAGACGGAATTTGCCCGGGACACCACGTTCGCCTATCGCGCCTCCGACCTGACGGAATGGTGCCAGGAAAAAACCGGCGGCGCCTACCCTGCGGAGCAGGTGGTGTCCATCTCGCTTGACGAGCTGCGCCGCCGCGACTATGACGCCGTCTGCGAAAAGCTGATGGGCGTTTCCGGCTTCAACAAAGTGGTTGTCAACGCCGTATGCTATGACGATGTAGCGGTGTTCGTTACCGCCTATCTGCGCGTGGCAGCCCGGGGCAAGGTATTTATGTTCCGCGGCTCGGCAGCCGTGGTCAAAGTTCTGGGCGCAGTGAGCGATCAGCCTCTGCTGCGGCGGGAGGATCTTATGTGCGCCGATCAGCGGAACGGCGGCATCATTGTCGTCGGCTCCCACGTTCGCAAAACCACAATGCAGCTGGAGACACTGCAAAAGGGCTGCCCGGAGATCGAATACATCTGTTTTGATGTGAACACCGTATTTGACGACGCCGCGTTGGCGGCAGAGCGTCGGCGTATTCTGGACCGTACCAACACACTGTTGGCAGACGGCACGACCGTGGCGGTATACACCAGCCGTATGGTCCTGCGCTCTGAGGATGACCAGCGGGAAAAAAATCTGGCGATCAGTGTGAAGATCTCGGATGCGCTCACATCACTGGTTGCCGACCTGACAGTGCGGCCTGCCTTTGTGCTGGCCAAAGGAGGCATTACCTCCAGCGATGTAGGCGTAAAGGCGCTGCGGGTACACTGTGCGCGGGTCCGTGGTCAGATCGCCCCCGGCGTTCCCGTTTGGGAAACCGGCGAGGAGAGCACCTTCCCGCACACGCCCTATATCATCTTCCCCGGTAATGTGGGCACAGAGGGTACTCTGTGCCAGGTGGTACAGACATTGCTCAAAAAGTGACGTGCCGCCCACAATATACGAAAACTAAGCAAAGCAAAAGAAAGAACGGATGTCTACAGAAAGGCATCCATTCTTTTGCTGCGGCAGGCCCGGGACGGATGACCGTCCCGGGCCTGCTGGCATAAACGGAACAGGAAAGCTGCGCCGTTTGTCTTCAGTTCTCCTCAGCAGCCGCAGCCTTGGCGGCCTTGCGCTTCTTGATTGCCGCGCTGATCGCGGGGGACACCAGAGACGCAATGGCCAGCACGATGAAGATAATGGCAATGGGGTGCTGCCAAATCGTCTCGGAGGAACCCAGCAGGTCAATACTGCGGCGGGCATTTTTCTCTGCCAGGGATCCGAGGACCAGGCCCAGAATGATAGGCGGCATAGCAAAGTCCAGCTTGATCAGAACAAAGCCGATCACACCCATGATGAGCATCAGGAAAACTTCCTCCAGATAGTGGTTCAATGCGAAGGTGCCTGTAATGCAGAATGTCATGATGACAGGCACCAGATATTTGTTGGGTACATCGATGACCTTGCCGAAAACACGAATCATCGAGAAACCGCAAATACCCATCAGGATATTGGCAACAAACAGAGCAATGAACACGATGTAAGCCTTGCCGGGTTCCTCGGTGAACAGGGACGGCCCGAAGACGATACCCTGCATCGTCAGCGCACCCATCATGACCGCGGTACCGGCATCGCCGGGGATACCCAGAGCCAGCAGGGGCACGAACGCACCACCGGCGATAGCGTTGTTGGCGGCCTCGGAGCCCGCGATACCCTCAGGAGAGCCGTGACCGAACTTTTCGGGATGCTTGGAGAAGCGCTTGGCCATGTTATAGCCCACCCAGGAGGCAATATCGCCGCCGGTTCCGGGTACAGCACCGATGAAGGTACCCAGAATGGAGGACCGGACCACCGTGGGAGCGATGGTCTTCAAATCATCCTTGCGGGGAAAGACCCGTTCGATTTTAACGCGCTCATGCAGCGGCTGCTCGTTGTATTTCTCCTCAATGGTCTTGAGTACCTGTGCGAAAGCAAACACGCCGATCAAGATGGGGATCATAGCCAGACCGCCCTTGAGGAAGGAGCTGCCAAAGGTAAAGCGGTACGTGCCGGTAAAGTTATCCACACCCACGGTAGCAAACAGCAGGCCCAGGATACCGCCCATCAGGCCCTTGATCACGGATTTGCCGGACACACTGGTGATGATGCTAATGCCGAAAAAGGCCAGCGCGAAATACTCTGGGGACTTGAAGTTCAGGGCCACCTTTGCCAGATACGTAGCGCCGAACACCAGTACCACGCAGCTGAACAGTCCACCGCACAGGGATGAGAAGGTGGATATACCCAGCGCCCGCCCCGGCTGCCGCATCTGCACGGACATGGGGTAGGCATCCAGACACGTGGCAGCGGAAGCAGCCGTACCCGGCGTATTCAGCAGCGAGGCGGAAATAGAGCCGCCGTAAATGGAGCCGCAGAAAATACCCAGCAGCATCATGATGCCGGCATAGCCGTGCAGCTGGAAGGTAAAGGGCAGCATGATGGACAGGCCCATGGGAGAGGACATACCGGGCATAGCGCCGATGAAAATGCCCAGGATCGTACCGCCCAGAATGACCAGCATATTGATCGGAGTGAAAACAGCGCTGAAAGCAAATGATAATGCGGAAGTATCCATATATTGTTTTCCTCCTTTCTCAAGCCCAGATAGGCGCGGGCAGGGTCAGCTTCATTGCTACCACGAAGAACAGATACACAAAAGCCACCATGCCCACAGGCAGCGCGATCAGCATGACCTTGCTGCGGCAGCCCACCAGATATTCGATCGCAGGGATCATAATGAGCAGCGCCAGCAGCATACCGACGATCTTCATCAGCACCACAAAGCCCACAACAATTCCCAACATGATGTACACATGGATCATTCCGGGGCTTTTCCAGTCGATAGCCTTCTTTTCCTCACCGGGTTCTTTTTTTAGCGCCGTTTCGATGATCAGTGCCACAGACAGCAGCGCCAGCGCACCGGCCAGAATACAGGGCCATACCGCGGGGTTTTTCTGCGCCGAAGATCCAATGGTATAACCACTGGATTCATAAAAGATATATCCGGATAACAGCAGCATCACCACGGATACGATATAGTTGTATTTTTTCATGCAAATGACCTCCAGAACATAGGGGATCCTCTCTCCGCAAAACAAGGAGGTGCCTACCGGACATATATGCGGCAGGCACCTCTTCTTATTTTACGCGATGAAGCATACCGCAGCCAAATCAGCCGTTGATATCGATGTCGGCGCAGATATCTTTATAGAAAGCCATCTGCTCGTTGATGAACGTGTTCAATTCATCGCCGTACAGGGTGATGTACTGCATACCCAGGGACTCGATCTGGGTCTTGTACTCGTCGCTCTCAACAGCCTTACCCATCAGATCGCGCAGGGCGGCGACCACATCATCGGGGGGCGTGAGAGAGGTGTTTGCTCTCGTGATCAGTCTTCCGGCTCGTGAACTGTTGGAGCGGGCCGGGATAGCCACGGGGTATTCGGAAGAGGTGCCGCATATTATAAATCGTACACGGACGGGATGGTGTCCGTTGGAGACTCGGTGTTATTCCTTGGAAACTCCGGAAGCGTGTTTGGTTCAGATCGAGGAATTTATAAATATAATGAGTAAAAAGTAGATGATTAAAATATTGATATTTGTTTTATTGTTTCTTTTGGAATTGACCTCGCTACGGGCCGAAGAAGTACCTGATAGTTTGGCTGTACAGAGAAAGGTGGCGCTTGGTGAAGTCGTTGTGACGGGAACACGCAACGAGACGGATGTACGTCATTTACCCATGACGGTGTCCGTGATGAACCGGGAACAGATTGAACAAAGTAATGAACCTTCTTTATTACCCCTTTTGACGGAGAATATTCCCGGCCTTTTCACGACTTCCCGCGGGATGTTGGGATATGGAGTGTCAGGAGGTGCCGCGGGAGGAATGAGCTTGCGCGGGATTGGGGGGGGCTCCGCAACCGGGAGTGCCAACCACGGGAGTGCTGGTGTTAATTGACGGTCATCCCCAGTATATGGGGTTGATGGGGCATCCGATATCAGATGCTTACCAGTCGATGTTGGCGGAACGAGTGGAAGTGCTTCGGGGACCGGCTTCCGTGTTGTATGGTTCTAATGCCATGGGGGGCGTGATTAATATCGTTACCCGGAAGATGAAAGAGGATGGTGTCCGTACACATGCTAACGTGGGGTATGGTTCTTATAACACGTTGCAATCGGAGGTGAGCAACCGTATTCGGAAAGGGCGTTTTACGAGTATTCTCAGCGGCTCGTATAACCGTACTGACGGGCATCGGAAGGATATGGCGTTTGAGCAATATGGCGGTTATGCTAAGTTGGGGTATGAGATCGCGGACCATTGGAACGTGTGGGCGGATGTGAATGTAACCCGTTTTAATGCTTCAAATCCGGGAGAGACGTTTGATCCTTTGCTTGATAATGACCAGCGAATTACTCGGGGAATGACTTCTTTCGCTTTGGAAAATAATTATAAAAAGACTTCGGGGACAGTGAGTTTCTTTTATAATTGGGGAAAACATTGGATTAATGACGGGTATCATTCCGATGAGGAACCATTGGATTACCGTTTCGAGTCCCGGGACCAAATGTTGGGGGTGTCGTGGTACCAGAGTGCGCAACTTTTTGAAGGTAATCGTTTGACCGTGGGGTTTGACTATTTCCATTTCGGTGGAGAATCGTGGAATCAACCGCTGGAGGGGGAGCGTGAACCGCAAGTGGATAAGACGCAGGATAACGTGGCCGGGTATATCGATTTTCGACAAAATATCAGTGATTGGCTTACTTTTGATATTGGGATGCGTGTCGATAATCATTCTCACGTGGGTACGGAGTGGATTCCTCAAGTAGGACTTTCTTTCCGCTTGCCGCGGGATAGCGAGATCAAGTTGATGGCAAGTAAGGGATTCCGTTACCCGACGATTCGCGAGTTGTATATGTTTCGTCCGGCTAATGCCGATTTGAATCCGGAGAAGTTGTGGAGTTACGAGTTGTCTTATTCTCAGCGGTTGCTGCAAGGACGGTTGTCATACGGGGTGAATGCTTTCTATATAGACGGGAAGGATTTGATTATGCGTGTACCGGTGGATGGGCGTCAGATGAACGTGAATACGGGGAAAGTGGAGAACGCGGGGGTAGAGGCACAGGTTGCTTATCGTTTGGCGTCAGCATGGTCGCTGGATGCTAATTACAGCTATTTGCATATGGATAATTCCGTGCTGGCTTCGCCCGAACATAAGTTGTACGCGGGAGCTGCTTTTTCGAAGGGACGTTGGTACGTGTCGACAGGTTGCCAGTATGTTGCCGGACTTTACACGGAGGTGAAAGTAGCGGGACAAGGTGATTACGCGACGGAAGATTTTGTGCTGTGGAATTTGAGAGGTTCGTTCCGTGCTTCGGAGTGGTTGAATATTTGGGTGAGAGGGGAAAATCTTTTAGCCCGAAAGTACGAGATTAATGCGGGATTCCCGATGCCGAAAGCAACGGTGATGGCGGGGGTGAATGTGAGATTTTAATGATTGAATAACTAATATTATGGATATGAGAAGGAACGTGTATATGATTTTGTTTTGTTTGCTGACCTCTGTCATGGGAGCGGATTGTGCCCGGGCTCAGGAAAAAGCATATGAAAAAAATATGGAAGTGCCGAAGGTTTATATGTTTACGAAGATTTCCGCGGAGAATCTCGTGAAGATTTACGAGGCTTTAGGCCGTGAGGCCACGGGGAAGGTGGCCGTGAAATTGTCCACGGGAGAACCGGGAGGACATAATTTTTTGCAACCGGCTTTGATCAAAGATTTGGTGAAAAAGGTTAACGGGACAATCGTGGAGTGTAATACGGCTTATGGCGGGGGACGTGCCAATACGGAAAACCATTTGAAAGCAGCCAAGGAGCATGGGTTTACGGCTATTGCCCCGGTGGATATTATGGATGCCGACGGTGAGGTTGCTCTCCCCGTGAAAGGAGGAAAACATTTGAAGGAGGATTTTGTCGGTTCTCACTATCTAAATTATGATTTCACGATTATTCTTTCGCATTTTAAAGGTCATGCTATGGGAGGATTTGGTGGTGCGATTAAGAATATGTCTATCGGGATTGCTTCCTCGGGGGGTAAGGCTTGGATTCATTCTGCCGGGAAAACGAAAGGAGATCCTTGGGGAAATTTACCTCCTCAGGATGATTTTCTGGAATCAATGGCCGAGGCCGCAAAAGCGGTAGCCGATCATTGCGGGGATAAAATACTTTATATTAGTGTCGCGAATAATTTATCCGTAGATTGTGATTGTGATGCCTCGCCGGAAGATCCCCAAATGGGGAATATCGGTATTCTAGCTTCGCTTGATCCCATCGCCTTGGATAAGGCATGTACGGATTTGGTGCGTGCATCGGAGGATCACGGGAAAATTCATTTGATCGAGCGCATTGATTCCCGTCACGGGATGCATACGTTGGAGTATGGAGAGAAACTAGGAATTGGAAGCCAGAAGTATGAACTGGTGAAATTGGATAAATAATTGAGTTATGAGAACGACAACGTTAAGACTTTATTCTTTGGAGTATAAGCAGGCAAAGACGTACTTGGCAGTGGCTTTGTTCGTGGCGGGTAATATTTTGTTACCGCAGTTGTGCCATTTGGTGCCGCAGGGAGGAATCCGTTGGTTGCCTATTTATTTCTTTACTTTGGTAGGTGCTTATAAGTATGGTTGGAAGGTGGGATTGTTGACGGCGATTGTTTCGCCTTTGGTAAATTCGGCTCTCTTTGGAATGCCTGCCGTGGCGGTGTTGCCTGCCGTATTGTTGAAATCGGTATTATTAGCGGTTGCCGCCGGGTATGCCGCCATGTATTTTCGCAAAGCTTCTCTTTTGTTACTTGTGGCCGTCGTACTTTTTTATCAAGTTGTCGGTACGCTGGGGGAATGGATCATGGTTGGAGATTTTTATAAAGCGGTACAGGATTTTCGTATCGGTTTGCCGGGTATGTTCCTGCAAATCGTTGGCGGTTGGTTGTTTATTAATCATATAATACGTAAATAAGATGATAGTTCCATTATTTATCGGTGGCATTGGAATGCCGGAAATTTTGTTGATCGTGCTGGTCGTGTTGTTATTGTTTGGAGGCAAGAAGATCCCCGAATTGATGAAAGGACTTGGTAAGGGAGTTCGTTCTTTTAAAGAGGGGATGAACGGTTTGGAGAAAGACGATACTTCGGAAGGGAAAAAGGAGTAATATGGAGCAGGCGAGCGAGTCTGAAAAACAGAGTTTTTGGGACCATCTGGATATACTACGGGCTTCCTTGGTAAAGATTGCTGCCGTGACTGCCGTGTTCGTAGTGGTGGCATTCTTTTTCAAGGAGGCGCTGTTTTCTGTTATTCTTGCTCCCAAGGACGCTGATTTTATTACTTATCGGTGGTTGTATTTTTTTAGCGGGTGGGTGACTGACGAGCAGGCACAGGATTTTTACGTGAAGTTGATCAACACTTGTTCCAAAACTGGCTGCATATGCTTCCCTGTGACGGGGTTGGCTCAGCAGTTTATGATTCACATGAAAGTTGCCATGTGTACAGGAGTTTTGTGTGCCTCTCCCTATATTTTGTATCAGTTGTTTCGCTTTGTTTCCCCGGCTTTATATGCTAATGAGCGTAAGTATGTCGTGAGGGTTGTCGGTTATGGATATATTATGTTCATGGTGGGGGTGCTGATCAGTTATTTTTTAATCTTTCCTTTAACGTTTCGTTTCCTTGGGACGTACCAGGTGAGTGACCAGGGCGAGAATATGATTTCTTTGCAATCGTATATCAGTACTTTGTTGATGATGAGTCTTGCGATGGGAATTGTTTTCGAGATTCCGATTCTTTCGTGGTTGTTTGCTAAATTAGGATTTATTTCTGCTGATTTTATGAGGCGTTATCGACGTCATGCCGTGGTGATCATCCTTGTCGTGGCTGCAATTATAACTCCGACATCAGATGTATTTACCTTGTTGTTGGTGTCGCTTCCGATGTGGTTATTGTATGAGGTGAGTATTTTGATTGTGAAACGGTCTGTTCGGTAAGATAGGTAAATATGAAAAGTATTATTTTGTCTTAAAAGATGATTTCCTGAAGAACGAGACTGATAAAAAATACCTGAAAAATTGTATGTCCCAACGAAATGTAGTAAATTTGTATATCATTAAAAATGAATGATAAATGACTATATTTGATGAATATAAGACATATACGGGCGAAGTTTCAATTTCACCATCTTTACTTTGGGAATATGATTTGTCTTGTTTTGACTGGTGGAAATCAAGAAAGATTGTGGTTCAACGTATCATTGAAAGAGGATGGCTGAAGGATTTTTATGCAGCATTCAAATTATACGGGGGAATAGAAGGTTTCAGGGAAATCATAAAGGAGGTTCCGAGCTTGTCTCCACGAGATATGAATTTCGTTTGTGTTGTTTTTAATTTGAAAAAAGAAGAATTGAAATGTTATACACGGAAACTGTTACGAGATCGACTCTTGAACTCCTGAAAAAGTTGGAAGCAGAAAGAATGATGGTCGGTTTTAACTTGGCAGGAGGCACCTCTTTATCTCTATATTTAGGGCATAGACTGAGTTTGGATTTAGATCTTTTCACGCCGGAATCATTTGATGCAGTTCAATTGGAACAATTCTTGAAAGAGGAATATGGATTTCGTACAGATTTCATGGAAAAAAATACTCTGAAGGGTACGATAGATGGTGTAAAAATAGATTGTATTACCCATTCTTATGATTATCTTGAGAAGCCATACATTGAATCCGGTATAAGATTGTATAGTATGGAAGACGTTATTGCTATGAAGCTTTCTGCTATTGCAGACAATGGATCACGATTAAAGGATTTTATCGATATTGCTTTCCTCTCTACTCGTTTCCCTTTCAGTTCAATGTTGAAAATGTATGAACGTAAATTTCCAAACTCAAATGTCATAAGACCTTTTAAAGCTATTACTTACTTTGATGATATTGATTTTGAGGAGGATATTGTCATGGTGAATGGAGAATATGATTGGATGTCGATCGAAAAGAGATTGATTGAGATGACCAAAATTCAAGATAAAACTTTCGAAGCGTTTCCATTTCCTAAAAAGAACATAAAAAATAGGTGATAGTAAGATAAGGTGATATTAAATATCGACAACTGATCTGTATTAGAGAACATAGGTGGTAATGTTCCTCGCAGTTCTTCCAGCTTTTTGAAAAACATGCCGATATTGTGACGCGTGTA
>OODG01002366.1_pt1 | contig 11522 bp, 8 predicted proteins | sample 1671621 | NCBI WGS metagenome assembly OODG01 (sample SAMN06348175, study PRJEB24527) | human gut metagenome | biome: human gut; feature: ankylosing spondylitis patient; material: feces | host: Homo sapiens | place: China | collected 2015-10 | reverse complement strand
TGGCGGTAGCACCGGTCAAATCACTCTTTCTTGCCGTACCATAAGCCACTACCACTACTTCATCCAATGTCTGAGTATCATCTTTCAACTGAACATTCAATACTTTTTTCCCTCCTACCGGCAATTGCTGGGTCACATAGCCAATAAAAGAAAACACTAATGTAGATTTGGAGTCAGGGACATCAATAGAATAATTGCCATCAAAATCTGTAATGGTTCCCGTGGTTGTACCTTTCACTTGTACATTCACACCGGGCAATTTACCAAACCTTCGGCGGGCGTGATCTCTACCCGAGTGTCGAGGAAAAGGCAGCCAATCTGCTTTACTTGACGGTCAAGAACCACTCGTTCAGTGACGGCAACAAACGCATCGCAGCGTTTCTGTTCCTTTGGTTTTTGGAAAACAATCGGATTCTTTACCGTGCTGATGGTTCGCGCCTTTTGGATAACAATACGCTGGTCGCTCTGACGCTCATGATTGCTGAGAGTCGCACAGAAGAGAAAGATGTAATGACGAAGGTTGTGGTGAACTTGATTAATAAGAACAATTGACACGATAACGGCGTGTCGGATATCGGAAAAGCGATGAAACCTATGAAACCCAGTTATTTTATGAACCGAGTTTTATTGTTCGTATTGTTGCTTGTGGTAGGCAACGGTGCCTTGTCGCAAGAGCGGATAGATACACTCTACTATAGCCGTTCGGGGGTGACGGTGCGGAATCCGGTTTTTGCCGATTATTATCGGCTGGCGCTTTATCCTGCGGATTCGGCGGGGCTCAAAATGTTCAAGGATTTTTATATTTCGGGAGAATTGCGGAGAGAAGGGCATTTTCAGACAATCGATACGCTCGATGATTGCCGGACAGTGTTTGACGGAGACGTTGTTTCCTATTTCAAGAATGGTCACATGTCGGAAAAATCATATTATTCGGGAGGATTGTTGGAAGGCGAATATCGGCAATACGACGAGAATGGAACGTTGAAAACGCGTGCGTTGTATGCCGGCGGCGAATTGTCCGGAACGTACAAGACATACAACGAGGACGGCTCCTGCCGAATGGTGGAATATCGTGCAGGGCTGCCGGTTCATGATTATTATTTGCTGGCGGACGGCAGCGGGAACACGCTTAAATTCCGCATTGCGGACGACATGCCGGTATGGGAATCACCAGCCATAGCGGAGCGCTCGGCCGATTATCGGGACGGTGTGCCCTGGGAAGTCTATTTCAAAAACGGATTGACGATCGCGTTGACGGATGCCATCGTCCGGGATTACGGCAAGTGGCATCGGGTCGATGTGATTATCTCCAACAATTCGTTGACGCCGGTCGAATTCAATCCGGAGACCGATATGACGGCCTATTCCGTAGACGAACACGATGTCGCCACCGATCTGCAGGTCTGGTCTTGCGATAGCTATCTGAAGAAAGTGAACCGGTCGCAGACCTGGGCCGCTGTTTTGATGGGTGTCAGCGAAGGAATGGCTGCTGCCGGCGCAGGTTATTCGACCTCCACGACGACCGGTTACAGCAGCTACGGCGGTTATTCGTCTTATACGACTACGACTTATAATCCCTCTGCAGCCTATCAGGCCAACATGGCCTCACAGCAGCGGATCGCTGATTTCGGTCAGGCCTTGCAGGACGAACAACAGGTCAAAAAGCTGGGATATTTGAAGAAAAACACGATATATCCCGGAGAATCCGTATCCGGATTTGTTCATGTAGCATGGATTCAAGGAGAGCGTGCCGTGTTCATTATCCGGATTGAAGGTGCCGAATACATTTATGAGTGGGGATTTGACAAGAAAAATGCGTTTTTATTGAATAAGAACAACTAAGCTGTATCATTTTCCTTAAAATTTAGTTGAGGAAACAATATCCGCAAGGTCCTGCAAATCGCTATGCGAGCCTTGCGGATATTGTTTCTGCGGTTTATTCCTTTGCGGGAAAGCGAAAAAAATGGGAAGATTTTGTACCTTTACCTAAAATATTCTATACAATGGCAGCGATGAATACAGCCGACATCGGCTTTGAAAAGGAAATATGGAAGGCGGCGGATAAGATGCGCGGAAATATTGATGCATCGGAATATAAATCCGTTGTATTGGGACTTATTTTCCTGAAATACATCTCGGACAAATTCGAAGCTAAATATCAACAGCTTGTTGCCGAAGGAGAGGGCTTTGAGGAAGACAAGGATGAGTATTTGAGTAATAAAAATGAGAAGGGTAGTTATGATCCGGTTTTCTATGTCCCTGCGGAAGCCCGTTGGGAAGCTATTGCCATCCATGCACACTCTCCTGAAATTGGAACGATCATCGACAATGCGATGCGGGCAATTGAGAAGGAGAATAAGCGTCTGAAAGATATTCTTCCGAAAAACTTTGCGCGTCCCGAGCTCGACAAACGCCGCTTGGGTGAAGTTGTCGATTTGTTTACAAATATTCGGATGCATGAGCACGGCGATTCGAAGGATATTTTGGGTCGTGCTTACGAATATTGTCTTTCGAAGTTTGCTGAGGCCGAAGGAAAATTGGCAGGTGAATTTTATACTCCGGCTTGTATCGTTAAGACATTGGTGAACGTATTACAACCTTATAAAGGCCGTGTTTACGATCCTTGCTGCGGTTCGGGTGGTATGTTTGTACAGTCTGCACAATTCATCGAGAGCCACTCCGGAAATATCAATAATATATCGGTTTATGGTCAGGATTCCAATCCTACGACATGGAAAATGGCGCAGATGAACTTGGCGATTCGCGGTATCGAGGCCGATCTCGGGCGATATAATGCGGATACCTTTTTCAATGATTGCCATCCGACTCTGAAGGCCGATTTCGTGATGGCCAATCCTCCGTTCAATCTGAGCGATTGGGGGGCGGATAAGCTGGCGGATGATGTGCGTTGGAAATACGGTACACCGCCCAACGGCAATGCCAACTTTGCGTGGATTCAGCATATCATCCACCACCTTGCCCCGACGGGACGTGCGGGCGTTGTGCTGGCCAACGGCTCGCTGTCGAGCCAGAGTGGCGGTGAGGGCGAGATTCGGCGTAAATTGGTAGAGGCTGATTTGGTGGATTGTGTTATCGCTATGCCGCCGCAGTTGTTCTATACTACACAAATTCCCGTGTCGATTTGGTTTTTCAATAAAAACAAGCAACAAAAGGGCAAAACGCTCTTTATCGATGCTCGCAACTTAGGTACAATGGTAACGCGCAAACTGCGCGAATTGACCGATAGTGACACGGTCGATCCGATAAAGCGCGGCGATATTCAGCGCATTGCCGACACCTATAATGCCTATGTTGCTGGAAAATTGGAGAATGAAAAAGGATTTTGTGTGGTTACCTCTGTCGCAGAAATTGCCAAGCAGGATTTTATTCTCACGCCCGGTCGCTATGTGGGCATTGCTGCGCAAGAGGAGGACACCGAACCGTTTGAGGAGAAAATGACACGCTTGACGGGCGAGCTTTCTGGACTATTTGAAAAGTCGCACGAGCTGGAGGCAGAGATCAAAAAACAGTTAGGTAGTATTGGGTATAAATTGTAGCAAATATGGGCTTAATTCTTAATGACTTAAAAAATGCATGTGAATTAGAACATGTATGTGACTATGTAAATAATCGCACAACGAGTAGTATGAATTATATCTCTACGGAAAATATGTTACCCAATAAAGGTGGTATAAGTGAATCTACAATAATACCGCCTGGAACCACAACTGAATATAAAATCGGAGATATTTTGATCTCTAATATTCGGCCATATTTCCAAAAAATATGGTGTGCTGATAGGTGCGGTGGGTGCTCTGCGGATGTCTTGTGTATTCGTGCAAAAGAAAATACAGATAGCAAATATTTATACTATCTGTTGAGCCAGCAAGCGTTTTTCGATTACGTAATGTCGGGAGCAAAAGGGTGTAAAATGCCTCGAGGGGACAAAAAACAGATTATGCAATGGCCTGTAAATATCCCCGCAATAGATGTGCAGAAAAAAGTTGTAGCTATATTATCTTCTCTCGATAATAAGATCAGACTCAATCGACGGATAAATGATAATTTAGAGGAGCAGGCCAAAGCGTTGTTTAAGTCGTGGTTTGTGGATTTCGATCGAAACGAATGGGTTCACTGTGAATTAGGAGATATCACACTTATTACTGCTGGAGGTGATAGGCCTTCAAAATATACTAATAAAAAGACTATTGAGTGTCATGTTCCTATATATTCTAATGGAATAGATAATGAAGGATTATATGGTTATACAAATGTTGCAAAAATTCACGAGGAAAGTATAACTATTTCTGCAAGAGGAACTATAGGTTATGTCTGTTTGAGATTAGAACCATATGTTCCTATTGTCCGGCTAATTTCAATAATCCCTAATAAAAAAGAGTTGTCTGCAAAATATTTATACTTGTGGGCATTAACTCAGAATATTACAGGAACGGGGACGACTCAGCAACAATTGACTGTTCCGATTTTCAGAAAAACTCCAATATCAATACCCTCTGACACTAAATTGAAGCAATTTAACTCTATTGCTGATCCTTTATTTAGTCAAATTGAATCTAATAAAAAAGAAAACATAAAATTATCCACTCTCCGCGATACCCTTCTACCCAAACTCATGTCCGGTGAGATCTCCGTTGAGGAGGTTTCCCTCGATTAGCTTGCTAAATTATCATTTATCAAAGTTACTATTGTAATTTCTATTTTTGTTATATTTGTATTAAACTGGGATTTCTAATGGAATTAGATCTTAATATTGATTCAAACGGCAATGTAATCGTCAATACATTGTCGGAATATGTTGCATATATTTCTCAGTTGCAAGCTGCCAATGAAGGTAGCAATGAGCGATTCTTTTTCAGGGGTCAATCCAATAAAAATTGGGATGTGCGCCCATGTTTATTTAGAGAGAATAACCTGACGATTGAATCCGATATTATATCCGAAGCTTGTGCTCGTGCTCCTTTTGAATTTGGTGGCCGAAGCGCATTTGAACGACTGACAAAATTACAACATTATGGACTGCCAACCAGAATGTTGGATGTAACGCTAAACCCTTTAGTCGCGTTGTATTTTGCGTGTGCAAAATGTGAAGATAAAGAAAACTACGACAAGAATTATAAAGAATCTGATACTATTGATGTCGATTCCGATCATCCATTTGATAATGAATATGATGTCGATGGGGCTGTTTATTATAGACGGGCTTATGGACATAAGCATAATTCAGATGATATTGATCTGTTGGCTCGAATTGCGGAAATGGATTTCAACGGAGATATTGTATTGCATCAATTGGTCGAGAAATTAGGATTACGCAGTCAAATAAAACAAGCCGAGGATTTTGAGGAACTGGCAAAGGTGATGCAAAATGCCTACTTTGTTATATCGACATTCAACAATGAACGTTTGATTCGGCAGAGCGGAGCCTTTTTGCTTTCGGGTAGCATTAATATTCAACTCAATAAATCTGATTACGGCGCCAGTCGGATCGAAAAGAGCAGTTGTTCTTTAAATAGCCAGTTTGCGAGCGAAAGGATAATCATACCGGCCGGAAGTAAGGAAAGCCTTTTAGAAGAATTGAATTTCTACAATATAAACCAAGGGGCTTTATTTCCGGAGTTGGAGCATCAGATGGCATATATCAAATATAGTATGTGTAAATCTAATGTCAGAAGCGCTTCATCTTTTGAAAAGATAGATTTTGATGCAATAAAAGCTGAAGAATCGAAGGAAGGTGTTGAGATAGCTGAATCCGTAGTGAAAGAAGAGTTAGTTGATAAGGCTATTTATGATATCGTATCACAATATATTTCAGATGATGCTATAAAACAGAATGTTCTTCGAATTATTACACGGCAAACCGAATATATAGATTGGGCCAATAAGGAAGCAACCATTAGTGATTTGAGACGTAAAATCAAACGAAGCCTGTCTTTACAATCTATTAGTTCTGATGTCGCAACGCAATCTGCGCGTAATATGGTATCACAGCTTGTTAACTTGTATGTGAAAAAATAACAATTATATGCACTTCACCGAAGATGATTTTGAAAACGCCATTCTAGAGTTGTTTCGAGAGCAATTAGGTTATGATTATGTGTACAGTCCCAATGTGATACGCGACTATGCAGAACCGCTTTACGTGGAGGTACTGGAGGCTATGTTGCCGCAGATCAATCGTGGACTGCCACAGGCCGCTATTGACGAAGCCATGGTGAAGATTCGAACTTATGAGGGCGGAACGTTGGTACAGAAGAATGAATTGTTCACGGATTACTTGCAAAATGGTGTTGCTGTCAATTATTTCGATGGCCGCGAGCAATGTTCCGCCAATGTCCGGCTTGTCGATTATGATTCACCATTACATAATCGGTTTACAATCGCTAATCAATGGACGGTCGATGGGCACTCGGTAAGGCGTGCGGATATGATCGTATTTGTCAATGGATTGCCGCTGGTGGTGGTCGAGCTCAAATCGCCCTCGCGTGAGAATACGGACGTGTCGGAAGCTTATGCACAATTGCGTAACTATATGCAGGAGATTCCGTCTCTCTTTATTTATAACGCTTTTTGTGTGATGAGCGATCAGGGGATGACTAAGGCGGGGACGATCACGGCGGGTGAAGACCGTTTTATGCAGTGGAAGACGGTGGATGGGAGTTATGAGGATACCCATAGCGCGAATTTCGATGTGCTTTTCGCGGGAATGTTCGAAAAAACGCGGTTTGTTGAATTGTTGCGGAATTTTATTTGTTACTCGAAAGACGGTAAACAGCGCGTTAAGATATTAAGTGCTTATCATCAGTTTTATGCCGTACGCAAGGCTGTGCTTTCGACGGTCAAAGCAGCTGAGACGGATGGTCGGGGTGGCGTGTTTTGGCATACGCAGGGCAGCGGAAAGTCATTGTCGATGGTCTTTTTCGCCAAGCAGTTGCAGCAGGCGATGTCGTCGCCGACGATTGTCGTGCTGACAGACCGTAACGATTTGGACGGCCAGTTGTACCGGCAGTTCGCTTGTTGCAGGGATTTTTTGCGTCAGACACCCGTGCAAGCCGAAAGTCGGGCTCATCTTCGGGAATTATTGGCGGGACGCGAAGCGAACGGTATCTTTTTCTCGACGATGCAGAAATTCGAGGAGAGCGAAGAACCGCTTTCGATACGACGAAACATAGTCGTTATGGCCGACGAGGCGCATCGCAGTCAATATGGATTGGAGGAGAGGGTCCGAATGGTTACGGATGCTGACGGGGTGATGCAGGCCAAAGTTGTAATCGGCGCGGCGCGTCTGGTGCGTAATGCGTTGCCGAATGCTACCTATATCGGGTTTACCGGAACGCCTATTGCGCAAAAAGATCGGTCGACACGCGAAGTATTCGGCGATTACATCGACGTGTACGATATGACGCAGTCGGTGGATGACGGTGCGACACGGCCGGTATTTTACGAGAGCCGTGTAATCAATCTGAAACTCGACGAGCAGACCTTGCGACGTATTGATGCGGAGTATGATGCGATGGCCGAGGAAGCGGAAGAGTATGTCATTGAGAAAAGCAAGCGTGAATTGGGGCGGCTCGATTCGATCTTTGGAGCTGACGCGACGGTGGCATCATTGTGCGAGGACATCGTAAAACACTATGAGGAATTCCGGCAATACGAGCAGACGGGTAAGGCGATGATAGTAGCCTATTCGCGGCCGATAGCGATCAAGATTTACCGTCGGATTCTCGAAATGCGCCCGGTATGGGGTGACAAGCTGGCTGTTGTGATGACTTCCGGTAATAAAGATCCGGAAGACTGGCGGGCGATTATCGGAAATGATTCCCACAAGAAAGAGTTGGAGAAGAGGTTCAAAGACAACGACAGCTCGTTGAAAATCGTCATCGTAGTTGATATGTGGCTTACGGGTTTCGACGTACCTTCGCTTTCGACGATGTATGTTTATAAACCGATGTCCGGACACAATCTAATGCAGGCTATTGCTCGTGTGAATCGTGTGTTCGGGGATAAACAAGGCGGTTTGGTTGTGGATTATGTGGGTATCGCTTCGGCGTTGAAGACGGCGATGAACGATTATACATACCGTGACCGCAAAAATTATGGTGATACGGATGTGGCTAAAACCGCCTATCCGGAGTTTCAAAAGAAACTGGACGTTTGCCGTGATCTGATGTATGGATTCAATTATGGCGCTTTCTTCGGTAAGTCTGATTTGGAGCGGGCGAAAGCCATCAGCGGAGGTGTCGATTTCATGCAGTCCCCTGAGCGGATGGAAACGAAAAAACTCTATATCAAAGAGGCGCTGCTGCTGCGGCAGGCATTGTCGCTTTGTCAGAGTTTGCTGAATTACGAGCAGCGTATCGAAGCTGCCTATTTTGAGGCGGTGCGCACATTACTGACGCGCGTGGAGGGCAAGGGTAAGATTTCGTTCCGTGAGATCAACGGGCGTATTAATGAATTGCTCAAGCAGAGTATCAAGAGCGAAGGGGTAATTAATCTTTTCTCCGATATTAAGGAGGAGTTCTCTTTGTTCGATCCGAAATTCCTTGAAGAGGTTGCCCGGATGAAGGAACGGAATTTCGCCGTAGAATTATTGCGTAGGTTGATTGCAGAACAGGTACAACTATATCAGCGAACGAATACGGTACGAGCCGAGAAGTTTTCGGAAATTCTGTCCGATGCCATGAGTCGCTATTTGAAAGGGATGCTGACGAACGAAGAGGTTATCGAAGAATTACTGAAAATAGCCCGTGAGATCGTTTTCGGCGAAAAGGCCGGCGAGTCGCTTAATCTGAACAGCGAAGAACTTGCCTTTTATGATGCGTTGACCAAGCCTGAGGCTGTAAAAGATTTCTATTCCAACGATCAGTTGATCGCTATTACACGTGAGCTGACGGATGCACTCCGGCGTAACAAAACGATCGACTGGAATATGAAGGAGAGTGCTCGTGCCGGAATGCGGCGTATTGTCAAACGGTTGTTGAAAAAGTATGATTATCCGCCTGCAGGGCAGGAAGATGCTTTGAATACGATTATGGAGCAGTGTAAGAAGTGGAACGAAAATAATTGAATGGGATAGCTATGGGTAAGTTGGAAGAGTCGTATAGAAGAGTTGCATAATGATTTTGCAAGATAAGTAATACGCGCCTGTTAACTCTGATTAGATAACAGGCGCGTATGATTATTTTGTAATGTCTAATTCCTTTTGGAACTGCTTTGCTTTTTGCCGGATATCTTCTGCTTCCTGCTTTCGGATAACGCTACGTTGTTGATTCTCGATTGCTTCCCGGACGGCTGTTTCGTAACGCTCAACTTGTTGCCGGAGCGAGCGACGGTCTGCGCGGCGTTCGGAATCGTAGAAGAGGGCGTTCAGGTTGCGCAATTTTTGCTCGTCGATGTCGCCCATCATTTGAACGTAACGGTATTTCAATTCCGTATCACGCAGGTTGGCAATACGGTCGTATAATTTAGTAATATGGATGCCGCCGCAGAGAATCACGATGAAAGAGATCGCCATATAGAGTAGTGCCCACGAGGTGTTGAAGTCGATGACGTGGATATGCCGTTGGGCTGCGGGTTGCGCAGGATGAGCGACGGCCGCAATAATTTTCTCGGTATGGTTTTCAGTCTCTTTTCCGATAGTTGTAATGCGGTCTGCAAGTTCCATGCGTACCCGTTCGACATTCGTGCGGGTGAATTGGGCCGTTTCGAGCAGTCGGGCGATTTTATCATCCGTTGTTACTGGAGCTGGGGCGGATATGTTGCGGTCGTCTATTCTGCGGCTGAGGGAGGTGAGTTGTTTTCTCAGTTCTTCGAAAAGTTCGATAATCGTGTTCGTGTCCATAAATAATAGGTATTGTCGATTAAAGTCGGTGTTGTTTTCTCTTTTTGCGCAGTCGTTCCTGAAGGCGCCGTTCTTCGTCCGCATCGTAGACCGGTTGCAGAAGATCTTCGAGCAGGTGACTGAACGATGCGACCGGATTGCTTACAGAACCGCGTTCGTTTGCGGAGAGTGCTTGTCGGCGGTTCAGGCTCAGCGCATGGTCGATTTTGGAGAAACTGAACTGCCGGTCGATTTTCGAACCGTTGAACGGGTAGCCGTTCCTGGCGAAGACGACGCCTTGTACGTCGGATGTGCCGCCGCGCATCCGGAACTCGGTAGCGATCCCTTCGTGCCGCAGCGCTGCCGTCAACTCCGGCCAGTCGCGGCAGCGGGGTACGGCGTCGCGCAGCGCGTGGAAAATTTCATATTTCGTTTTGTCCGGTTCGCGCAGGCGGTGCTCCTTGACATTCTCTTTGCCCGATGCGAAGTAGAGCCCATGCCGGACGGTCAGCTCCTTGCAGAGTCGCTCCGAACGGTAGCGGTCGTTGCGGTCGGAGACGGTACGGCCGTCGTTGTCCACCCGGTTGAAAAGGATATGCAGATGGGGATGTTTCCGGTCGCGGTGGCGGGCGATGATGAACTGCGTGTTTCGGATGCCCATGCCGGAGAGATACTCCGCGGCGATTCCGACCATCCGCCTGTTGTCGAGCCGTGCGGCGTCCTGTGCCGAAAAGGCGAGGACGATGTGGCCGACGGGCTTCGAAAGATGCGGATTCAGTGCCGCCTGCATTCGGAAGCTGCGGACGATGGAATCCCGGTCTTTCATCCGGACGCCCAGTCCGGCGAGCAATTCGGCGTCTTTTCCTTTGTCAAGGACGTAATCGACGGCTCCGCCGAACGAACCGCCTTTCGATATTTTGGCAATCATGGTTATTCGTTAATTTGATCTATTAGCGTATCTATCTTTTCGATCAGAGCTGTGCACTCCGCCGCTGCCTGAACATATCCGGCGGAGTTGGCTTTTCGGGCGAGCTGATTGAGGTTGTTGGCCATACCGGCGAGCTGCCGCAGCAGGGTCATCTGTTCTGCCGTGAGGCGCTGGCGGACGACGCTCCTTGAGAGCGCCGTCCGGGCATATTCGGCCCAGGTGAGACCTGCCGCCCGCGCCTTGCCGCGCAGGGCGTAGTAGTCTGCTGCGGCCATCTTCACGGTCAGCCGCTCCTTGAGCTTTTCGCTTGCGGATTTGGGCGGACGTCCGCCTTTGGGATTCTTTTTCATTATATCCATTTGAGACCAGCGGGATGAATCTGCAAGGGTTTCGGGGCCCCGAAACATAAACTTGCTCTCTTAAAACCCGGAATGTTACTCCGCGGCGGCCGATGTCAGTTTTTGTCCGAACATCTCCATTTCGCGGCCGATGACTGTCTCGGAGAACTTGGCGTAGTGGCGCGTCATGTTGGTGTTCGAGTGGCCGAGAATCTTGGCTAGAACGTCAATCGGCATGCCGTATTCGACGGCCATGCAGGCGAAGGTGTGGCGGGCAACGTGGGTGGTCAGCACTTTGTTGATGCCGCACACGGCTGCTATCTCTTTCAGGTACGCGTTCATCTTTTGGTTACTCGGCGTAGGGAGCACTTCGAGGGCGTGGAGACGCTTGGGAAGCACCTTCTCGACCATCACGCGG
>OODG01002361.1_pt1 | contig 11550 bp, 11 predicted proteins | sample 1671621 | NCBI WGS metagenome assembly OODG01 (sample SAMN06348175, study PRJEB24527) | human gut metagenome | biome: human gut; feature: ankylosing spondylitis patient; material: feces | host: Homo sapiens | place: China | collected 2015-10 | reverse complement strand
GGCTCCTACGGCTGGGGCGACGGCGAGTGGATGCGCAGCTGGGAGAAGGACTGCGCTGACGCGGGGCTGAACCTCGTGTGCGAGAGCGTCATCTGCTGCGACGCGCCCGACGATGCGGCGCTCGAGGCCTGCCGCGCCTTGGGTAAGGCGGTGGTGGAATGAAAAATGATGCCTGCCATTGACGGTAACTTCAGCGGCAGATTGCGCGGGTTGCATTTGCCAAACAGCCTATCCGAAAAGGCAGGGACACCTCTTGCGGTGTTCCTGCCTTGCGCTGTATAGCGATGCTTGGAATATTGAAAAAGAATATGCGCAAGCATCCAAGACAGGTGAACAGAGAGTCTCTGCATTGAACTGGGCAAACAGAAAAATCGCAAGCCTCATTGACAAACTCAATATGCTCAGTTATAATATACCAGCAGTATATACTACCGGCATATCGGGAGGCATCAATGGAACGTACAGAGACTCAAATGAAGATCCTCGAAGTTGGGAAAAAAGAATTTCTGGAAAAAGGCTTCAAGGACGCATCTCTGAACCAAATCGTCGCGGAGGCAGGCTTCACAAAGGGTGCATTCTACGGCTACTACCCGGATAAGACCGCTCTGTTTGAAGACCTTGTGGGCGAGACCGCAAGCGAGCTGCTCACCCGCTTCAAGGCGGCACAGGATGATTATTTTGACCTCGTCCCGGAAGGGAGAGCAAAAGACAGTCTGGAGCTTTCCACCCAACACCTGCACGAGCTTGTCGCGTTCATGTACGACCATTTCGACGAATTCAAGCTGATCCTCTGCCGAGCGGAGGGAACGGGCTATGCGGATTTCATCGAGGTGCTGGTAGAGCTGGAGGTCGATCGATCCGAAGAATACTACGCCCTCCTCAGAAAAAACGGTATGCTCTCCGGGAGCATGACTCGTCAGCTTCATCACATGATCACAAGAGCTTACTTTACGGCGGTGTGTGAAACCATCGTCCACGATATGCCGAGAGAGGAAGCCATGAAATACGTCGATGAACTGGCTATCTTTTTCCACTCCGGCTGGAGCGGACTTTTAAGGCTCGAATGAGCCTTAAAAAAATAACTGTCGGTTAGTTGTCTCTAACCGATGCGGCGCATCCTCCAACAAATCCACATATTTTAAGAAAGGAACACGGAATATGAGCAAACAGAGAAAAGAAAAGCAGCCGCCGGTGCTGGGCAGGCTGCTGGAATACGCCGGAGGGCATAAGTGGCTGTCCGTCTTGGGCTGCGGGCTGTCCGGCGTTTCGGCGGCGGTCGGCATTTTCCCGTTCGTCTTTGTCTGGTACGCGGCCAGAGGCATTTTAACGCCGGGAGGCGGCGTTCCAGCAGGGCTTGCCCGCTACGGCTGGTATGCGCTGGCGGCGGCGCTTCTGAGCGCGGTGATCTATTTCGCCGGGCTTATGTGTACACACCTTGCGGCCTTCCGGGTGGCGACGAATATGCGAAAGGCGGTGGTCGCCCATCTCATTGACCTGCCGCTGGGGTACTTTAACGCCAACCTCACGGGGCGGCTTCGCAAGCAGATCGACGACAACGCGGCGCTGACAGAAACGCTCCTTGCCCACACTATCCCCGACGCGGTGGGCGGGATCGTAACGCCGATACTGGCGGTGGGACTGCTCTTCGTCTTTGACTGGCGCATGGGGCTTGCCTGCCTGATCCCCATGATTATCGGGCTTGTCTGCCTGATGAGCATGATGACCGGGACGGGCATGAAGTTCTTTGAGGAATACCAGCGCGCCGGAGAGCGAATTTCCGCTGAGGCCACGGAGTATGTCCGGGGCATCCCGGTGGTGAAGGTGTTCCAGCAGACGGTTTACTCCTTCAAGAGCTTTCATGCCGCCATCCTCAGCTACCGCGACCTTGCCAGCGGCTACGCCATGATGTGCCGTATGCCCTACACCCTGCTTACGGTGGTGCTGAACGCCATGTTCCTGTTTCTCATGCCCTTGGGAATGGTTCTCATCGGCGGCGCGGCAGACGGCTGGGCGGTGCTGGCCGATCTGGTGTTTTACATCTTCTTCGCGCCCCAGCTTGCCTTTATGATGGAGCGGCTGATGTACGCGGTCAACGCACAGATGGAGGCCGCCGAGGCAGTGAACAAGCTGGAGGCGATATTGAAGGAGTCGCCCCTTCCCGAGCCTGCGGCGGACAGCGGAAGCAAGCCCGCGGACAGCGGCATTTCCTTTGAGAATGTCACCTTTTCCTATGACGGCGCAGAGAGACCCGCGCTGACGAATGTGAGCTTCCATCTGCCGCAGGGGGAGGCGTGGGCGCTGGTGGGCCCCTCCGGCGGTGGCAAGACCACCATCGCCCGGCTGATCCCGCGCTTTTTCGATGTGCAGGCAGGGGCGGTGCTCCTGGGCGGACGGGATGTGCGCAGCATCCCCACCGCGGAGCTGATGGAGCAGATTTCCTTTGTCTTTCAGGAGGTGCGGCTCTTTAAAAAGAGCATCCGCGACAACATCCGCGCCGCGCGGCCGGATGCCACGGAGGAGGAGATATTGCGGGCGGCGCAGCTTGCCCAGTGCGGCGATATTCTGGAAAAGACGCCGGGCGGACTGGACGCTGTGATCGGCGCCAAGGGCGTGTACCTCTCCGGCGGCGAGATGCAGCGCATCGCGCTGGCGCGGGCGATCTTAAAGGACGCGCCCATCGTGGTGCTGGATGAGGCCAGCTCCTTTGCAGACCCGGAGAACGAGGCGAAGATACAAAAGGCCTTCGAGGCGCTGATGAAGGGCAAGACCGTGCTGATGATCGCCCACCGCCTGTCCACGGTGCGGAACATGGATCGCATCCTCGTCATCCGGGACGGCGAGATCGCCGAGGAAGGAAAGCACGACGAGCTTCTTGAAAAGGGCGGCGTATACGCCGCCATGTGGGAGGAATACCAAAAGGCCGCGCAGTGGAAGGTAGGAGGTGCCGCATGATCGAACGCATCCGCAAAAAATACGCCATGACGGAGAAGGGCGCAAAAGACTATGTGGCCGCCGTGTTCTGGTCCGTACTGGTCAACATCAGCAAAATGCTGCCGGTGGGCGTGCTGGCCACGGCGCTCTCCGGCATCGTAGAGGCGCTGACAAACGGCACCGACCCAAGGGCGGGACTTACGCGCTTTCTGGTCGCGGGCGTCCTTGCCCTCACCGCGCTCTTTGTGACCTTCCTGATCCAGTACAAGGCCCTATACGAAGCCACCTACCGGGAGAGTGCCAACCGACGCATCCGGCTGGCGGAGGTGCTGCGCCAGCTCCCGCTGTCCTTCTTCGGAAACCGTGACCTGACTGACCTGACCACCACCATTATGGGGGATACGGAGACGCTGGAAAAGGCCTTCTCCCACTTTTACCCCGCCATGCACGGCGCGCTCATCTCCACGGCGCTGATTTCCGCAGGCATGCTGCTTTATGACTGGCGGATGGCGCTGGCTCTTTTGTGGGTGGTGCCTGCGTCGCTGCTGATGGTCTATCTCTCCCGGCGCATGGAAAAGCGGCATATAAAAAAGGGTCTCGTCACCCGCCGCGCAGCCACCGACGCCATGCAGGAGGTGCTGGAGTGCGCGCCGGAGATCAAGGCGTGCAACCAGAAAGCGCGGTATATCGCCGACCTGAACCGCAGGCTGGACGAGGCGGAGCGGGACACCATCCGGGGTGAGCTGTTCACAGGCTCCGTGGTCACGGCGGCGCAATCCTTCTTAAAGCTGGGTATCGCCACCACCGTCCTCACGGGGGTAACGCTGATGAGCCGCGGCGATCTGGCGCTGATCCCGTTTCTGATGTTCCTTATCGCCGCCACCCGTGTATATGACCCCATCGGCTCCATGTTTGCCAACATGGCCGCGGTTTTCGCCTGCGAGGTGCGCATCGAGCGTATGCAGGGGATCGAGAACGAAAAGCGCATGACCGGCATGACCGAATATGATCCCGACGGCTACGACATCCGCTTTGAGCATGTGACCTTTGCCTACCGGGAAAAAGAGGATGTGCTAAGAGATGTTTCCTTTACAGCGAAGCAGGGGCAGGTGACGGCGCTGGTGGGCCCCTCCGGCGGCGGCAAGTCCACGGCGGCCAAGCTGGCAGCCCGTTTCTGGGACCCTGCAGAGGGAACGGTGCGGCTGGGCGGCGTGGACGTGTCCACGGTGGACGGCGAGGTGCTGCTGGAAAACTACGCCATCGTATTTCAGGATGTGGTGCTGTTTGCCGATACCGTGATGGAAAACATTCGCCTCGGCAAGCGGGACGCCACCGATGCGGAGGTGCTTGCGGCGGCGAAGGCTGCGCAGTGCGACGCCTTTGTATCCAAGCTGCCGGAGGGCTACCATACCCTGATCGGGGAAAACGGCTCCCGGCTCTCCGGCGGTGAGCGGCAGCGCATCTCCATTGCCCGCGCCATCTTGAAGGACGCGCCGGTGATTTTGCTGGATGAGGCCACGGCCTCGCTGGACGTGGAAAACGAAACGGCGGTGCAGGCGGCGCTGTCCGGGCTTATCAAGGATAAGACGGTGCTCATCATCGCGCACCGCATGCGCACCGTCATGAACGCCGATCAGATCGTCCTGCTCTCCGGCGGCCGCGTGGTTGAGATGGGTTCTCCGGCCGAGCTGCTGAAAAAGAACGGCCTGTTCCGCCACATGGCGCAGCTCCAGAGCGAGAGCATGGAGTGGACGGCGTAGAAAAACCTGAAGGAAACAGGATCCCAAGTGCAATATTGGAGAACGAAGTATCGAAAACAAGGAGGAGATTATGAAAGAAACAAATAAATGGTCTGTCAGGGATGTGATTACCACGGTGCTGCTTTCGGCGGTGCTGATCGTGATCCAGCTCGTGGTCAACATGGTCTGCATGGCCAACGACTTTGTCAGCATGGTGCTGTCGGTGGGGATCACCATGTTCCTCTGCGCGCCGGTCTATATGCTCATGGTCAGCCGGATCGGAAAGCGGTTTGTGACGCTGATCTATATGACGCTGCTTGGCGTGATTTTCCTGCTGATGGGCAACTGGTTCTTGCTTCCTTATTATGTTCTTGTGGGGATCCTCTGCGAGGCGATTCTCTGGAAGGAAGGCTCCTGCCAAACACCGAAACGGCTGACTGCCGCCTGGACGGCGGCGAGCCTGCTGTACAACGGGGTCAATCTGCTGCCCATCTGGTTCTTCTGGGACACCTACTACGATTTTGCGCTGGCAAGCGGTATGGAGCAGAGCTACATCGATTCCTATGTGCGTTACTACACCTCTCCCGGCTGGCTGGCCTTTATTCTGCTGTTCACGACGCTGATGGGCTTTTTGGGCTGCATGGTGGGTAGTCGGCTGATCCGCAGGCATTTTCAGAAGGCCGGCGTTCTATGAGAGCGGACGCATCCTTTGCGGTGCCGGTCAAGCTGTGGGCGCTGCTGTGCGTCTTTGCCGGAGTGACGATCGGCGGGAATGTGCTGCTCACCTGCATCCTGACCGGCGGCGCGCTTCTTTATCTCGTCTTACAGCGGAACTTCCGCCTTGCCGCGTCCTATGGCTGCTTTTATCTGCTGCTGGCGCTGCTGCTGTACGGCATCCGCTTCCACGGGCTGCACATGCCGGTCTTTTCGGAATTTTATGTTCTGATGTTCTGGAATCTGTCACCGATCTTTCTGGTGTCATGGGATCTGATCACCACGCCGCCGGGGATGCTCTCCGCGTTCTTATCCCGCCTCCGTATGCCCACCCCGTTCATTCTCGGGCTTCTTGTGGTCTTTCGCTTCTTCCCCACCATGCGGACGGAGCTGAAAGGCGTAGGCAGGTCGATGAAAAACCGAGGGCTGACCGCGGCGGGGCAGCTGCTTGCGCATCCCGTGCAGAGCATGGAGTATGTGCTGGTTCCGTTTCTTCTTCGGGTATTGCAGCTTGCGGATCAGCTTTCCGTTTCCGCCGTTGCAAGGGGTGCGGAGCGCCCGGGTGTGCGCGGCAGCTATTATGAAAAAAGGGCCGGGACGCGGGATCACATCGCGGCAGCCGCATGTGCGATAGTCACGGCTTCCTATTTGGTTTTGGAAAGGAGCATGGCATGATCGAGCTTACACGCGCTTCTTTCCAATACGAAAACTCGGACAGAGGCGTACAGGACATTTCCCTTTCGGTAAAAGGCGGCGAATGCGTCGTGCTGACGGGGCTCTCCGGCTGCGGCAAGACCACCGTGACAAGGCTTGCCAACGGGCTTGCACCGTCCTATTACCCCGGAGCCTTCAGCGGAAGCGTGAGGATAGACGGCAAGGACATATCAAGGCTTTCCACATGGGAGATCGGGCGTTTGGTGGGAAGCGTTTTTCAGGACCCCAAAAGCCAGTTCTTTTCCTCCGAGCTTGCCGGAGAGGTGGCCTTTCCCTGCGAGAATTACGGCTTACCCACTCAGGAGATACGGGAGAGGACGGACGCCGCCATAGAGGCAATGAAGCTGTCCCGTTTGAGGGACAGGGCAGTTGACGTCCTCTCAAGCGGAGAAAAGCAGCGGGCGGCCATTGCGTCCGTATATGCCATGAAGCCAAAGGTCTTTGTGTGCGACGAGCCGACGGCCAACCTCGATGCCGCCGGGACAAGGCAGCTTGCGCAGACCCTACGGCAGCTCAAGGAGCAGGGCTTTACCCTGCTCCTCGCGGAGCATCGGATCGACTGGCTGATGGGGATCGCAGACCGGTTTTTATACCTGCGGGACGGCAGAATAGCGGCCGAGTATACACCGGAGGATTTGCTTCTTCTGCCGGAGAAGGACATTTTGCACATGGGGCTGCGCTCTCCGCATGAGGGAATGAGCCTTCCCGCTCCCTCCGTATTGGACGAAAGCCCTGCCGTCTTGAAGACAGCGGGGCTCTCGAAAAGAATACGCAGAGAAGTTATTTTTGAGGATATTTCGCTGTGCGTTCCAGAGGGCGGCGTGACCGCCATAACAGGGCAAAACGGCGCGGGGAAAACCACCCTTGCGCAGATCCTCTGCGGGCTGGCAAGGCAGACAAGGGGACATATCCTGATAGATGGGAAAAAGGCAAGAGCGGCAGTCCGGCGCAGGGAGATCTATTACTGCGGCAACGACACGTCAACGCAGTTTTTTACGGCGAGCGTGGCGGAGGAGCTGCTGCTGAATGCCAGATTGACGGAAGAAAACAAAGACCGTGCAATACATCTGCTGAAAGAATTTGGCCTTTACGAGTACAGGGCTGCGCACCCGTCCGCCCTGTCCGGCGGGCAGAAGCAGCGGCTTGCCATTGCCTGCGCCATCTTTTCCGGCCGCAGGATATTGATACTCGACGAGCCCACCAGCGGCCTTGACGGGCAGAATATGCGCCTCGTTGCGGAAAGGCTGAGAAGCGAAGCACGGAACGGCAGAACCATTCTCGTGATCACCCACGACAGGGAACTGATCGAGAGCTGCTGCGATAACGTTGTGGAGGTCGCCACAAAGCCCAGTGAGGTACAGTGAACGCCTTTTGCCAGTGAGCCAACGCGGGTCAAATGCATGAATGTTAGAATGACATTGACTATTATTGACGAGAAAACTCTGTTGTATTAGAATATCCTTATGATGGTAAGTGTAAGTACCCTCCTATTAAGGAGTGATATACAAGGAGCAAAACCATGAAAAAGCTGCTATGCGTTATGGCTCTCGTGTGTATCGGAATTCTTCTGGTATCGTGTGGGTCAAATCGCCTTGGTGATCCCAAGGCGCAGCTTATGCGGGATTTTGGCTTGCATATTGAAAAGAAAGACTGTGTGCTTGAGGAACTCTTCAATAACTATGAAGGGGTTCCTTATGAGGGAATAGCACTATATAAGCTGACCGTTGGGGAGGACGTGCGTCAGGCGTTCCTGCAATGGGAACGCTTTCCCATCTCCGAAGCGGCTGAGTGCTTTTTGGAGAGCCTTTCCGCCTATGTGGAGTTGCCCTTGATCGCGGACGGCTACTGGAAAATGGTGGATCGAAACCCGGGAACGAGCGCATACACAAATGTTTCCCTATGCGTATATGATAGGGCGACAGACGCCGCATACCTCTTGACAATGGACATCTAACGATAAGCAGCAGCCCCCCGGACGTTTCGTTGTCCGGGGGGCTGCTGCTTATATCGTAATCGAAACGTGGCACGGAATTTCCGGTTGATACGACCCACGCTGCCTCAGTTCACAAACGATGCGTTGCCCAGCCGGTAGTACCGGCAGCCATCCTCCTCGTACCATTCAAACGTACCCACCACGGTGATCTCCGCCCCCAGCTCCGGATACTCATCGGGATAGACGGGCTCTCCTGCGAGGGCAAACTCCAGCCCCTGTGCGCAGCAGGCGGTGGCATCGGCGATCATGCAGGCAAAGAACATTTTGTCCGGGATAAAAGCACCGTTTTCGTCGGTGGCCTGGTATATGGTGAACTGCCCCTGCATTTTGACGGTTTTCCCAATGTAGTTATCCGGGAAGGAGATCATGCTGTTGACCTCGGAATAGACCATGATGCCGCTGAGTGCGGTCAGGTCAATGTCGACCGCGGTGGTGCCTTCTGCATCTTCCGCAGGGGGCTTTTGTGCGGTGTCCTCATGGCCGCAGGCGGCGAGAGTACAGAGCAGTAGGGCTGCCAACAGCAGGCAAAAAAGTTTTTTCATCTGCGAACACCTCCCAATACCGTGCCTGCCAGCCACGACAGACCGAAAGCGCCGATCTGAACGGCGACGATGGTGGAGCCTACCGGCGTACCGGTGAGAATGGACGCCAGAATACCGAGCAGCGCACAGAAAACCGAAAGGACTGCCGCGCAGATGGTCACGCTGCGAAAGCTCTTGAACATCCGCATGGCGGACAGTGCCGGGAAGATCACCAGTGCGGAGATCAGCAGGGAACCCACAAGGTTCATCGCCAGCACGATGATGACCGCAACGACGACGGCGATCAGTAGGTTGTAGAGCCCCGCCCTCGTGCCGGCCGCCCTTGCAAAGCTCTCGTCAAAGGTCACGGCGAAGATCTTGTTGTAAAACAGGATGAACACCGCCACGACCTACCTGAACGACCCGAAAAACGTCGGTGAACTGATTCCGGCGATGGCGGCCGCGGGAACCAACACGGCCATCGCCAAGCAAATCGAAGATTACAACTCGGCGATCCTGCGCCGCGAGAAACTGCTGGAGAACAGTTCGGAGCGCAGCCCCGTCATTCAGGACCTCGACAACCTGCTGGCCGCCGTGCGGCGTTCGATCATCTCGTCGCTCGACTCCAACATCTCGACGCTCGAAATCCAGCGCGACGCCATGCGCAAGGAGGAGACGCAGGCCAACATCCGCATCTCGACCATGCCTTCGCAGGAGAAGGTCATCCTGGGCATCACGCGCCAGCAGAAGATCAAGGAAGAACTGTTCCTCTACCTGCTGAACAAGCAGGAGGAGAACCAGCTCAACTACGCCGTGGCAGAGAGCAACTCACGGTCGATCGACTACGCCTACGGCAGCAACGCTCCCGTATCGCCCCGACCGATGATGATTCTGGGCATCGCCCTGATCGTGGGTCTGGCCATTCCCTTCGGCCTGCTCTACCTGATCGGCATGCTCGACACGACCATCCGCGGTCGCAAGGACATCGAGGACAACGTCAACGCCCCGTTCCTGGGCGACATTCCCTACCACGAGGGCGGCGGCAAGGCCGGGATCGTGGTGCGCGAAACGGGCCGCGACGCCCTGTCGGAGGCTTTCCGCATTCTGCGCTCGAACATGACGTTTATGAGCGTCTCGGCCGGAACCGACATCCGCACCATTCTCTTCACCTCGTCGGACCCGCACGCAGGCAAGACCTTCGTGGCGACGAACCTGGCCATGACCCTCGCCATGGCCGGCAAGCGCGTGCTGCTGATCGACCTCGACCTGCGCCGCCATGCCCTGTCGTCCCAGCTGGGCCACAGCAACAGCAAAACCGGCATCACGAGCTATCTCGCAGGAACGGTTTCCGATGTGGAGAGCTTGATCCAGAACTCCGGATTCCACCAGAATCTCGACGTGATTTACGCAGGAGTACAGCCGCCCAACCCGGCAGAGATGCTCCTTTCGGACAAACTCGACAAGCTCATCGCCGAAATGCGCGGCAGATACGATTATGTCTTCCTCGACAGTACGCCCGCCATGTCGGTGGCCGACGCAATTATCACCGACCGGCTTGCGGACCTCTGTATATACATCGTACGCGAGGGCGTGCTCGACCGGCGCCAGCTGCCCGACATCGAGCGGCTCTACCGCGAGAAGAAGCTCCACAACATGTGCATCGTTCTGAACAGCACCCGCGCCCGCCGTCACGGATATGGATACGGGTATGGCTACGGTTACGGTTATGGATACGGATATGGCTACGGAGACGATTACAAGGAAGTAAGCTACCGCAAACGCATCAAGCTCTTCTTCCGGTCGCTGGCACATAAAGTAAAACGGTAACGATGGCCATTCACGACGCAACAATAGCCATCGACTTCGACGGTACGGTCGTAACGCATGCCTACCCGGAGATCGGTGAGGATGCGGGGGCGGCGCCCGTGCTGAAAGAGCTGACGGACAACGGTTGCCGACTGATCCTCTACTCGATGCGGCACGGAAAACTGCTGGACCGCGCGGTGGAATGGTTCCGCGTCCGGGGCATTCCGCTCTACGCCGTGAACGAAAACCCGTCGCAGAAGCGCTGGACCTCGTCGCCGAAGATTCATGCAGACCTTTACATCGACGACTGCAATCTGGGCTGTCCGCTGCGGTTCGTCGACGGAGAGAAACATCCCGTAGCCGATTGGGCCAAGATCCGCGAGCAGCTCGTCCGGGAAGGTTTTCTGGACTGACGCGCAGAAAGTCGGGGGGGGCTGACGAAGGCCCAAACCGGATAATAAAAAAGCGAGACTTTGGAAAGTCTCGCTTTTTTTGCAGGCGGGCTGGAGCGGCAGAGCGGCAGAGCGGCGGGCAGAAGTATACAGGCGGTGGCAAAAACAGGCAGAGGTAGGCCTATAATGACAGAGACAATAGGAGCTGGCAAGTTCCGGGCATCGCGAAGAACGGGACGGATGGGTAGCACTCGAGTGCGTCCCATTCGCACCGTTCGGAGGATGTGCGGAAAGTATCGCATCTAAAGCGGAACCGGTTTTTGATTATCGCGGAGCAGATTTTGCCATAACGCAGTTCGGCCCGGACGGGACATACCGAAGTATTTCCCGTTCGGGCCGGACAAGGCAGGGCGAAAGATGCCCGTGAGAATCGAAAACTACGCCCAGAGATTCCGGGGATATTTACCCTCGGCAATCATCTTCTCGATGGCGGCCATCAGCGCGGGTTTGTCCTCCTTGTAGGTGACGCCGTGCCACTGGGCGGCCGAACGCAGCACGCGGAGCGTAGCCGTGCCGTCGCCGATCAGCTTGTTGACCATCGTCGGGATGTAGAACTCCGACTTGATATTGTCCTTGTTGGCCTCGAACCAGACTTTGAAGTACTCCTTCGAGTAGGTGAAGAAGTCGGGCGTGAAGCCGAAGAGGTTCATCGAAACGGGAGTGTCCTCGGAGAGAGGCTC
>OODG01002355.1_pt1 | contig 11555 bp, 9 predicted proteins | sample 1671621 | NCBI WGS metagenome assembly OODG01 (sample SAMN06348175, study PRJEB24527) | human gut metagenome | biome: human gut; feature: ankylosing spondylitis patient; material: feces | host: Homo sapiens | place: China | collected 2015-10 | reverse complement strand
AAAAAGACGCGGCTGGCTGCCGCGCCTTAAACCGTAATTATTATTGTAGGAGGTGTGCCCGTGGACAAACACACGATCTGCCTTTTGAACGATTCCTTTCCGCCCATCATCGACGGCGTGGCGAACGCCGTGGTGAACTACGCGGAAAACATTGAAAAGCATCACGGTCACGCCGTGGTGGTCACGCCCGCCGTGCCGGGCGCGGACGACAGCGGCTTTCCGTTTCCGGTGGTGCGCTACCCGAGCATCGACACGCGCCGGCTCGTCGGCTACGTCGCGGGCTATCCGTTTTCGCCGGAGACGGCGCTGCGCGTGCGCGAGGAGAAGGTCGAGCTGCTGCACACGCATTGCCCCATCGCCTCGGCGATCCTCGCGCGCTCGCTGCGCGAGGTGGTGGACGCGCCGCTGGTGCTGACCTACCACACGAAGTACAACATCGACATTGCCAAGGCGGTGAAGAGCAGGCTTTTGCAGGAGAGCGCCATTCGTGCCCTTGTGCAGAACGTAAACGCCTGCGACGAGGTGTGGGTGGTGAGCCGCGGCGCGGGCGAGAACCTGCGCTCGCTCGGCTACGAGGGCGCGTACACCGTGATGGAGAATGGCGTGGACGTGCCGCGCGGGCGCGTGAGCGCTGCGGCGGTCGCCGCTGCGACAGCGGGCTATGACCTGCCGGACGGCGTGCCGCTGTTCCTTTTCGTCGGGCGGCTGATGTGGTATAAGGGCCTGCACATCATTCTCGACGCGCTCCGCGCGCTGCGGGAGCAAGGACAGGCCTTCCGAATGGTGTTCATCGGCGCGGGCGGCGACGAGAAGGAGGTCCGCGCGGAGGTGGAGACGCTGCGGCTCTCGGACCGCTGCTTCTTCACCGGCTCCATTGCCGACCGCGAGACGCTGCGCGCGTGGTACTGCCGCGCGGACCTGTTCCTGTTCCCCTCGACCTTTGACACGAATGGTCTTGTCGTGCGCGAGGCGGCGGCGAGCGGCTGCCCCAGCGTGCTCATTGCGGGAAGCTGCGCCGCCGAGGGCGTGACCGACGGGCGGAACGGCTTCCTGATCGAGGAGAACGCCGTGAGCCTGTGCGCGAAGCTGACCGCGCTCTGTGCGGATCGTGAGGCGATGTGCCGCGTGGGCGAGAACGCCATGCGCGAGCTGTATCTTTCGTGGGAGGATGCGGTCGCGCGGGCCAATGAGCGCTACGCGGTCGTGCTCGACCGCTACCGCAGCAGAAAATACCCGAAGCACGAGCGCTTCAGCGACGAGTTCTTCAACACGCAGGGCGACCTGATGGAGGCCATGAGCCGCGTCGCCGAGATGCGCGGCGAGACGGGACGGCTCCGCCGCGAGCTGCGCGAGGGCTTCGACGAGGCGCGCGAGGCGCTGCGGGAAAAGCTTGAAAAGGAATGGTAGGCAGCCTTTGCCGACCGAAAAAGAACCGACACAAACGAGGAGGAAGAGAACATGAAAGAAATTCGGGTTCTGCTGCTCAACGGCAGCCCGCGGGCCAACGGCAATACCGCGCTCGCGCTGCGCGAGATGGAAAAGGTCTTTGCCCAGAACGGCGTGCAGACGGAGACGGTGCTGCTCGGGAATCAGGCGATCCGCGGCTGCACGGCCTGCGGCGCGTGCGCGAAGCTGGGACGGTGCGTGTTCGACGATGTCGTCAACGAGCTGGCCCCGAAGCTCGAGGCGGCGGACGGGCTGGTCGTCGCCAGCCCGGTCTATTACGCCTCGGCCAACGCGACGCTCATCGCCTGCCTGGACCGCCTGTTTTACTCCACGCCCTTTGACAAGACCATGAAGGTCGGCGCGAGCGTGGTGTGCGCGCGGCGCGGCGGCTGCTCGGCGACCTTTGACGAGCTGAACAAATACTTCACCATTTCCGGTATGCCCATCGCCTCGAGCCAGTATTGGAACAGCGTCCACGGCAGGGCTGCGGGCGAGGCGGCGATGGACGCCGAGGGCTTGCAGACCATGCGGACGCTGGCGCGGAACATGACGTTCCTGATGAAAAGCATCGCGCTCGGCCGCGAGACCCTTGGCCTGCCCGAGCAGGAGGAGCGCGTCGCGACGCACTTCATCCGGTGAAGCAAAAAAAGCGACCGTGAAACGGTCGCTTTTTTGCGTGAATTATCGGTTCAGATACGCGCGGCACTTTGCTTCCGCGTCGTGCGCGAGCTTTTCCTCGTCCACCGTGACGAGATGACCGTGCTCGACGGTCACGCGGCCATGGACCACGGTGTAGTCCACCGGTCCGCGCACGCCGACCGTGCCGAGGACGCTGGTGGGATCGAAGCAGGAGCCGACCAGCTCAAGGCGGCGGGAGTCGATCATAAAGAGGTCGCAGCACTTGCCGACCTCGAGCATACCGATGTCGTCGCTGCGGCCGAGCAGGCGCGCGCTGCCGCGCGTTGCCATCTTCAGCACGTCATAGCCGCTGGGGGCAGCCTTGCTGGAGTTCAGGCGGTGGAGCAGGAATGCGACGCGCAGTTCCTCCATGAGACTGGAGCCGTCGTTGGAGGCGGAGCCGTCGACGCCGAGACCGACGGGAACGCCAAGCTCCAGCATCTCGGGGATGCGGGCGATGCCGGAGGAGAGCTTCATGTTGGAAATGGGGCAGTGGCACACGCCCGTGCCGGTCTTGGCGAGGACGCGCAGCTCCTCGTCGTTGAAGTGGATGCCGTGGGCGAACCAGACGTCGTCGCCAGTCCAGCCGAGACGCTCCATGTACTCGAGCGGACGGACGCCCTCACGCGCGAGCATGAAGTTTTCTTCGTCCTTCGTCTCGCACAGGTGGGTGTGCAGACGCACACCGAGCTGACGGGCGAGGACGGCGCTTTCACGCAGCAGGTCGGCGCTGACGGAGAACGGCGAGCAGGGCGCGAGCGCGACGCGGTGCATTGCACCGAAGCTGCGGTCATGGTACTGCGCGATGACGCGCTCGGAATCCTTCATGATCTCGTCGACCGTCTGCACCACGCTGTCCGGCGGCAGGCCGCCGTCCTTCACCGAGAGGTCCATGCTGCCGCGGGAGGCGTACATACGGATGCCCAGCTCGTCCGCGGCGCCGAACTGCGCGCCGAGCAGGTCGCCGGTGTCCTTCGGGAAGACGTAGTGATGGTCGAAGCAGGTCGTGCAGCCGTGCTTCATCAGCTCGCCCATGCCGGTGAGGGAGGAGAGACGGATGACTTCGGCGTCGAGGTTCTTCCAGATCTCATAGAGTGTCTTGAGCCAGTCGAACAGTTCCATGTTCTGCACCTCGGGGAGGTTGCGGGAGAAGACCTGATAGAGGTGGTGGTGCGTGTTGACCAGACCGGGGTAGCAGAGCATATGGCTCGCGTCGATGGTTTTGTCGGCCTTGCGGTCGAGTTTCGCGCCGATCTCCTTGATGAAGCCGTCCTCGGCGTAAAGGTCGACGTTTTCGTATACGGTGTCGGCGCTGTCGCAGGAGACGAGCGTGCGGATATTTTTGATGAGTAAAGTTGACATAATGGTTTCCTCCTCATGAAAAAGGAAGCGCCTTGCAGCGCTTCCTTTTTTGATAATTCAGCGCTCTTCGCGGAAGTAATTCAGACCCAGAGAAGCGGGCGGCTGCTTTTCCTTGTTGTTGCGCATACTCGAAATGATGAGTACGATGACCGTGACCACATAGGGCAGGATCTTATAGAGCTGCGTGGGAATGAACGCGATGACCAGACGCAGGTAGAGGATCATCAGCGCGCCGAAGAGCACGCTGCCCCAGATCGCGCCCAGCGGACGCCACAGGCAGAAGATGACCAGCGCGACGGCGAGCCAGCCGACGCCGGAAAGGCCCTCGTGGTTCCACACACCGCCCGCGATGGTCATGATGTAGACCATGCCGCCGACGGCGCTCACACCACCGCCGATGACGGTGGCGAGGTACTTATAGCGCGTGACGTTGATGCCGGCGGCGTCCGCGGTCGCGGGGCTCTCGCCCACGCTGCGCAGGTACAGGCCGCTGCGGGTCTTGTTGAGGTACCAGTACAGCGCGACGGCGCAGGCAACGGCGAGGTAGAAGAAGAAGCTGTTGCCGAAGAGGATGCCGCCGACCACCGGAATGTCCTGCAGGCCCTTGGGGAAGGGGGAGTTCTGGAAGTAGCCCTTGAGCATATTGCTCACGGAGATGTAGCCGTTCTCGCTCACGCGCATATACTCGCCGATGAACTGGCCGATGCCCGTGCCGAAGATGGACAGCGCCAGACCGGTGACGTTCTGATTCGCGCGCAGCGTGATGGTCAGGAAGCTGAAGATCAGCGAGGCGATCGCGCCGGCGAGGAAGGCGAAGAAGATGCCGACGAGGATGGCGACAAAGCCGTTGGGGGAGGAGGAGAGCTTCTCATAGTAATACACGCCGCCGAGGCCGAGCGCGCCGCCCATGAACATAATGCCCTCCACACCGAGGTTGAGGTTGCCGGACTTTTCCGTCAGGATCTCGCCGAGCGTACCGAACAGCAGCGGGGTGCCGTAGGTGATGGCGGCGATAATGAGGGTGATAAGCAAAGTCATTCCTTAGCCGCCTCCTTTTCGGTCTTCGACGAGCGGAAGATGAGTCGATAGTTGATGAAGAACTCGCAGCCGAGCATACAGAAGAGCAGGATGCCCGTGATGATGTCGGAGATCGAGGCGGGCACGGCCAGACGGGTCTGGAGTGTTTCGGCGCCCTTGGAGATGACCGCGAGCATCATGGAAATGGCGATCATCGCGAAGGCGTTGAGCTGGCTGAGCCACGCGACCGTGATGGAGGTGAAGCCGACGCCGGCGGCGACGCCGTCGTAGAGCGTGGTGTTCGCGCCGGAGGCAACGATAAAGCCGACTAGACCGGAGATCGCGCCGGAGAGGAACATCGTGCGCATCATGACATGGCCGACGTTCATGCCCGCGTAGCGGGCGGTGTTGATGGAGTCGCCGATGACGGCGATCTCGTAGCCGTGCTTGGTGTGGTTCATGTAAACGTGCATGAACACGACGAGGATCAGCACAATGATCCAGCCGCAGTGAACGCCCAGGACCTTCGGCAGCGTGGCCGCCCTATCGAACTGGGGGATGATCTGCGAGCCGGGACGGCCTTCCCACGGACCGCCCTGCAGCCAGCGGACGACGCCGATGATGATGTAGTTCATCATGAGAGTGAAGAGCGTTTCGTTGGTGTTCCACTTGGCCTTGAAGAAGGCGGGGATCAGCGCCCAGATGCCGCCGGCGACAGCGCCCGCCAGACCCATGATGAGGAGCAGGACAACGGACGGGACCTTGCCGACCCAGTAGAGGGCGAAGTAGCTCGCGGCGATGGCGCCCGCGGTGATCTGACCCTCGGCGCCGATGTTCCAGAAGCGCATCTTGAATGCGGGCGTTACCGCTAAGGAGATACCCAGCAAGACGGCAACATTCTGTCCGGTGACCCAGATCTTGCGGGAGGTGCCGAAGGCACCCTTGAGGATCGTGCCATAGACGGCGATGGGATCCTGACCGGTCAGCAGGGTGGTGATCAGTCCGCAGAACACCAGTGCCAGCAGCAGGATACCGCCGCGGATCAGCAGTGCCTTGGGCAGAGGCAGCGCATCGCGCTTGGAAATATGAAAGAGCGAACCTTTTTTATTCATCTGCCTTGCCTCCTTCCACGCGGGTCATCAGCGCGCCCACTTCCAGCTTGTTGGTCTTGCGGCCGTCCACCACGCCGGAGACCTGACCGCCGCACAGCACCACGATGCGGTCACACAGTTCCAGCAGCACGTCCAGGTCCTCGCCCACATACACGACGGCGACGCCCTTCATTTTCTGCTCGGTCAGCAGATTGTAAATGGTATATGAGGTGTTGATGTCCAGACCACGGACAGCGTAGGCGGTCATCAGCACGGAGGGCTGCTGGGCGATCTCGCGGCCCACCAGCACCTTCTGCACGTTACCGCCGGACATACGGCGTACCGGGAAATTCGTGCTGGGGGTGACGACCTCCAGCTCCTGCCAGATGCGCTGTGCCAGCGCCTCAGGATTTTTGCGGTCCAGGAAAATGCTGGCACCCTTGCGCCAGGAGCGGAGCATCATGTTGCCGGTCATGCCCATGGAGCCTACCAGACCCATGCCCAGACGATCCTCGGGGACAAAGCTCATGGCCACGCCGCTCTTGCGGATGTCCATGGGATCCATGCCCACCAGATTTTTCTCCTCGTTGGTCTCCGGGGAGATATAGGTCACGGTGCCGGAGCTGACGGGATACAGGCCCGCGATGGACTCCAGCAGTTCACGCTGGCCGGAACCGGCGATACCTGCTACGCCCAGCACCTCGCCGGCGTTAACAGTAAAGCTCACGTTGTCCAAACGCTTGACGCCCAGCTCGTCGAACACGGTCAGCCCCTCGATCTTCAGCCGGGGCTCCACATTCACGGGGGTGGGGCGGTTGATATTCAACGACACGCTGTGGCCCACCATCATGTCGGTCAGGGACTGCTGGTCGGCGTCCTTGGTCAGCACGTCGCCTATGTACTCGCCCTTGCGGAGCACGGCCACCCGGTCGGATACGTCCAGCACCTCGTGGAGCTTGTGGGTGATGATGATGAGGGACTTGCCGTCGGCCTTCATGTTGCGCATGACGGCGAACAGCTTGTCCGTCTCCTGCGGGGTCAGCACGGCGGTGGGCTCGTCCAGGATCAGAATATCGGCACCGCGGTACAGCACCTTGACGATCTCAACGGTCTGCTTCTGGGAAACGGACATATCATAGATCTTCATGTCCGGGTCGATATCAAAGCCGTACTTATCACAGATGTCCTTGACCTTTTGACGTGCATTGTTCAGGTCAAGCTTGCCCTCCAGGCCGAGGATGATATTCTCGGTGGCGGTGAACAGGTCGACCAGCTTGAAGTGCTGGTGGATCATGCCGATACCCAGATCGAAGGCATCCTTGGGAGATGCGATAGTCACAGGCTTGTCGTGGACGTAGATCTGCCCCTCGTCGGGGAAATAGATGCCGGAGAGCATATTCATCAGCGTGGTCTTGCCGCTGCCGTTCTCGCCCAGCAGGGACAGGATCTCGCCCTCGTACAGTTCAAGGTTTACATCTTTGTTTGCGATGACCTTGCTGCCGAACCGCTTGGTGATGTTCTCCATTCTGATCGCGCATTTCTTTTCCAAGGCTGTCATCCTTTCTTTCGGCGCAGATGGCTGCAACACCTCGAATACGCCGGGGATAAATTCCATACGACTTATTCTACCATACATGTTGAGTGTTGTAAATCAAAAAAAGCAAAAATTTTGTAAGGTATATACAAAGAATGTGAGGTTATACAAGAAAGAGTCATTCTCTTTGTGTAAATCGTCAAAGCCGTGTGTAGGAGGGAAAAAGCAAGAGGTGGGCTGCCTGTGCAGCCCACCTCGTTGTGGTGCAATATGCTGTTGGAAAACCTGGCTATTAGCTGCCGAAGTTGGTATCCAGCAGGTTGATGCCGTCGATCTGCAGATCGAAGTAAGGAGCAGAACGGAACTCGGACTCGGAGAAGTAACCGTCGTGCACGACCTCGGTGTCGGGAGTGTAAGCGTCATCAGTGTCGACGTCAGCCATGTAGGAGGTCAGAGCCTCGCCCTTCACGGTGAAGGTGGAGCAATCGAACACATGGATCTCGCCCTTCTCCAGCTTCTCGGTAGCAGCGGCAATGGCCTCGGCAGTGCCTTCGGCGGCCACGGTGGTGTTCAGGTCGGTCAGAACCACGGAGTTGGTGGCCAGAGTGCCGGTCCAGTCAGCGGGGATCTCGGTGCCGTCCATGACAGCCTTGATGCACATCTCATAGTAGGGAGCCCAGTTGATGCGGGAGGAGATGATGTAGGTGTTGGGGCAGGCACTCACGGTGGAGCCGTTGTAGGACACGTTGGGCACACCGGCGTTCTCGCAGGCGGTAGGAGCACCCAGAGAGTCAGCGTGCTGGCTGATCAGCTTGCAGCCGCCCTGGATCAGCTTCTCTGCGCCTTCCTTCTCCAGAGTCTCATCGTACCAGCTGCCGGTGAAGGTCACATCCATGGTGACGGTGGGGCAGACGGACTTGGCACCCAGATAGAAGGAGGTGTAGCCGGAAACCACTTCGGCGTAGGTGAAGGCGCCGACATAGCCCATCTTGGCCTCGTCAGCGGTGAACTTACCGGCCTCGATCATCTCGTTCAGCTTCAGACCGGCAGCGATACCGGCCAGATAGCGGCCCTCATAGATGGAGGCGAAGGCGTTGTGGTAGTTGGCCAGATTCTCGGTGTGAGCGCGGGTACCGGTGCTGTGGCAGAACTGCACCTCGGGGTTCGCCTTGGCGACCTCGATCATGTAAGGCTCATGACCGAAGCTGTCGGCAAAGATGATGTTGCAGCCGGCATCCACCAGATCAGCGGCGACCTCGGCGCACTGCTCGGTCTCGCCCACGTTGGTCTTGATGAAGTAATCCTCATTCTCGACCAGACCCAGGTTGGCGCAGGCTTCCTTGGCGGCATCGATGAAGTTCTTGTCATAGGTGGAGTTTTCATCATGCAGGGTGATGAAGCCGACCTTGACCTTGGCAGCGGTGGCATCACCGTCGCCGTTGCCCTGAGTGTCGTCCTTCTTCTCACCGCAGGCCACCAGGCTCAGAGCCATGACCAGGGCGAGGAGCATTGCAAGGAACTTTTTCATTCTTGTTTTCCTCCTTAAAATATGTGACGCACGCTTAAAAGTAAGGCAAATTTGGCGCGCGCCTGAACAACGGGCGTCCGGCCCGGTATTCACGCGACTCATAAGAACGTGAGTATTATACAGGATTTCACCGCCGATTTCAACAGAAAATGTGAATTACGGCAAAATTTCTTTGTGACGCACAAAAAATCTTTGTAAATCTTGTGCAGTATGCGGCATTTGATAGAAATTTCCCGTTCCGAAATACCCATTCCATATGGCAGGGATAAGCGCGTTACTGGTGGATACGGGTGCCGGTCTTGCCCTCGATACCGTCCTTGGCCTTTTCGAGCAGGGTGATAAGGGCAGTACGGCCGGCCTTGGACTCGGCGAACTTCACCGCGGCCTGGACCTTGGGCAGCATGGAGCCCTTGGCAAACTGGTTCTCCTCCATGTACTTGTAGGCTTCGGCGGGGGTCAGATCGTCCAGACCCTTCTGATCGGGCTTGTTGTAGTTGATGGCCACCTTCTCCACAGCGGTCAGGATGATGAGCATATCGGCGTCCAGCAGCTCGGCCAGCAGCTCGCTGCCGAAGTCCTTGTCGATGACGGCAGGGGTGCCGGAGAGCTTGCTGCCCTCGCGGATGACGGGGATGCCGCCGCCGCCCACGGCGATGACCACGTGACCGGCGTCTACCAGCGCCTTGATGCTGGCCTTTTCCACGATGTCAAAGGGCTTGGGGGAGGGAACGACCTGGCGATAGCCGCGGCCGGCGTCCTCTACCATGGTGTAACCCTTCTCGGCGGCGATGCGGTCCGCCGTCTCCTTGTCATAAAAAGCGCCCACGGGCTTGGTGGGGTTCTGGAAGGCGGGGTCGTCCTTGGACACCACGGTCTGGGTCACGATGGTAGCCACGGGCTTGTCCATGCCGCGGCTGGCCAGCTCATTGCCGATGGCCTGCTGCAGGTGATAGCCGATGTAGCCCTCGGACATGGCGCCGCACTCAGGGAAGGGCATATCGGCCTTGATGGCCTTGGCCTCGGCAGCGGTGGACAGGCCCAGATTGATCATACCCACCTGGGGGCCGTTGCCGTGGGCGACCACGACTTCATTGCCTGCAGCGATCAGGTCCACGATGGATTTGGCGGTCTCGGTGACCAGCTGGAGCTGCTCAGCGGCGGTATTGCCCAGTGCGTTGCCGCCCAGCGCGATAACGATTCTCTTAGACATAATGCTCTACCTCACTGTTTTCGTTTTTCCATCTCCGCGTGCCCGCTCTGAAGCGCAGGGGGAAAGGGCGTTTTCGGGGCGAGGAGGAGACGGTGCTTAGATAGTATAACACAGATTGTATACAGTACACAATATCTATCACCCACAACATTTACACAAAAATGCAGCAGGGGACAGAAAATAGCGGGAGGGGGAGCCCCTCCCGCTATCGGGTCGATTATTTAGAACTTCTTGCGGGTGTCCTTGGTCTCGTCCAGCTCCATCAGGGCCTTGACGGGATCCTTCACCTGGGCCATGAAGATCATGGCGGCGATGATATAGGGCTTGTAGGAGGCCTGCTTGTACAGGGGCACGATGTAGCGGTCGAACACGGAGTTGTCTACCTCTCCCTCGGCGCAGCTCAGGCCGGTGATGTCGGCGGGCAGGCAGTGCAGATACAGCGCCTTGCCGTCCTTGAAATAGTTGGTGCTCTCCGCGTCGAATTCCACCTGGGATACGTTTTCGATGTCCGAGAGCATTGTCTTGATCTCCTTCGCGGCGCTCTCGTTTACGCCCGAAAGCATGACCTGCACGTTGCCCGTCAGCCCGAACTCGTCCTCCATGATATCCAGCGCGATGCGCGTTTCGGTATCTTTCGAAAGATAGTCGGAAAGATTATAATTGACTCCGATCTTCGGCAAAAAGATACAACTGACGACGAGCAGCGCCGCGCACACGGCAAAGACGACGTATTTTCCTTTGATGATCCGATCCGCTATTTTTTTCATGGAAACTCCTTATTATTGATACAGTTGAAAGTTAATTGACATTTGTAACGGATAATATTATAATAAAGATAAGAAAAAAAGTCAATGACCAATGCGGGCGCAAATGTCAAATAATTGACGTTTTGCCGACGAACGTTTCCGTACGAGAGGAGAAACATGGATCTTCGCATTCAAAAAACATACAAAGCGCTGACCGACACGTTTTTGGAACTACTCGAAGAAAAGCATTTCGAGGACATCACCGTGGAAGAGTTGTGCAGCCGCGCCATGATACGGCGCGCCACCTTTTACAAGCACTTTGCCGATAAAAACGACTTTTTCGTATTTCTCGTACGGGAGATACAGCAAAAGTTTATCGATGAAAATCTTGTCAACGCCTACGCGCCTTACTGCAACGAAGGCGCTCTCCGCTCGTTTATCGAATTTATGTGCGAACACGAAAAACTCGTAAAATCGATCTCGGAGAGCAGTATGTTCTTACTTTTGGCGGATATGATCTGCGAACAGATCGCGTTCAATATGCAACTTTCTTTCAAAGAAATACAGCGCGGGAGCGCATATTTTCCCGTACAACCGGAAATCGCGGCGCATTGTTTCGCGGGCGCGCTCGTTCAGACGGTAAAATGGTGGGTACTGCAAAAAAATAAAATATCCAAAGAGCAACTCGTGGAACAACTTTCAAAACTGTTATTTCCGCTGTTTCCCGCGCAGTCTTAACCGAAAGAGCGGCGTCCCCCGTAGACGCCGCTCTTTTATTGTATGCTTTATTCCGCGTCGATGTCGATAAACGAAAATTTCGTAACGTCGAACAATCCGCGGTCGGTCAGTTTGAGTTCGGGTATGACCGCAAGTCCCAAAAAGGAAAGGCCCAAAAACGGGCATACGGTCAGCATGGCGCCGCCCGAGGACGGAACTTCTCCCG
>OODG01002346.1_pt1 | contig 11580 bp, 10 predicted proteins | sample 1671621 | NCBI WGS metagenome assembly OODG01 (sample SAMN06348175, study PRJEB24527) | human gut metagenome | biome: human gut; feature: ankylosing spondylitis patient; material: feces | host: Homo sapiens | place: China | collected 2015-10 | reverse complement strand
GGGCCGTGCGCCTGCTCGTGCCAGTACCAGCGCGGCAAACAGGCCCGCAGGCCCCAAGCCGCACACCACCGGGCGGTGGGCCAGCTTCCGGGTGCCCTGCTGCACCCGGAACTCCGTTCTGCTGTGCAGGGACACGTTGGCCGATGCCACGGCGAAGGCGGGTTCTTCGGCTTCGTTTTTCAGGGTGCGAAAACACCTTCTATTGGCCTTCCTCACCGTCCTCAGGAGGCGGCTTCAAGGACGCATCATCGAACCATGCAGGGGATATGCACTATTGGGACGTTTGGCACAACTTCAAGCCTATCGAAGCGTTCAGAGAATTTTATTACCGCTTCTGCTCAGAATACGGCTTTGAGAGCCTGCCTGATATAAAGACCTGCCGTGCCTTTGCCGACGAAACAAAGGGCGACTTTGACCTTTGCTCACCGGTTATGGCGGCACATCAGAAGTGCGTTCAGGGCAACGAGAAGATAATGTACTATCTTGCACAAATGGTGAGATATCCGTACGATTTCAAACAGCTCATCTATTCCTCACAGCTCGTTCAGGCAGACTGCATACGCTCAAATGTTGAGCATATGAGAAGAGCAAGGGGCAGATGTATGGGCTCTGCCTATTGGCAGGTGAACGATTCAAACCCTGTTATCTCATGGTCGAGTATCGACTATTTCGGCAGGTGGAAAGGTCTGCATTATTATGCAAAGCGTTTTTACGCACCATGCCTTATCTCCTGCGACGATACCCATAGAAAAAAGCCTGTCCTTAACATATCAAACGAGCGAATGACAGCCTTTGAGGGCGTGGTAAAATGGACGCTGAGAAACAATAAAGCTGAAATTCTGCAAAGTGGCGAAAAGTCCGTGAACGTTCCGGCTCTTACAGCACAAAACGTCCTTGACATAGACCTTTCAGACGAGCTTAAAAACCGTACCGACCCTCGTGAAAAATATCTGGAATATTCCATTATGGAAAACGGCAAGGTGTTGAGCTTTGGCACAACCCTCTTTGTGCGCCCGAAAGAATTTACATTCTTAGAGCCTGCCATAACCTATGGCATATCAGAAAGCGAGGATAAATTTGTCCTGACATTCTGTGCCGAGAATTACGCCAAAAGCGTCTGCCTCAGCCTGAAAACCGCAGATTGCGTGTTCTCTGACAACTGGTTCGATATCCACGGAAAAGAGCCTGTTACCATAATGATAGACAAATCCTCCCTCAGCAGAAAAATGACAGCGCAGGAGTTGTCCGGGGAGCTTGAGATAATGCACAATTAGTGCTGTGACACTATGTCACCGGCAAGGAAAATTTGATGTTTATAAACACGCAATGCCTGTGCTTTGCAAATGTACATATCAAGCTATCCTGCGTATAAGTAGCCTGAAATAAAATTTTAGGAGGAACTGCTTTGAAAGTAAAACTAAGCAAATACTTGAAGCCCTATGCACTGTTTGCGGTGCTGACACCTCTATCCATGGTGGGAGAAGTGCTGGGCGACCTGCTTCAGCCAAAGCTTATGTCAAAAATAGTTGACGATGGCGTGCTGGGTCAGGATATGAACCTTATCATAAGAACGGGACTTCTCATGCTCCTCGTTCTTATAGGTGGCGGAGCTTGCGGAATTGCGGCTTCTGCATTCGGTGGGATAGCTTCCCAAAGCTTTTCAAGAGATCTGCGTGTGGACGTTTTTAAGCGTGTCATGGGGCTTTCATTTGAACAGACCGACAAGTTCACAACAGGCTCATTGGTAACACGTCTTACAGCGGATATAACCGCCATTCAGCAAATGGTAGACTTCATGCTGAGAATGTTGGTGCGTGACACCCTGCTGTTCTTCGGCGGAATAATCATGATGCTCACTCTGAACGTCAGGTTCGGTATCATAATTCTCTGTGCCTTGCCTGTAGAGATAATCATGATGATAGTAATTCTCAAAAAGGCAAACCCATACTATTCTATCGTTGCAAAACGTCTTGACAGCGTAAACTCTGTGGTTCAGGAGAACGTCACAGGCGCAAGAGTAGTAAAAGCCTATGTCAGAGAGGATACAGAAGAAAAGCGTTTTGACGATGCAAATATAAGCCTTATGGAATCAAACCTCCGTGTTCAGACCCTTATGGCTATCCTTCAGCCGCTTCTTATGATAATACTCAATCTGTCTGTTATTGCCGTTATAGTTATAGGCGGCTGGCAAGTGCAGGCGCAGGCTATGAAGGTCGGCGAGGTCATGGCGGCTATCACATATCTTACTCAGGTCTTGCATGGCGTAATGATGATGTCTATGATGTTCCAGACCCTCGCAAAGGCTTCCGCATCTGCAAACAGACTGAGAGAAGTCCTCGAAACTGACCCTGTTATAAAAAGCGGCAGCGTTTCCCTTGCAGATAAAACAGGCGGCACGGTGAGCTTTAAAAACGTTTCATTCTCCTATCCTGAAACCAAGGGCAGACCTGTTATCTCAGACCTTACCCTTGATATAAAGTCAGGCGAGAGCGTCGCCATATTAGGTGCAACTGGTTCGGGAAAATCCTCCCTTGTAAATCTTATCCCAAGATTTTACGATTGCACAGCAGGGGAAGTCCTCGTTGACGGCGTGAACGTCAAGGATTGCAAGCTTGATGAGCTTAGAAAGAAAGTTGGCATAGTCCTGCAAAAGAGCGAGCTTTTCTCAGGCACAGTTGAGGACAACATAAAGTGGGGCGACAAAAACGCCACCCATGATGATGTCATCTCCGCCGCACAGGCAGCTCAGGCTGACGAGTTCATTCAGAAGATACCTGCAGGCTATGAGGGCATGATAGCCGAAAAGGGTGCTTCACTGTCAGGCGGTCAGAAGCAAAGGCTTTCTATCTCAAGAGCGGTACTTAAAAAACCTGAGATCCTCATTCTTGATGATTCCACCTCCGCCCTCGACCTTGGCACAGAAGCAAAGCTCCGTGCGGAGATAGACCGCAAAATGAACGGCACTACCCTTATTATAATCGCACAGCGTATCCAGAGCGTAAAATCATGCGACAGGATAGCCGTCCTTGACCACGGCAAGCTTTGTGCCTGCGATACCCATGAAAATCTGCTAAAGACCTGCGAGGTATATCAGGATATCTACGCTTCACAGGTAAAAACGTCAGGAGGTGAAGTGTAATGCCTCCAATGCCTCCAATGGGACCCGGCGGAAGAAAACCGGGCGGACCTCACGGTGCAAGGCTCACAATGGAAAAGCCTAAGGACGCAAAGAACACCCTTAAAAAGCTTATAGGCTATATAGGCAGAAACAGATATCTGTTTTTCGCTCTTATCGGTGTAATGCTCATCATAACTCTGCTCAATCTTGCCGCACCGTCAATACAGCAGATCGCTATCGACTGCATTACTCTCACCAAAAAGAAAACAAGCGTTGATTTTAGTGCATTGGGCAGAACGCTCATAGGTCTTGGTGCAGTTTATCTTCTGTCCTCTGTTTTCACCTATATGCAGGGAATATTCTCCGCAAAGCTTTCACAGTACACAGTAAAGACCATGCGTAAAGACTTGTTCTCAAGCCTTGTAAGACTTCCTATAAAATATCTCGATACCCATAGCCATGGCGATATAATGAGCCGTATGACAAACGACGTCGAGAACATTTCCACAACTATCTCTCAGTCTATAGGCTCGCTCATCTCAGGCGTGCTGACCATAGTGGGAACAGTTGTCATAATGCTTCTGTATTCACCGCTTCTTACCCTTATCTCACTGTCTACAGTGTTCCTTACCATATTCGTTTCAGGCGTTCTCACAAAGTATATGAAGAAATACTTCATCAAACAGCAGGTGCTTCTTGGCGAGATAAACGGTGAAGTGGAAGAAATGGTAGTGGGCTATAGGACGGTCGTTTCCTATGGCAAAGAGCAGGACGCTGTTGACAAGTTCGAGAAAATGAGCAACAATCTGAAAAAATGCGGCATAAAAGCTCAGATATTCGGTGGTGTAATGGGTCCTTGCATGAACTTAATATCCAATTTCGGCTTTATCCTTATCGCTGCATTTGGCGGCTGGTTCGCAATAAAAGACTTTATAACAGTGGGAACTATTCAGGCTTTTATACTCTATTCAAAACAGTTCTCACGACCTATCAACGAGATAGCAAACCAGTTTGCAAATATTCAGACAGCCATAGCAGGCGCAGAGCGTATATTTGAGGTCATGGACGCTGATAAGGAAACTGACGAGGGCAAGGCTGACTTTGAGGTGGAAAACGTCAAAGGCGATATCAACTTCAAGCATATCGACTTCTCGTATGTTCCTGAAAAGCAGGTGCTAAAAGACCTCGATCTTGAAGTAAAAGCAGGTCAGAAAATAGCCATAGTCGGTGCAACAGGCTCAGGCAAGACCACCATAGTAAATCTTCTCACAAGATTTTATCCTGTTGACAGCGGTGAGATAACCATAGACGGTCAGAGCATTTACGATATTCCGAAAGACAAGCTCAGACGTTCCATAGCCATAGTTTTGCAGGATACAGTGCTTTTTAAGGACACCATAGAAGAAAATATCCGCTACGGCAGAGAAAACGCCACCCTTGATGAAATAAAGGCGGCGGCAAAGTTTGCGAACGCAGACGAGTTCATCGAAAGACTTCCCGAGGGTTACGACACAGTGCTTGCCGAGGGCGGCTTAAACCTTTCACAAGGTCAGCGTCAGCTTCTCTCCATAGCAAGAGCAGTGCTTGCCGATCCGAAGATACTTATTCTTGACGAAGCCACTTCCTCAGTTGATACCAGAACTGAGATGCACATTCAGTCCGCAATGGTGGCTCTTATGAAAAACAGAACCTCCCTTATCATCGCTCACCGACTTTCCACTATCCGTGACGCCGATAAGATAGTCGTTATCGACGGTGGACGTGTTGCAGAGCAGGGTAGCCATGAGGAGCTTATCGCTGCCAAGGGCTGTTACTACAGACTTTATCAGACGCAGTTCTCAGGCGTTAAGACCTGATACAATGGTGTTTGGAAAACGTATATAGCCAATATCGTACATTCAAACAAATACGACGTCCCACTTCTCGATATTTCGTCAACCCACAAAACTTCGTGATAATTCAAACTTTTACACTCTCAAAATCGGGCTGTCGAGGGCGCCAGCCCCTACATGGTTTGTAAAGTGCATAACAAAGTGCGGATAACACAAGTACAAATAAAAAATGCGAAACGAAAACCGTTCCGCATTGGTATCATATCAAATTATTTTTCCGCCGCATATCACCATGTCAGGGGATACCATTACATCAAGGGGGTCGCCGCTGAACAGGGTGAGGTCTGCGTCAAGCCCTGTCTTTACAGAGCCTACCCGGTCGGAAATGCCTGCTATCTCTGCCGCTGTGCAGGTGATAGCTTCAATGCCCTTTTCATAGTCAAGACCGTTCTTTACTGCGATTGCCGCTGACAAGGGCAGATATTCTATCGGCACTTCTGAGTGGTCGGTGCAGATAGCTATCTTTATGCCGTGGGAAGAAAGTATGCCGGCATTGGCTGGGGTAAGATTTGCCATTTCAGGCTTGCATCTGTCGCATATTACAGGACCTATCACACAGCTTGCTTCTTCCTCTGCAAGCTCGTCAGCTATGATATGACCGTCAGTGCAGTGTATAAGCACATAGTCAAGCTCAAATTCTTTCGCTATCCTTATGGCGGTGAAAATATCGTCCGCCCTGTGACAGTGAAAATGCGCTTTGACTTCGCCTCTGAGAACAGGGAGCAGAGCCTCCGACTTCATGTCAAACTCAGGCATATCCTCCTCGCTTCCCATTGCACGCTCGACCGCTTCACCGTATTTCTGCGCCTTTATAAGCGCTTCTCTTATTATGCCTGCCACTGCCATTCGGGTGTAGGGGGCGTCTTCTTTGTCGGAATAGGTGAGTTTAGGGTTTTCACCCATTGAGAATTTCATTCCAACTGTGCCTACAAGCATTTTATCTATTCGCTTGCCATAGGTTTTTACTGCCGCAATACTGCCTGCGACTGGGTTTGCTGAGCCTGGGGATACAAGACAACAGGTTACGCCTGCTTTTCTTGCAAGCTCAAAGGAATAGTCGATAGGGTTTATGCCGTCAACAATGCGGATATGTGCTGTGCATGGTTCAGATTCCTCGTTGAAATCCTCGCCCTCCATGCCTACGCCGCTTGTGGATAGTCCAAGATGTGTGTGAATGTCGATAAAACCAGGGTAAACTGTTCTGCCGTTGCCGTCTATGTCCTCGGCTGTGACAGCTTCGGGAGAGCCGCTTTCTACGGCGGAAATAATGCCGTCTGTTATCTCCACCCAGCCGTTTTCAATAACACGTCTGTCGCTGTCCATGGTCTTTATTTTAACGTTGTAAATTTTCATATGCAGTTTTCACCATTCTTATTTGCCTGTTGAGCCAAATCCGCCTGCACCGCGCTCTGTATCGGAAAGCTCTGTTACTTCCTCTGCTTCGGGAGTGAAAACAGGGGTTATCACAAGCTGTGCGATCCTGTCGCCGCTGTTTATGGTGTAGTCCTTGTCTGAACTGTTGTGGAGAGCGCAGATAATCTCACCTCTGTAGTCCCAATCAACAACGCCAACGCAGTTTGCAGGGGCGATGCCGAACTTTGATGCAAGGGAGCTTCTGGCATAGATAAGAAGAACGCAGTTTTTCTCACCCTGAACTTCGGCTGATATGCCTGTGTGTATTTTCTCGGTCTGACCTGCTTTTATGGTTACAGGTGCGTCTGTGCAGGCACAAAGGTCATAGCCTGCGCTAAATTCTGTTTGTCTTGCAGGGATAACTGCATTTTCCTTAAGCTTTTTTATAAGTAATCTCATTTTATAAAACTCCTCTGTAGTATAGGCCATTGGTAGCGTTTTCGGGCTTTGCGCCCCTTTCGCCACTGTAGGCTTTTATTATTTCGTTTATCCTGTGGGCATTCTCCTCATAGAAGTGAAGCTCCATATAGTCAGCATTGTCAAAATCAGTCAGCTTGTCTGCAAGGTACAAAATATCGGAATTTAGTATCTCTGCGCAATCTCTGCCCTTTGGACATCTCACCGGAAACTCTCTGCCTGTGCGGTCAAAAAGCTTGCCCTTGCAGTTTTTACAGCCCATATCGTTTCTTATAGGACAGTTTGCTGTGAGCATAAGGGGAAGTCTGCCATATGCCACAAAGCCTATCTCAATGGGCTTCTTTAACTTTTCTATCTGCGACGCTTTAAGCTCAAAGGACACTGTGCAGTCTTTTGCACCAAGTTTTTTTACCTCGTCCAATGCGGCTGAGTTGCAGAGATTGAATGAATAGCCTGCGTGAAGCTCAAAGCCAAGGTCATTCGCAATAAGGCAGTGGCCGATATTCATGGCGAGCATTTTTGTTATGCCTGCTTCTTTTGCGGCTGAAAGCTTTTCACACAGGGCTTTCTCGTCGAATGTGAAGCGTGGCATTATTATCATAAGCTTGCTTTTGTCTGACACGATCTTTACCGCTTCTGACGCTATCTCTATTGGCACGCCCACAAGCTCTGCTTTGTCAAGGTCAACACCCTCAAGCTGAGAAAGTTTTGAGAGCATTATGCGGATCTTTTTGTGTTCATAGGCTTTTGGCAGGGTAGGGGAACCGACAAGTGCTTTGTCGGTAAAATCGACGGTATGGGTGAAAAAGTCTATACGCTTCTGGTCAAGCTTTTCTACCGCCTGCCGTCTTAGGTCATTAAGTGCGGAAGCTGGATAGGCAAGGTCTTTGCCTATGGCGGCTTCAAGTCCTCCGAACTCATATATGGTGTCCCCAAGCTTGGAGAGCTGTTTTTTTACATAGTCGCTGTCGCAGGCCTTTTTCAAGGCTTTTTGCGGTATATCGCCGTAAACGGTCACGGTGTTTCCCTCGCTGTCACGGAGAGAAAGCTCCGCCTGAGAATTCTCCTGAAGCTTTATGGTGAAAAAGGATTTTGTGCGCTTTTCACATCTGCGGTAAAGCTCATGAAGCTCGGGAAGAATTTTGGCGGTGGCGGAAACGTCCTCTTTCTGCCTTGTGCCGAACATTTCTCTGCCTAATCTGCCATTGTAATAGCCGTCTGTAAATCCCCCGCGGGAAAAGACCGCTTCAAGGGCTTTCAGGTCATAAGGCTTGTTTTCCAGAGAATTTTTACAGCAGTTCACTGCCGCCGCAACATATTCGGGGCGTTTCATTCTGCCCTCTATTTTAAGAGAGGAAACTCCGTCCTTTTCGAGCCTTTGGAGCTTATCAACATAGGACATATCTTTCAGAGAGAGGGCGTAACGCTCCTGCCCCTTTGTTATCTTATCTCCCTGAGCAGGCAGTCTGCAAGCCTGAGCACAAAGTCCCCTGTTGGCACTTCTCGAACCTATCAACGCACTCATATAGCACTGACCTGACACGGACATACAAAGTGCGCCATGTACAAAGACCTCTGTTTCGATGCCAAGGGCGGTGAGGTCTTTTATTGTATGCTCGGGAAGCTCTCTTGACAGGACGGCTCTTGAAAAACCGAGCTTTTTAGCCATTTTCACACCGCTTTCGCTGTGGATGGTCATTTGGGTGGAGGCGTGATATTCAAGGTCGGGGCAACATTCACGGCATATTTTCACAAGGGTCAGGTCTTGGGTGATAAGTCCGTCAACGCCAATTTCTGCGGCAAACTTGACGGCTTTTTTACATTCTTCAAGCTGTTCGTCAAAGACAACAGTGTTTATCGCCTGATAAACCTTTACACCTCGCAGGTGACAAAGCCTTACGGCTTCTTTTAGCTGTTCATCTGTGAAATTGGCGGCATTTTGTCTTGCGGAGAATTTCTCTCCGCCGAGATAAACTGCGTCACAGCCGCTCCTAAGGGCGGCTTCGAGAGTTTCAAAAGAACCGCAGGGGGCAAGTATCTCAGCTTTGTGAGCCATTAATGGCTTCCTCCCTCGGGTCTGTAATTCACTGTGCCGACAAAATTGCCGTTGTTAGGCTGATTAGGGTGGACAGGTCTTTCAATAGCGTTCTTTATCTCCTGCGAAAGAAGCTCGTTTGCGTTTATAACTTGGTCCTCAGGCTCTCTTTTTACAACTGTGCGTGCTTCGAGCTGTTCTTCAAGGTCATGGACTTTTGCCTGAAGCTCTCTTATTTCTTTTTGAGCTTCGTCAGCCTGACTTCTTGCTCTGCCTGCGTCGTCAACATAGTCCTTTATCTGGGTGCGGATATTCTCGATATTCTGATTTGCCTTGCTGAGCTCGTCAAGACAATCAAGTGCTGTCAGCACTGCGGCGTCCTGAACGGAAAGGCTGGGGATAGCTTTTATCATGCCTTTTATCTTTGAATTTATCACCAACGCAAGTTTATTGGTATACTCCTGCGACTCTTCAGACAGAAGATTATATGTACGGTTATAGATATTTACTTTAAGCTTGTTTTTCATAGCTTTTGACCTCCCTTTATTTTCTTTGCTGTGAACTTGTATACTTAATTGTATTATACACTACTTTTTGAGAAAAATAAAGAGGGTAAAAAGAAGTTTTTTGTAAATACGCCCTTTGCGGTGGTTTTTGCTTGACATTTTTACAAATATGATATATAATTAATCATAGATTTTCTATAGGATTTATGAAAGGATCTGACGCTGATGAAAATATCCACAAAGGGAAGATATGCACTGAGGCTTATGCTTGACCTTGCTTTACATGAGCAGAGCGGATATGTGCCTATCAAAGTGATCGCTGAAAGACAAGACATCAGCGACAAGTATCTTGAACAGATAATATCCATTCTTGCAAGAGCGGGCTTTGTAAAGAGCGTTCGTGGTGCAGGTGGCGGATACAAGCTGGCAAAAACGCCTGCGGAATACACTGTAGGAATGATACTTAGGCTCACAGAGGGAAGTCTTGCTCCTGTGGCTTGTCTGGAGGGGGAAGAAAATACCTGCCCGCGTCAGGACAGCTGTTCAACGCTAATGGTATGGAAAAAGCTTTACGGTGCTATAAATGATGTTGTTGACGGCATTACTTTGCAGGACCTTGTAAATCAGGAAAATGCAAGGATAGATGATTACGTTATTTGATATTTTGTAGGGGCGGGCTTTGCTCGCCCATTTTTTTATGCGTTTTTGTGCGATTTTAAGCTGTCTGTTTGCAGAATGGAGTGGTCTTGCCTATGACCGCTCTTTTTTTACGCCTTTTTATCTTCTACCTATAGCACAAAAGAAAGCCTATATTACAGCTTGGCTTTGTGCATGATTGATTTTGTCATGTTCTTGTAAAATTATTGTGGGATATGGTATTGCTTTGATGCACAAATGTGATGTTTGAATAGGACTTTTGGATTGTGCAAAAGATACAATCTGCGGTGGAAAAAGTGCGAAACTGAGGCATTTGCAAATCATAGTCTGGAGGTATAAAATAAGGATAGAAATTAATTTATCGGAGGAAAATATCATGAGCGAACAGTATGAACTTAATAAAAATCTTGCACAGATGTTAAAGGGCGGCGTTATAATGGACGTTACTACACCTGAGCAGGCTAAGATAGCTGAAGCGGCAGGAGCTTGCGCTGTTATGGCGCTGGAGCGTATCCCTGCTGACATAAGAGCCGCAGGCGGTGTTTCGAGAATGAGCGACCCTAAGATGATAAAGGGTATTCAGGAGGCTGTTTCTATCCCTGTTATGGCAAAGTGCAGGATAGGTCATTTTGCTGAGGCGCAGATACTCGAGGCTATAGAGATAGACTACATTGACGAGAGCGAAGTGCTTTCACCTGCTGACGACAAGTATCACATTGACAAGACGCAGTTCAAGGTGCCGTTCGTATGCGGTGCAAAGGACTTGGGCGAGGCTCTCAGACGAATAAGCGAGGGAGCGTCAATGATAAGAACAAAGGGCGAGCCCGGTACGGGCGATGTTGTTCAGGCTGTTCGCCACATGAGAATGATGATGAGCGAGATAAAAAGACTTACTTCAATGTCAAAGGACGAGCTTTATCAGGCTGCAAAGGACTTGAGAGTTGATTATCAGCTCGTTAAGTATGTTGCTGACAACGGCAGACTTCCTGTTGTAAACTTTGCGGCAGGAGGAGTTGCTACTCCTGCGGACGCTGCTCTTATGATGCAGCTTGGGGCAGAGGGCGTATTCGTAGGCTCAGGTATCTTCAAGTCAGGCGACCCTGAGAAGAGGGCAAGAGCTATCGTTCAGGCTGTGACAAATTACAATGATCCTAAGATGCTGGCTGAGCTTTCTGAAGATCTTGGCGAGGCTATGGTAGGTATCAACGAACAGGAGATCAAGCTGCTCATGGCAGAGAGAGGCAAGTAATATGAAGATCGGAGTTCTGGCTCTGCAAGGGGCATTTGCGGAACACGAAAAAGCTCTGACTGCTTTAGGAGCAGAGGTAAAAGAGATAAGGCAGCTTCGTGATTTTGATGACGGCTTTGACGGCATCATTATCCCAGGTGGCGAAAGCACTGTTATGGGAAAGCTGTTAAGAGAGCTTGGACTTTTTGAGCCTGTGAGCGAATACATCAAAAATGGCGGATACTGTTTCGGCACTTGTGCAGGGCTATTTTTATGATAAACCTCTGGCAGCACAGGACTTTAGTCAGAAGTAC
>OODG01002341.1_pt1 | contig 11601 bp, 10 predicted proteins | sample 1671621 | NCBI WGS metagenome assembly OODG01 (sample SAMN06348175, study PRJEB24527) | human gut metagenome | biome: human gut; feature: ankylosing spondylitis patient; material: feces | host: Homo sapiens | place: China | collected 2015-10 | reverse complement strand
TTATGGTAAAGGCTTCAGCAGGCGGCGGAGGACAATGGAGCGTCACTATATCAGAGGTCTTTAGAAGTTCTTCAAGGCTTACCGCAGGCGTGCCATCAGTTATTTTCTGGGGAGAGCGTGTAAATGTGATGACCTTCATGCCGAACGCTCTTGCTATCTCAGCAACTTTCTTTCCTATGTCGCCATAGCCTACTATACCAATGGTTTTTCCAGCAAGCTCATAGGTAGGAATACCAAAATATGAAAACAGCTTATAATTCACCCAGCCGCCCTCGTCAACTTTCTCGGCATATTCTCTTATCTTGCTGAAATAGTTGAGGATAAGTGCAAAAGTATGCTGTGCCACCGCATTTGTTGAATAGGAAGGCACATTGCAGACCACCGCACCATGCCTGTCTGCGGCGGAGAGGTCAACATTATTATATCCCGTTGCAAAAAGACCGACGTATTTCAGGTTTTTGCACTTTGAGAATACCTCCTCTGTTATAAGGCACTTGTTACATATAACAGCGTCAGCGTCGCCTATCTTTTCTGCGACCTGTTCATTTGGTGTAAAACCGTAAACAATGCTTTCACCAAGGACTGTTATACCCTCCAGCGACACATCGTTTCTTGAAACTGTTTCAGAGTCAAGTATAACTATTTTCATTCTTCATCTTCCTTTTGAGCAGTTTCCGACTTTTCCCCGGCATTCTCCAAAGCTTTCTGCTTTTTAGCAAACCTATGGGAAATAAAAGCTGTTGCCGCAAGAAGCGCTACCTCTGCACCGAAAAGCATACCAATAACAAAGCTTTTTGTGGTAAACTGAGTAACTATAGTAAGGTCGATAGCTATCATTAATGTAAGATAATGACAAGAGCCTTTCCTTATGAACTGAGTTATATATAAAAGCGTAGCGATAACGCAGAATATCATATGCACCTTGAAAGGCAAGGGGGCATAAACGTTCTGCAAGGTCGCAGTTTCCGCCGCCAGTGTTTCTATCACACTATCATCTCCTAAAGCATTATTTTATCATACTAAAATATTATACCACAGTTTTACGTCATTTGCAATAGATTTGAGCCTTTATAACGGCTTTATAAAACAAAAAGACAGAAGTACTTTTTCAAATACCTCTGCCTTTTTCGGGAAAAATTCGTCGTAATCTTTAATTTATACAGTTTTAAGATAAATTACTTGTTAGCGAAATATCTGTCAAGCAGACCCTTGAAGCCGCATCCATGTCTTGCTTCGTCCTTAGCCATTTCATGAACAGTGTCATGGATAGCGTCATAGCCAAGCTCCTTTGCTCTCTTAGCAAGCTTCATCTTGCCCTCGCAAGCGCCGTTCTCAGCCATATATCTCATCTCGAGATTTTTCTTTGTAGAAGGTGTTACTACCTCGCCCAGAAGCTCTGCGAACTTAGCAGCATGCTCAGCCTCTTCATAAGCTGCCTTCTCATAGTACATACCTACCTCAGGATAGCCTTCTCTGTAAGCAACTCTTGCCATTGCAAGATACATACCTACCTCAGAACACTCGCCGTTGAAGTTCTCTCTAAGACCTGCAACAACTTCCTCATCAAGACCCTCTGCAACGCCTACCTTATGCTCGTCAGCCCATGTAATAGCTGTTTCTTCTACTTTATTGAACTTTTCTGCTGGTGCGTGGCAGATTGGACACTCCTTAGGAGCAGCCTCGCCCTCATAAACGTAACCGCATACTGAACATACAAACTTTGACATAATTTTTGTCCTCCTTATTTGAATATCATTTTTTTACTTTTCCACAGACCAGCGTTTTCGCTTTATCTGCGTTATTCTTTGCAGCTTTTCCCTTGCTGTGATTAAAGTATACCACATTAGTGTACATTTGTCAATAGGTTAGTTTTGTCTAACAATATAAAAATATTGCAAAATTTTATGGCAATAATTTATGCAATTTGACGTAGACTATACTAACCAATAATACGTCTTGAAAAAAACTTAAAGCTGTGCTATAATGAAAATCAATATATGACAAAAAAGGAGTTTTTTTAAAATGAATAAGGAAAAAGCAGCGGCAGCAAAGGCTCTTTTCATGGAGGGCTACAACTGTTCACAGGCAGTAGTAGGCGCATGGGCTGAGGATATCGGTCTTGACAGTGAAACTGCATACAAAATAGCTTCGGGATTTGGCGGCGGAATAGGCAGAATGAGAGAGGTCTGCGGAGCATTTACAGGTGCAGTCATGGTGCTTGGATTGAAATTTGGCAATACCATAGGCAGTGACAGGGCGGCAAAGGGCAAGGATTATGAGCGTGTTCAGCTTTTTGCAAAGCGTTTCAAGGAAGAGCTTGGCTCTGACACTATCATCTGCCGTGAGCTTCTCGGTCTGAGCGGTCCTAGTGATCCTGACCCTGCAAAACGCACAAAAGAATACTATCAGAAGCGTCCATGTCCTGAAACTGTAGCAATTGCAAGTGGTCTTTTGGGAGAATTTATGGAATAGTTTTTTCAGAAAAAAACTTTGAAACTGAGGACGAACGCTGTTCGCACCTGCAAAATAATGCAAAAAAGAGCAGAGAAACGAGATCTCTGCTCTTTTTGTATATAAAATTCTGTTAGATACCTGCGGAATAGTTTGGAGCTTCCTTTGTGATATAAATATCGTGTGGGTGTGACTCCTTAAGACCTGCGCCTGTTATCCTGATGAACTTAGCCTTTTCGCCAAGCTCTGCAATAGTATGACAGCCGCAATAGCCCATACCTGAACGGATACCGCCAACAAGCTGGAAGATAGTATCTGAAACCGGACCCTTATAAGCCACACGACCCTCAACGCCCTCTGGAACGAGCTTCTTTGAGTTTGTCTGGAAATATCTGTCCTTTGAGCCTTTATTCATAGCGGCAAGAGAACCCATGCCTCTGTATACCTTGAACTGTCTGCCCTGATAGATCTCAGTTTCGCCCGGAGCTTCGTCACAGCCTGCGAGGAGTGAACCAAGCATTACAACGTTTGCACCGGCGGCAAGAGCCTTAACGATATCGCCTGAATACTTGATACCACCGTCAGCAATAACAGGAATGCCATACTCAGCAGCAGCGCAAGCAGCGTCATAAACTGCAGTGACCTGAGGAACACCTATACCAGCAACTACACGGGTAGTACAGATAGAACCAGGGCCGATACCGACCTTTATAGCGTCAGCACCTGCTTCGCAGAGCGCTCTGGCAGCTTCGGCAGTAGCGATATTACCTGCAATAACCGGTGTATCAGGGAAAGCGGCCTTAACTTTTTTAAGACAATTTATAACGTTCATAGAATGGCCGTGAGCAGAGTCAAGAACGAGAACGTCTACCTGAGCTTCAACTAGAGCGGCAACTCTTTCAAGAATATCGTTAGTCATGCCGATAGTAGCACCGCAAAGAAGTCTGCCCTTTTTATCTCTTGCGGAATTTGGATACTGAACAGCCTTTTCAATATCCTTGATAGTGATAAGACCCTTAAGAACGCCGTTTGCATCAACAAGAGGAAGCTTCTCGATCTTATGCTTCATAAGTATCTTCTGAGCGCCTTCAAGATCCGTATCAACAGGAGCAGTAACGAGGTTTTCCTTAGTCATAACGTCACCGATCTTGATATTTTCAAAATCAGTGATAAATCTAAGATCTCTGTTAGTGAGGATACCCTCGAGCTTGCCATCCTCATCAACTATAGGCACGCCGGAGATCTTATACTTGCCCATGAGCTTATCAGCTTCAGCAACAGTTTTATCAGCTGTAAGAGAGAAAGGATTAACGATAACGCCGTTTTCAGAACGCTTTACCTTATCCACCTCTTCTGCCTGCTGAGCGATAGTCATATTCTTATGAATAATACCGATACCGCCCTCTCTTGCGATAGCGATAGCCATTTTTGACTCTGTGACTGTATCCATAGCAGATGTCATTATAGGTGTATTGAGGACTATATCCTTAGTAAGGTGTGTATGGATATCCACCATATCAGGTGTACAATCCGACTCGCCCGGGATAAGGAGAACGTCATCAAAGGTAAGACCCTCTTTACCAAACTTATTGTTTACATTAGTATCCAGCATAAATTAACCTCCCGCAAACATTTTGAATTCTTAATTTATTATTCTTATAATCATACAACATTTAATTAAACTTGTCAACATCATTATTGAGAACTTTTTTTTAATTTAGTCTTTGCTAATCGGAGTTACGTTGTTTTAACCAAGGTTTACGCCATGGTTTGTTATGCCGCAAAATCGCTGCGCTCTTTGCGGATTTTACTTTTTTTTCTCTCTGCACCGCTTAGTAGGCTTGCGCCTATTGAGGCTCTGCCTCAAACTCCGACAGGGCTTTGCCCTGTACCCACAATGGGTTTCACCCCTTGACCCTGACCAGGGACATGTCCCTGGACCTTTTGCTCGCTTCGCTCGGTGCTTTATTTTACTTTATGCTTGCAATTTACTTTGGTCTGCTATGATCATTCCTCACTCCTCACTCCTCACCCCTCACTTAATCCACTCCTCACTTAACTCCTACTGTATCCTAATATTATTCAAACAATCCACCTTACTAGGCGTTGAACAGCTCGTCAACGATATTGCAAACAGCAGGTCTGTGCAACCCACTTCTTTACAAAAATCAATAGCGTTTATATCAAAATATCTGAAATCACAAACATAGATTTTTGAGAAGCCATGGGTGAAAAATGGTATCAGAGCATTTCCAAAGCTGTCTTTGAACACCACAAGCACTCTGCCATTGTCCACGCCTGTGTCTATCTCAGCTATCTCCTGATCCACGTTGAGTATCGCAGAATAGCAGTTCACGCCCTCTGCATAGTCAAAAAACAGCGTAGACTCCACAGGGTTTTTAAACTCCGTATCATAATACTTTACCGTCAGGTCATCATTATTGTCAGGCTTATAGTAAATGAACTTGTCAGGATATTTTTTCAACTCGCTGTTGTAATTGCTGTAAGCATACATCGTTCCCACAAAGCCGTCTATCTCCCATTTATCGTAGGTATCAAGGTCCGGAAAATCTATTCCCGACTGATCGGCAAAAACCTGCGCCGCATAATATGCTCCCAAAGGCTGCCAGTGATGATCCGTTCTTGAGTAGATATATTCCTTTGTATGCTCAGCCAGAGAGCCATAAACATCAGTGTTGATTATTCCGTTAAGACCTGCGGCAATGTTGTCGATATTGTCTTTCTGATCTGAAACAGCGTCCTTGAGATTGTTCGGCATATAATAAGCCGCCGAAGTCGGGATAGACATATTGTATACGTTCACGCTGTCCCCAAGGTCAGCCTTCCATTTGTTTATGGTGTTCGCATACTTGTCGCCGTTCTCGAAAGTGCCGTAGTAAGCACCCATTGCACGAACATTTTTGCCCTTGCCGGATACTATAACGTCACCCTCCCACTGACCGTCGTCAAGATTGTCAGGCACGTCAACTACCTTTTCACTTTCCGTTGATTTTTTCGTAGTTGTGCTTGTGTCGGTGGTCTTTGTATCCGCAGTGGTGGTGGTCCTCGAACCTGTAAAAGCCGTTACAGTTGTTGTTTTTGCGATCTTATCCTGATCCAGCTCTTCTTTTTCCACCGTTTTGAAATCGCCAGTTATAACAGTATCGTTGAGCTTTATTCCAAGCACATTCGTGAAATCAGAGCAGAAAGATTTAAGCTTTTCTCTGTTTGGAACAGTGTCGGTAAAATATTCGGTTATTCCGCTTGTGAAGTCACCGTCAAAATATGATGACAGCGAAAATTTCGGAAAAGTCGCAAGGTTTCTGTTTTCTGACTGTATAAAACCGCTTTCACGCTTCATCACAAGCAGTGCCGCAAACACGCCGAAAACAATAAGCAGGCAAACAACAGAATTTATAACATTAAACTCCAGCTCATGAATATTGTTTTTCTTAGCCTTTTCACGTTCCTCACGACGTTTTTTTGCCTTTTCGATGCCTTTTCTGTAAGCTTCCTCTGCCTTAGCGTCGCTTTCTTCTTTTTCCACAGGATCAGGTTTCGGTTCAGCCTTTTTTTCAGCTTTCCTGACAGGCTCCTCCTCTTTCTGAACAGGCACTCTGACATTTATTGTCGCCTCTACCCTGCTGGGCTTCTGAGCATTCTCAGGCTTTTTCTCAGGGCTTCTCTTGTCGATTATCTCGACCCTTTTTCCTGCGATAACAGGACCTTTATCCTGTGCCGCTGCATCATATTCCCTATAATAGCTGTCAGGTATCTTCAGCACGAAATTCTTCTTATTCGGCAGTTTTTTCACAGTTCCGTCTGCTGAAACTGCCACAGAGATCTCTTTTTTAGTGCCGTTTATGTGATTTTTCTCTTTGGAAAATGGGATAATGACCTCATTATCAGAAGCCTTTTCCTCAGCATTTTTCTTCTGAGCTTTTTGTACAGACTGAGAATTTTCAACTTTTTCAGCTTTTTTCTCAACTTTTTTCAATGCTTCTTCATTATCATCATCAGTATTTAGCCATACGCTTTTCTTTGGCTTCAAAACAGGCTCGTCCGTCCAAATGCTGTGGCTGAGAGCCTTATTTTTTCTGACTATCTTTTCCACCATCTCGTCATGGACAGTGGAGCTTTTCTCCGTTTCGTCAACTTTTGCCATGCTGACAGCTTCAGGCTTTTTCTTTTCCTCGCCTATAGGCTTTCCACCGAAAGTAACGCTGTCAAGATACTCTGTATAGGCTTCTGAAAGAGCCTTTGTATCAGGCAGTTTGAAGTCCTTTTCAAAATCTTTATTATTTGCCATACTCTTTCACCTGCCTAAAATCTGAAATACAAGAACGGATTGTTTGTTGTGTTCACAAGCAGAACGCTTGAGAGAACAAGTATCGACGCATTGCATAGGATACCTGCTGACTGCATAAGACAAGCCGTACCCTTTGCAGAGAGCGCCTTTTCTTTGATCTTTGGTATAACAGGCATTGTGAAAAGCACTGCCACTGCAAAAAGCCAGATATTGTTCATGAAAAGGTGCTGTGTAACTGTGTCGGTCAGCTTGTTTCCATTTGCTCCAACAAGTGCCTTGAAGAACGTACCCAGCGAGCCGAGGTTCTCAAAATAGAATATTCCGAAGCCTATGAAAATAACAAGCTTTGTATAGATATGTGCAAGGGGAACAGGCATTTTCTTCATGCGCTTTTTGCCTATGAGCATTTCAAAGAATATGAACATTCCATAGTAAAGTCCCCAGAAAACAAAGTTCCAGCTTGCACCGTGCCAAAGTCCTGTGCAGAACCATACAAGGAAAAGTCCTCCGTATTTTCTTCTTTTGCCGAAGATAGGGAGATAAAGCACATAATCTCTGAAAAATGAGCTAAGGGAGATATGCCACCTCTGCCAGAACTCTGAGATAGTTTTGCAGATAAAAGGATATTTAAAGTTCTCATCAAAGTGGAAGCCGAATATCCTGCCAAGACCGATAGCGATATCTGAATAGCCTGAGAAGTCAAAATAATACCACAGACCCACAAGAACTGCGCCAAGCCATGTGCCTGTCACAGAGAGTGTCTTTATATTTTCATAGCCGTTTGAAGCAGAGCCGAAAAGGGCGGTTACAACTGTGCTGAGATTATTTGCGATTATGACCTTTTTGCCAAGTCCGAGGATTATTCTTGAAAAGCCGTCCGAGATATCCTTAGCGGTGGTCTTTCTTTCGTTTATCTCCTCGCCGATAACGGAGTATCTTACGATAGGTCCTGCAACGAGTTGTGGGAACATGGATACATACAAAAGAAATCTGCCGAATTTTTTCTGCGGCTTGACCTTGCCCCAATAGCAATCGACGGTATAGGAAATAGTCTGGAACGTATAGAAAGAGATACCGATAGGCAAAACGATATTAGGCACCGGTATGCCTAGGCCAAACCAATTGTTGAGATTTTCCACAAAGAACGCCGTATACTTGAAACCGAACAGCACCCCAAGGTTAAAGACAAGCGACCATGCAAGCGCCGCTTTTGCCTGCCAGCCTTCGGGGTGTTTTTCTATCACCCGACCATTTATGTAGTCCACAAGGGAGGAAACTATGAGGATACTCACCCAGACAGGCTCGCCCCATGCGTAAAAGATAAGTGAAAACACCACCAGCACTGCATTTCTTACGGCTGTACTGCGTGTGATAAAATAGCATATCAGGCACACAGGCAGGAAGAAATACAAGAAAAATAGATCTGCAAATACCACAACAAAACTCCTAACAAAAATTAATAAAACTGCCAAAGTCGGCTTATTCCGACAAAAGGCGATACACATTTAAGTATATCACTGAACACACTAAAAGTCAATTAAAACAGAGGTCTGCGGAAAGTTTTTCGATTATGCACAAAAAAAGCCGCACAAATTGTACGGCTTAGAATAATATGAAAATTTATTCTTTACAAATTGAATGAATAACCACAAACGGGACGTCGGATTTCTGCAAAGCAGAAATTGCACCACTCCCCTACAATAACATTGATAGTATTTATCAATACTTTATTTTCAGGGTCTTGCCCGGAACGCTCACGCCGTCTGACAGAGTGATCGGGAGCTTTTGCTCCTCAGAGAAGCCGATAGTTTCGCCGTCTTTAAGCTCAACGCCCTCAGAAAGCACATACTCGGAGATAGAAAGCAAAAATCCAAGCAGGTCGTTAGGCTGTTTTGGAGAGTCAACTATCTCCATTTCCTCATATCCGAAAAATCTCATGCCTGATGTGAAAGCGCAAAGACCAGTTTTAGCAAGATACATACCTGTGTAGATAAGAATAGGCATCGGATACTCGCCGTCTTTGATAGTTTCGGCAAAGTTCACATAGAAATTCTTCTCATAAACTGTCGGATCTTTATAGATACCGATAGCGTTATCGAGCTTGAGCAAAGAGCTTGCCACCTTTGCAAAGAGGATAGCCTGCTCAACAGCGCTTGTTTTATTCATTACAGCGAGCATAACGTGCGCCTGATGCTTAGCGACCTCGTTTGCGCCCTCTTTCCAGAGAATGTTATACTTTGCCGCATTTTCAGCTTCCTTGTTAGGAACCGGGTTAGGCATAAGTGAGCAGGCGACCACCATATCGCCAACCTTAAATACCATAGCGTTGTCTTTTACATCGTCCTGCGGAACGATGTTCCAATCGTCTTTCAGAAACTTTTTAAATCTGAGCCAATCCATGTTAGCGTCTGTGTAGAGAACGAAGCCTGCAAGGACGTTGCCCTCCTTTTTATCGTCCTTGGTTTCCTGAACGTTTTTGTTTTCTTCTGACATTTTGTTACCTCCATAAGATAAAGTCTGTTGAGGTCATTATAGCACACTTAGTGAAAAAATGCAACCGCCTTTGTAAGTGAGGAATGAGGAGTGAGGAATGAGGAATTATGGTATCGCCTGCGGCGATGATTTTTTTGTAGGGGTGAACAGCGTTCGCCCGTTGATTTAACACTTTTGCGACATACTGGTGCGACCTTTGGTCGCCCGCTTGTTTTTTTGTCCTTTCTTTATCGCCCTTCCCCTTAATAATTTGTATACCATGTACCTGCACAAAAACGCCGTTCCGACTTCTCGTCAGAACGGCGTGGTTATTATTCTGTTACCGCTGTTTCCCCAGCCTGCTGTGTTTCAGGCTCGTTAAAAGGCAGCTTCACTGTTATGGTAGTTCCCTTTTCAAGCTCGCTTTCAAGGGATATCTCACCGCTGTGATATGCGACTATATGCTTTACTATAGAAAGCCCTAAGCCTGTGCCGCCTATCTTCTTGGAACGGCTTTTATCAACTCGGTAAAAACGTTCAAAGATTCGGCTTTGATGTTCGTCGGATATGCCTATGCCTGTGTCGCTGAACACTGCAAAAGCTTTGCCGTCCTCTATGCCGACCGTTACTTTCAGGCTTCCGCCCTCATGGTTATACTTTATGGCGTTGTCCATGAGATTTAAAAACAGTTCTGTGATATAGCTCTGATTGCCATATATCTGAACAGGTTCGCCCTCAATGGTCATTGTGACCTCTCTATTATCTGCCTTGTGACGGAGTATCTCCTCTACGTCATGGGCGGTTTTCAGCAGGTCTATCTTATCGTTTAAAACGTGTTCCTGCTCCTCTATCTGGGAAAGCCTGATAATATCGTTTATGAGATACAAAAGTCTTTCACTTTCACGATATATCATGCCGCCGTATTTTTTGACGTCCTCTTCCTTGGTGAAAATGCCGTTTTCAAGAAGCTCGCCAAAGCCTTTTATGGTGGTAAGCGGAGTTTTAAGCTCGTGAGATACGTTGGCTGAGAAGTCACGGCGTATCTGCTCGCTTTGTATCTCCTCTGTTACGTCAACAAAAAAGATTATGATACCAAAATCAAGGGTATTTTCGCTGTAGACCTTATTTGCAAAGGTACGGTAAAAACGGCTTTTTTCTGTGATGATACCTTTTGCTGCACCGCTTTCCTTGGCTTCTTCAAGCAGACCTATTATCTGCTGATCGTTTGTCATATGGTCTATCTTGGTATGCTCCGTAGGATCAAAGCTGTTGCCGAGAATTTTCAAGGCGCTCTTATTTACAGAAAGCACTGTCATGTCCTCGTCAAGAAGTATCATGCCCTCAACCATATTTTCAGTGATAAGTGATATTTTTTCTCTCTCAGCCTTTATTTTATTCATGTTCTTATGTATTCGTCCCATAAGAACGTCTGCATTTTTTATGATAGGTTCAAGCTCTTCATAAGGCGTTTCAAACTGACCGATATTCTCGTTCCTCAGATCAAGCTGTTTTACAAGGGAATTTATCGGCTTTATCATGCTTTCTGAAAGCTTTATGGAGATTATGGTGGTGATAAAGATTATTCCTCCTGCGAACACCACAAGCATTGGTATCACTGCAAGGAACACCCCTGCAAGGTTCGCCTTATCTGTAGAAAATCTCAACACGCCGCCGTTATACTTTATGGCATAATAATATGTACTATATCCAAGGGTTTTGGAAAATCTTGTGGATTCGCCCTCGCCATTTGCCATAACCTCTTTGAACTCTTCACGGTCGGAGTGGTTTTCCATTTTGGCGGGATCTGCTTCAGAGTCATATTTTACATTGCCCTGTGCGTCGATAAAGGTGACACGGACATCATATTCTACTGATCTTTCCAAAATATCAGCCATTTCTGAGGGTTTATTGTTTCCTGCGGCAACGAGCTTTGCAGCGGATTTAAGCTCATTTTTAGTGAAACGCTGATAGGTAGAATATCCGAGAGAGCCTGCTACTAAAAGGAAAAACAGCACTGTACATGAAACAAGTATCGTCATGACTTTATAGAGTTTTTTCTGCATATGCTGTTCCTCCTTATCTGAAAATTTTTATATTTTGTAGCCTATGCCACGGACTGTTTTGATAAGATCCGTACAGCCTGCGGATTCAAGCTTTTGTCTGAGGGTCTTGATGTGCATATCAACAGTTCTTGTTTCCCCTGCAAACTCATAGCCCCAGACCATTTCCATAAGCTTATCACGGCTCACGGCTATGGACTTATGGCGCATAAGATACATCAAAAGCTCAAACTCCTTATAGGTCAAAACGACCTCCTGACCGTTATATGTACAGATACGTCTTGAAGCGTCAAGGGATACGCCCTGTTC
>OODG01002336.1_pt1 | contig 11626 bp, 7 predicted proteins | sample 1671621 | NCBI WGS metagenome assembly OODG01 (sample SAMN06348175, study PRJEB24527) | human gut metagenome | biome: human gut; feature: ankylosing spondylitis patient; material: feces | host: Homo sapiens | place: China | collected 2015-10 | reverse complement strand
GCGCTGCTGCAGGCATCCAGTGCCAGAGACGTTCTCATTGCCCAAAACAACAAGAACAAACAGGATGGCCTCGATGGTGTGCAGCAGGAATACGCCGACCAGTTGGATATCCTGGTCAGTGAAAAAAAGCGGATTGAAACATCCATTGCAGAGCAGGAAGCTCTGCTCACCCAACTCCGGCAGCAAATCACCGACTGTTCAGCACTGGCAGGAGAATTGGAGGAACAGGCTGAACGGCGCAAGACAGACATTAACCAAAACATTCTGGAGATTGGGCGACTGAACGAGGAACTTCTGAAAGTGAATGACGGCTCCGAGGAACGGAAGGAGCTCAACAATCGGATAGCAGATCTCCAGGATGCCATTCAGAAGCTAGAGGGGCAGCTCAGTGAAAAGCAATCCCTTGCCGCAGACAATGCTCCCCAGATTCAGGTTTTGGAGGAAAAAATACAGGAATTCAACAATGAGATCGCCCATCTGCAGCAGCAGGGCGGCGAAAATGCTGCGCAGGAAATACAAGCTCTGCAGGTGCAGATAGCTGAGATGCAGCAGCAGATCAGGCAGCTCTCCTATGCCGACGACATTGACGATCTAAACAGCAGGATCGCAGAAAAAGAGTCTAAGCTCAGAAGTGTTCAAAAGAAGCTGAACTCCCTTTCCGATGGTTCAGAGGAGAGAAATGCCATCCAGCAAAAAATTACAAAGCTGCAAAATGAGAATACCGCTATGCAGCAGGAGATCGACGCCTATCTGACAAATCCCGCTTTTGCGGAATTGGAGCGGCTCAAAGAGGAACAAGAGAGTTGTGAAAGCTCCTTAAAAAGCAACTACGAGGCTCTCTCTTTGAAGCTGGAGGAGATGGAACGCGCCGAAAAGCAGCATCAGCAGGCACTGGAGGAGCAGGAAGGGGACAACACTTTTTCTGACTACAAAACCAGTGAAGAACTGATATCGATCAACGAGAACATTGCAAAAGCAAGCCGGAATGTGCAGGCAACCCAGGAAAAAGTGGACCGTTTGCAGGCTCTTTCCCAAAATCCCACCATCTATGCTCAGCTGGATGGCATCGTAACCGCACTGAATTACAAGGTAGGAGACACCGTTGCAGAAGGCAAGCCTCTGTGTATTGTGGGCGAACTTGACGAGATCACCATGACCGTACCAATCAGCGCATCTGACATTGGCAGCGTATCGGTGGGGCAAAAGGTCAACATCTATGTGGATGCCTATGCCGAGCAAAAGTTCACCGGCACGGTGAAGGAGCGGCTTTTGGTGGCAAATGACAGCGGAGACTATCCGGTCACCATCTCCATTGACCCCGGGGAGCATCTGCTCCTGCCGGGTATGAAAGCCTATGCCACCATCATTCTGAAAGAAAAAAGTGAAGTACTGACCTTATCCAACAAGGCTATCACTCTGGAAAATGGTCAGCAATATGTGCTGGTACGAAACGAAAGCGGTGAGCTTGTCCAGAAACAAGTGGTGACAGGCTTTTCCGATGGGCGTGTCAGCGAAATTTTGGACGGTCTTACGGAAAACGAAGTGGTGGTCGTGCAGGAGTAAGGTATGAGATTACGTGAAACCTTTCATATTGTCACAATCAATATGATTGAAAATAAATTTCGTCTCCTTCTGACGACCTTGGGGATCATCGTCGGTACCATTACCATCATTCTGGTCATCGCCATTGGCAAAGGCGGCGAGCGGGAAGCCGCCAAGCAATTTTCAAACCTTTCCGCTGACACCATCTGTGTCAACCTGGACTATACCGCATTGGGAGCTGGAAAAGATGTCACCACTGTAGAAAAGCTGACGCCGGAGCTACTGGAAAAAATCATGGAAGAGAGCACCACCCTACAGGGTATATATCTGCGTTCCAGCGGGTTTCAGGAGGTGACATACAACACCAAGCGGCAATCGGTCAGTCTGGTGGGGGTCACCTCCGGCTATGCCGAAATCTCCCACATTTCCTTTGAGCAGGGATCAGACTTTGGAGAGGCAGATTTTGAAGATGGCGAGCGGGTCGCCGTCATCGGCAGCAAGGTCGCAGAAAAACTGTTTGGAACCGGCGAAGCGGTGGGTAATTACATCAAAATCGGCGATGCCAGATACCAGATCATTGGCCTTTTGAAACGCAGTGAGGACGGTCTGCAAGGAGTGGATACCGACAGCAGTATTTTTATCCCCTATTCGGCTATGGAAAAGGATGATCTTCTGGACCCTTATGCCACAACCCAGGCGGTGGGCAAGGCCTCCGGTATCCAGGAGATCGAAAAGGCAAAAAAGGAGATTATGAGCACTCTGAACTACTACATGACCGAGGCTAGCGCCTATACCGTATCCGATGCAGGCACACGAATTGAAGCCGCCACCGCATCAGCTACCACTATGAAGCTGCTTCTGGTATCGGTTGCTGTGATCGTTTTTGTTGTCGGCGGGATCGGGATCATGAACATCATGCTGGTGACGGTGACGGAGCGGACCCGGGAGATCGGTATCCGCCGGAGCCTTGGCGCACAGCGCAGCAGCATCGTGGCCCAGTTCCTCATTGAGTCCGGTATGCTCTGCGGCATGGGCGGCATTGTGGGCATTATCTTCGGCACCATCGGCAGTCTGGCTTTGGGCAAGATTTTGTTCCAGATGACCATTTTCCCCGCCACTTGGGTGACGCTGGCGGCCTTCGGCCTTTCCGTGGCGCTGGGCGTGCTGTTCGGCAGCTACCCGGCGGCAAAAGCATCGAAACTCCAGCCTGTGGAAGCCCTGCGGGCGGATTAAAGGAGAGAGACTTATGAAAAAACGAATTTTGACCTGGCTGCTGGCGATCAGCATGCTGGGCTCCCTGCTGACGGTGCCTGCCGGGGCGGCGGCTGTCACCAAATTTTCCGATGTCAGCGACAGCTACACCGCCACCGCCGTGGAATCTCTGCGGCTCATGGGCGTGCTGGACGGCTACGGCGACGGCACCTTCCGTCCGGACACCGTCTTGAACCGGGCGCAGTTCTGCAAGATGGCGGTTTACGCCATGGACGGCAGCGGCGAGTTGGGACGGTATTCCACCGTTACCATCTTCCCGGACGTGAAGCCCTCTCACTGGGCGTCCGCCTACATCAACATGGCATCGAAGAAGGGAATCATCTCCGGCTTTGCCGACGGTAAGTTCAAGCCCAGCCAGACCGTGACCGCCGGACAGGCTGTGACGATCCTCATGCGGGGCCTGGGCTACAAAGACGAGGACATGGGCGGCGTGTGGCCCCAGAGTTACATGGCGGAGGCCCAGACCAACGGCCTTTTGAAATCCACCGGTATCACCTCCGCTTACGCGGGCCTGACCCGCGCGCAGGCGGCCAAGCTGTTCCTGAACCTCTTTGAGGCTAAGCACGGCAAGAGCGAAACGCTCCTGTTCAACTACAACGTAGGTAAGGATGAGGTCTATCTCACTGCCGTGGACGGCGGCAAGGGCACGATGACTGCCGGCGGTAAGACGTATACCATGGCTCACCCCGTTACCTCCACCAGCCTCATCGGCTCCAAGGGCAAGGCGGTCCTCAACAGCGCCGGCGAGATCCTGACCTTCCTGCCCATCACCGGCAGCAATGGCGTTTCCAATGCGGCGGTCATCATCGGCTCCAACGGCTCTGTTGCCGGACTGGATTCTCTGGCGGGCAGCACCAGCTACAACATTTACAAGAACGGTTCTCCTGCCACGGCAGCAGACCTTAAACGGTATGATGTTGCGACCTACGCCTCCGCTACCAATTCCATCATTGTCAGCGATACCCGGGTGTCCGTCTACTACGAGGACTGCAAGCCCTCTCCCAGCAGCCCCGCCACCATTACGGTGCTGGGCGGCAAGGAACTGAATGTTCTGCCTACGGCAGTGGATTCCCTGTCTAAGCTGAAGCCTGGCAAGCAGATCGTCCTTCTGCTGACGGCGGACGGTCAGGTGGCCGGTGCTGAGGATGCCAACAACACCGGTGCCCGGGGCAATGCCATGGCGGTGGTGTCCGAAAAGGGTGATGTGCAGTTGGTCTGCGGCGGTGCGCTGCTGAACATCGGCACAGCGAGCGAATACGCCGGTCAGGTAGTGTCGGTGTATGCCGACAAGAGCGGCCTGAAGCTCAACAAGATCTCCGGCGGTGTTGGCGGTGACCTGCTTCCCAAGGAAGGTACGCTGGGCGGCAGAAAGCTGGCGGACAACGTTATGCTCTTTGACGGCGGCAGACAGATCGCCCTCAGCGAGCTGAGCCAGACCGGCGTCAACTCCGGCCGCGTCTCCTATGCCCGGACCAACTGGGCCGGTCAGGTGGACTTGATCGTGCTGAATAACGGCCTTGCAGGCGATATGATTTTTGGCCGTGCAATTGTGGACAGCAAGTATGATCCGACAACCGGCAAGGAGACTGACCGCACGATCACGATCGTTTGCAGTGATACAGAAAAATATACGGTTTATAGCGGTAACAGTGTCAGCACTGGTGCTTTTGTGGCTGCAAGTATCAAAAAGAGCGTGAATGACAGGCTCATGTTCACCAGCTTTGCTACCATGAGCAAGCTGAGCAACGTCTCTTCCAGTGCCTGGATCGGCAAGACGGCAGTGAACTTCGGCAGCCGGACCTACGAGGTCCCCTCCAATGTTCAGTGCTACAACGATGATACCGGCAAGTGGATGACGCTGGATGATGCCAAAGCCTACGGCGGCACCATGAACCTCTATGTTTATGACGGCGTGGTCCGCATCGTAGAGGTCAAGGCGTAAAAAAACCTGTGGCCTGACGGCTCAGCCGTCAGGCCACAGAATCACCTGAAAAGTAAATGATTGAGGAATGCAGGAGGAATGGATATGAAAAAACTTTTGGCTGTTTCCCTGACGATCATGATTTTAGGCACTCTGGGCGGATGCGGCAAGCAGGACACCCAGGAGCCGCCCAAGGTGGAAATTGACTACGGCAATTCCGAACTCTACACCCAGGAGGACATGGACGCTGCCATCCAGGTAATTGAAGCGGAGTTTGCCACCTGGGAAGGCTGTGAACTTCACAGCCTGGCCTACGGCGGCGACGCGGCCTGCAGCGACGAAAACATTGAGTGGCTCAACGGGCTGGAAATGAAAGAGCAGACTGAGCCTTTTACTCAGTGCATCCTGTTTTCCAGCAGCTTTCACTCCCCCGTGGAGCAGCGGGACGCCTGGGATGCCGATACGGAGTATGAGGGCTGGCAGTGGTGGCTGGGCCGCAGCGACGGCGGCGCCTGGGAACTGGTGACCTGCGGATACGGCTGATCTCCGTTTGTGCGCCCAATAAAAACCAATTGAAAAAGCAGCGCCCCGGTGCCCTTTGGCACCGGGGCACTATTTTAGGGGCAGAGAAAAAGGACTCGGATGCATCAGTATCCGAGTCCTTTTCGCAATATTCGACAGAATTTATACAACTTGGAATAGATAAAACTTCAGATAATCCGTCTCGTCCACGCCCCAGAGGATGGGATGGTCGCAGCTCTGCTGGCGGGCTTCGATCTGCCGCAGCTGTACCCCGGCATCGTGAGCGGCGGAGCGGAGCATGGCCTCAAATTTCTCCGCTGTGGCGAAGTGGGAGCAGGAGCAGGTGGCCAAGTACCCGCCCCGGGGCAGCAGCTTCATGGCCCGGTAGTTGATCTCCTTGTAGCCGGTGATGGCGTTGGCCACGGTTTTCCGGCTCTTGGTGAAGGCAGGCGGGTCCAGGATGATGAAGTCGTACTTCACCGGTTCCTTTTCCAGCTGGGGCAGCAGGTCAAAGACATTGGCCGCCACGCAGTCCATAACGTCGGATACGCAGTTGCGCTCTGCATTGGCCCGGGCCATCTCCACGGCGGATTCCGACACATCCACTGCCGTCACATGGGCCGCGCCGCCCAGCGCGGCATTCAGGGCGAAGGAGCCGGTGTGGGTGAAGCAGTCCAGAACGGTTTTTCCCGCCGCCAGACGGCCCACCGCCCGCCGGTTGTACTTTTGATCCAAGAAAAAGCCGGTTTTCTGGCCGTTTTCCACGTCCACCAGATACTTGACCCCGTTTTCCGCGATCTCCACCACCGGGCTGTCCGGCACGGTTTCGCCGGGGAGGGCGTACCAGCCCTTGCCCTGGGGCAGGCCCTCCTTGTCCCGGAGGGCCACGTCGTTCCGCAGGAACACGCCCCGGATGGGTTGGCCGTCCTGCCGGAGAATGTCCACCAGAGCGGGGAGCAGAAGGTCCTGTAAATTCTCCATGCCAACGGACAGCACCTGCACACTGAGCAGATCGTGAAACTTATCCACCGTCAGGCCGGGGAAGGCGTCCGCCTCGCCGAAGATCACCCGGCAGGCGTCCAGATCCGCCGGGTCCATGACGGACTTCCGGTAGTCCCACGCCCATTGCAGTTTCCGCCGCCAAAAGGCTTCGTCAAAGCGGTCGTTGGCATTTCGGGAGATGAGCCGCACACGGATCTTGGACTGCTGGGACAAAAAACCGGTGCCCAGATAGCGGCCCTTCTTGCTGATGACATCCACCAGTCCGCCGTTGGCCGTTTCACCTTCTATGTTCAGGATCTCTGCATCATACACCCAGGGATGCCCCTTGACGATGGCGTTTTCAGCCTTAGGGGTGACGGTATAAGTGGGATAGCCACGCTCTATTTTCATAAGCTGTGCTCCTTTTAGGCTTGATTTCCGGGCCAGTATAGCACAATTCCGGGAAAAACACCATACCATGAAACAGACAGAATTTCACTATAACAAAAAACTCTGCACATTCATCATCTGTATGGGAGGGAACTCTGATGCCCATTGTGTTTTTAAGTCCGTCCACCCAGGACTGGAACCCCTATGTTACTGGCAGCGGCAGCGAGGAATACTGGATGAACCGGATCGTGGACGCTATGGAGCCGTATCTGCGGTCCAACGGCATCCGCTACCGCCGCAATGACCCGGACACCTCGGCGGGGGCCGCCATCCGGGAGGCCAACAGCGGCTATTATGACTTCTATCTGGCACTGCACTCCAACGCCATCGGAAACGGCTCCGCCCAGACCTCCGCCCGGGGCATCATCGCCTTTTACTATCCCGGCAGCGCCGGCGGGCAGCGGGGAGCGGAGCTGATCGCCAAAAATCTGCGGGAGATCTACCCGCTGCCCGACAAGGTCACTACCCGCCCTACCACCGCACTGGGAGAGGTGTCCCGGTCTCGGTTCCCGGCGGTGCTGGTGGAGATCGGCTACCATGACAACTATTCCGACGCCCTCTGGCTGGAGAGCCATGTGGAGGATGTGGCCCGGCAGCTTGTCAAGGCGCTGACGGAGTATTTCGGCCTGCCCTTCATCCCGCCTATGGACCCGAAACGGGGAACGGTCCGCCTGAGCTACGGCACGCTGAATCTCCGCAGCACGCCATCCCCCGCCGGTACGGTGATCGCCAACCTGCCCAACGGCGCGGAGGTGACGGTTTACGGCGAGTGGCAGGGATGGTATGTGGTGCAATACGGAGATCAGGTGGGATACGCCGCTGCGGCCTATATCGACGTATAGGGAGAAAAGCGGACCGGCTGCGGGGGAAAAGCTGATCCGGTCAAAATTTGCAGCAAATGACTTGACATAACTACGCCTTCTGATTAAACTATATAGGGATCATTATAGGCGGCAAAAGGGGTGTCCGCCTGTTTGTGTTCTGAACCGTACCGGCCCGCTGACTGGTGGGACGGACGGTGAATTTTATGGCATTTTTCGCCAAAGTCAAAGGAAGGAGTCACAGTTTATGCTGACCGCGATTATAGTCATTGTTGCCTTAGCCGGCGGCTTTGCAGGTGGCTTCCTTTATCGCAAAAAAGTATCTGAAAAAGAGATCTCCAGCGCCGAAGAAGAAGGCCGGCGCATCGTCAACGAAGCAATCCGCAACGCCGAGAGCAAAAAGAAGGAAGCGCTGCTGGAAGCCAAGGAGGAGATCCTGAAAAGCCGTACTGATTACGAGAAGGAAGAAAAGTCCCGCAGAGCCGATCTGCAGCGGCAGGAAAACCGTTTGCAGCAGAAGGAAGAAAATCTGGACCGCAAGCTGGAGACCATTGAGAAGAAGGAAGAATCTCTGGCCCAGAAGCACGCGGCCATGGAGAAGGAACAGGAGGAGATCCGCACCATCAAGCAGAGCCAGACGGCTATGCTGGAAAAGATCTCCGGCTTCACCGCTGACGAGGCCAAGGAATACCTCATTCAGCAGGTGGAGAGCGAAGTGACCCACGAGACTGCCCTCAAGATCAAAGAGGTGGAGTCCCGGATGAAAGAGGAATGCGAGACCCGCGCCCGCGAAGTGGTGGCTCAGGCCATCCAGCGCTGCGCGGCGGACTCCGTGGCCGAGCTGACTGTCAGTGTGGTTCCCCTGCCCAATGACGAGATGAAGGGCCGTATCATCGGCCGCGAGGGCCGCAACATCCGTACCATCGAGACGCTGACCGGTGTGGATCTCATCATCGACGATACACCGGAGGCCATCACCGTCTCCTGCTTCGAGCCGGTCCGCCGGGAGATCGCCCGGCTGGCACTGGAAAAGCTGATCGCTGACGGCCGTATCCATCCCACCCATATCGAGGAAATGGTGGAGAAGGCCCGCCGTGAGGTGGAGGCCACCATCAAGGCCGAGGGCGAGCGCGCCATGTTCGAGTGCGGCATCCGCAACCTTCACCCCGAGCTGGTGAAGATGCTGGGCCGTCTCCATTACCGCACCAGCTATGGCCAGAACGTTTTGCAGCACTCCATCGAGGTGTCCCACATTGCCGGCATGATGGCCGCCGAGCTGGGTGCCGATGTGCAGACTGCCAAGCGGGCCGGTCTGCTTCACGATCTGGGCAAGTCCATCGATCACGAGATGGAGGGCACCCATGTGCAGCTGGGCGTGGAATTCGCCCGGAAGTACAAGGAGAAGGAAGAGATCATCCACGCCATCGAGGCCCACCACAACGATGTGGAGCCCCGGACCATCGTGGCTTGTCTGGTGCAGGCGGCGGACGCTATTTCCGCGGCCCGTCCCGGTGCCCGGCGCGAGAATCTGGAGAACTACATCAAGCGGCTGGAGCAGCTTGAGAGCATCGCCACCTCCTTCCAGGGTGTTGAGAAGGCATATGCCATTCAGGCCGGCCGTGAGGTCCGTGTCATGGTGAAGCCCGAGCAGGTCAACGAGGATCAGATGGTGATCCTGGCCCGTGACCTGGCCAAGAAGATCGAGGAAGAGATGGAATATCCCGGCCAGATCAAGGTCAATCTCATCCGCGAGACGAAGTGTGTCGAATACGCAAAGTAATAAACCGTCGAAAAACTCCCCCAAGGAATCGTTCCTTGGGGGAGTTTTGCTGTTCCAAGTGAAATTTGCGGCGGCGTAGTCAATTGGCACAGCGGCGGAGGATCGCTTCCATATCCGCCTCCTGAATTTTGACAAAGCCGCCGAAGGGGAAGCCGTTGGGCTTCTCACACCGATGGTCTACCATGGCGGGAATGTCCTCCGCCCTGCCGCCTACTTCCGCCAGCGTGGCGGGCATACCCAGAGTGCGGAAGAAGTCCCGCAGACGGCGGATGCCAGCTTGCGCCGTGCGCTCCGGATGGGCGAAATCCATTTCACAACCGAATACGTTGACGGCGAACCGGGCAAACCGCATGACATCATGGCCGCAGACGTATTCCATCCAAGCGGGCATCACCACCGCAAGCCCCGCGCCGTGGGCGCAGTCATAGAAGGCGGACAGCTCGTGCTCGATCTGGTGGCTGGCCCAGTCCTGATCCCGGCCGATGCCGCAGGAATTGTTGTGGGCCAGCATTCCCGCCCACATGAGGTCCGCATGGGAGGCGTAGTCACTGTGATCCGCCAGCGCCTTGGGGGCGGCGTCCACAATGGTTTTCATCACGGCCTCGCACAGCCGGTCGGTGAGGGCTACGTCCGGCGTGTTGGTGAAATAGCGCTCGCACAGGTGGGCCAGCATATCCACCGCACCGCAGGCCAGCTGATAATCCGGCAGGGAATAGGTGTAGGTGGGGTCCAGCACGGAGAATTTGGGCCGGATGAGGTCTGTTTTGGGGCAGCCCCATTTCAGATTGCCGTCTTCCTGCGTGATGACGCAACTGTCGGAGCCTTCGCTGCCAGCGGCGGAGATGGTCAGCACCGTGCCCATCGGCAGGGTGTGTTCAATTTTGGCTTTTCCGGTGAAGAAATCCCAGAAATCGCCGTCATAGGGGACGCCCATGCCGATGGCCTTGGCGGTGTCGATGACGCTGCCGCCGCCGATGGCCAGCAGGAAATCTACCCCCTCTGTCCGGGCAAGATCAATGCCTTCATACACCTTGCCACTGCGGGGATTGGCCTGCACGCCCCACAGCTCGTGCCACGGGATGCCTGCCGCCTTCAGCGCGGCGGTCGCCGCGTCATAGGCTCCATTTTTCTTTACGGAACCACCGCCTGCCACCAGAAGGACCTTGCTGCCGCCGAACTGACGGACCAGCGCACCCACGCGGCTGGCTTCCCCTTGGCCAAAGGCAAACATGGTTGGAGAATAAAAGGTAAAGTTATTCATAATTGACCTCCTATATAAATTACGGTTGTGGTTTACAGCTGCTTACAGATCGCTTCCGCGCAGCGCATCCCGTCCGCGGCGGCGGAGAGGATGCCGCCTGCCCAGCCGCCGCCCTCGCCGCAGGGGTAAAGCCCCTGAATGGGGGACTGGCGATCGTTATTCCGCAGCAGACGCACCGGGGAAGAACTGCGGCTCTCCACGGCGGTGAGCACTGCGTCGCTCTGGTCATAGCCCTTCAGCTTCCGGCCCAGGATAGGCAGCGCCTCGGCGATGGACGCCGCCACGAAGTCCGGCAGGCAGTCCCAGAGGTTCGTCCATGTAACGCCGGGGCGGTAACTGGGAATGACCCGGCCCGGCCCTGTGGAGGGACGCTTGGCAAGGAAGTCCTCCACCCGCTGGGCGGGGGCAAGGTAATTCCCTTGTCCTGCCTGATAAGCGGCGGCTTCCAAATCCCGCTGGAAGGCAATGCCCGCCAGAGGGCCATCCCCGCCGAAATCCTCCGGGGTGACGTTCACCAGCAGCGCGCCGTTGATGTTCTCTTTGTCACGGGCAAATTCGCTCATGCCGTTGGTCACCACCCGGTGTTCCTCCGACGCGGCGGCCACCACCTGTCCGCCGGGGCAGACGCAGAAGGAGAACACGCCCCGGCCATTGGGCAGATGGCAGCTCAGCTTATAGGTGGAGGCAGGCAGGCCGGGGTGTCCGGCGTACTGTTTGTATTGGGCGGCGTCGCAATCGGACTGCCGCTGCTCGATGCGGACGCCCACGGCGAAGGGCTTGGCCTCCATGGGGACGCCCCGGCGGTAGAGCAGCTCAAAGGTGTCCCGGGCGGAGTGACCGGGGCAGAGGATCAACTGGCGGCAGGGCAGCGTGTAAGTCCCCTCCGGGCCGGTGACGGTGATACCATGCAAGGCCCCGTCCCGGATGTCTAAATCTGTCAGCTGGCTTTCAAACCGGATATCCGCATCCAAGTCCAGCAGCTCCCGCCGCAGGTTTTTCAGGGCGATATGGAGATAGTCGGTGCCCGTGCGTGGCCAACGTACTCGTACGAATGCTCGTACGCGTAAGGGCCCGAA